>Ga0194126_10013333_pt1 | contig 10292 bp, 12 predicted proteins | sample TA2KigC150mmetaG_FD_148641 | JGI IMG/M metagenome (GOLD analysis project Ga0194126, IMG submission 148641) | Freshwater microbial communities from Lake Tanganyika, Tanzania - TA2015035 Kigoma Deep Cast 150m | ecosystem: Environmental > Aquatic > Freshwater > Lake | place: Tanzania: Lake...
TCTGCCCGACGATGGCCAGGAACGGGAAGGGGGTGGGTTCGGTCTTGCCGCCCTCCTCAACGCCAGGCGGCGGAAGGTCGCGACCGGAGACGTGGTCCACGAGTTCCCGCAGGTTGCGGAATCCATGCGCCATGCGTTCCTTGACCTGGCTTTCTGCTTCCAGGATGGTTTTTTGCGGTTCGGGGTTTTCCATGAGTCCGTTGCCTTTGCAGGCTAGTCCAGGTCCGGCCGGAGTTCGCCGCTGTCGAGTGGATGCAGCCGTTCAGGTTCATCGAGCAACACGTCCAGGGTATCCTGGTAGAGTTCGCTCATCATTTTGGCAAGCGGCACGGTTGCCGGTGGATAGAGTTTTTCGGGTGGCGGGGGCGGTTTCAGGTTGGGCCTGGTCTCCTCGAGGACGCGTTTTCGTAAAATTCGCGGGTCGGATGTCAGGGTTCCGACAAAGACGCCGAGCACCGAATAGACATCCCGCCCGGCCGTGACGAAACCGATCCAGTCACCGAGTGGGTTGAACAGGTAGGGGTAGGCCAGGAAGGCGGAGGCGTCTCCCCGGCTGGTATAGATAGGGATGATGGTTCGTGGCTGGACAGTCATGGCTGCTTTCCTACATCATTATACGTCCAATATCGGTTGGCGAAGAAGTTCCAGAGCATGACCACGCCGACGGCCACTGCCAGCGCCAGGTTGTGCCCCAGGGTCTTGGGCGGGATGGGAGTACCAGGCGCGAGCAGGGAGAACAGGCGCTGGAAGGGTTCTTCCAGTACGGCAAAGAGCGGGGTGCGGATCAGCAGGCCGGTCACATTCACCAGAATAAACTGCACGGCTTGTTGGCTGACGCGTTTGGTGCGCGCATCGGGGTAGGTCCAGAAGCGGTTCCAGAGAAAGTTGCTGGTGACTGCCGCAGAGAAGGATATCACGCTGGCCCAGACGGCCGGCATGGAGGTCAGGTGGGTCAGCAGGTTGAAGATGCCGAAATCCATCACCGCCCCGATAGCGCCTACGACCATGAAGCGGATGAAACGCAGCCTTTCCTGGCGGTTGTTGATTACCCTCATGCCAATCCCAGAGCGCTTTTGAAATAGGGGATCGTCCGTTGGATGCCTTCCTCCAGGCCGACGCGCGGTTCCCAGCCCAGGAGGGCGCGGGCGCGGTCGATATCCGGCTGGCGCCGCTGCGGGTCGCGGGCGCTGCGTTCATCGGGCAGGTAGGCGATTCCGGAAAGGTTGCCGGTGATGCGGTTGATGGCCTGGGCGAATTCGAGGATGGTCATCTCGACCGGGTTACCCAGGTTGACCGGCAGGTGTTCGTTCGAGTGGAGCAGGCGGACGATGCCGTCCACCAGGTCGTCCACATAGCAGAAACTGCGGGTCTGGCTGCCATCGCCATAGACCGTCAACGGCCGGCCGAGAAGCGCCTGTTTCAGGAAGTTGGGCAGGGCGCGCCCGTCTTCCAGGTCCATGCGCGGGCCGTAGGTGTTGAAGATGCGGACGATGCGCGTGTCCACGTTGTGGGTGCGGTTGTAGGCCATTGTCAGGGCTTCGGCGAAGCGCTTGGCCTCGTCGTAGACGGCGCGCGGCCCGGTTGGGTCGACGTTGCCGGGGTAGTCCTCCCGCTGCGGGTGGACGAGGGGATCGCCGTAGATCTCGCTGGTGGAGGCCAGCAGGAAACGCGCCCCATTGGCCTTGGCGACGCCCAGCGAATGGTGCGTCCCCAACGCGCCGGCTTTCATGGTCTGGATCGGGAGGTTGAAGTAACCCACCGGCGACTTGGGGTTGGGGCTGGCCGGGGAGGCGAAGTGCAGCACGGCATCCACCTTGCCAGGGATGAAGATGAAATTGGATACATCGTGGCGGAAGAATGTGAACCTGGGATTCCCGGCGAGGTGAGCCAGGTTTTCCGGTTTCCCGGTGATGAAATTGTCCATCCCCAGTACATCGTGCCCTTCCGATAACAGGCGGTCGCACAAGTGGGAGCCGAGGAAACCGGCCGCCCCGGTAATCAGGATTCTCATGATGCCTCTTTGGGTCTTGGTTATTTCCAATCCAGGCGGGTGGTCAGGCCGTCGCCGGTGATCTGGTAGGACTGCCCGGTGAAGGCATCCACCAGCCACAGATTCCCCTGGTATACCAGGGCGATCAATTGTTCGCCGCTTGCCAACGCTTCGGGCGCCCATTGGACAGCCTGCGGCTCGAGACCGGTCGACCCTTCAGCCGGGAAAAGGATGGTCGCGTTCGATCCGTCACGGTCGATCGTCACCAGGCGGTAGCGGCTGGTCTCGCTCTGTCCCGGGAAGACAGCCTGCAGGTAGGCCACCTGGTAGTTTTTCTCGGCGCCTTGCAATTCCAGCGCTGAGACAGATGGGTAGGCGAACATGCCGGCCAGCGGAGCCAGTTGGACATTGGCGCCATTGACCAGTGACAGGGCGGAGAGGTCGAAATTGGGCGACTCTTCGGCGCTGACCAGGCCGGTGGCCGCTGCATGGGTCACGATATAGAGCGTCTTGCTGTCCGCTCCCCAGGCCAGGCCGGGGATCCAGGCCCAGTCGCTGCGGGTCTGGAGCGGAGTGATCTCCAGCAGCGGTTGCAGGGCAGCCTCCTCCAGGTCGACCATGCCGATCCCGTCCGGCCGGGCGTATGCCAGGTAGGATCCGCCGGGCGAAAAGGCGTAGTTCGTGCCCCACCAGCCATATACCCCGCCTGAGTTTGGTTCCAGGATTTCACGCGGTGCGGCTGGCCCGCTCCAGCGGCTGAAGGTGACGGTCAACAGGTCGTTGTTGGCCTGCCAGCCTGGCGCGGCGGGGCGCGGCTCGACAGTCGAGTAGGCTACCATGTTCCCCTCGCCCGGCGCCCAGGCCGCAAAGTGGATCACATTGGAGATCCGCAGGTCGATTGGATTATGGATCCCGGTCTCGGCGCTGACGACCCACAATGTGTTGATCTCACTCGCTGCGTCGAGTTTGGATTTCCGGCTGAAGAGCAGCCAGTTGCCGTTCGGTGAGAGCGCCAAGACGCGCCCGTCCAGGTCTCCGCTGGCGACCAATGGCCGGCGGTTGGCGGTGGATTCTTCCATCAGCCAGGCATTACCGCCGGACAGGTAGACCAGCCTGCCCGGGATGGTAAGCGGGGCGAACGCGGCCTGGACACCCACCATGACGATCTCCGGTTGGGAAGGTTCGAGCACCACTTCCCGCAGGATGCTGCTGCCCACGTTCACCCCGTCCTCGAATACGGTGCGGATGGTGATCTCCTTCAGTCCGTTACGCCCTTCCTGGAGCAAAAGCGTGTCCCCCTCCGGGAGGGACTCATTGCGCAGTTCCTGGTGTTCGAAAGGGATGATCTCCTGGCGGGTTTCGAAGGTCTCTGTGACGCGCGTGACCTGGATCGTATCGCCGTCTTCCAGCAGGGAGTAGGGCGGCGGTGTGACCCGGTCCTGGTCGGATAGAGTGACCCCGGCCGCTGCCAGCGCCTGCTGCACCGTGCTTCCCGCCCCGAGGCTGGCGGAGAGCGTCTGCCCATCCACCTGGATGTGGATTGCCAGTTCGGCCTGGGTGGCTTGAGGCTGGCAGCCTGCAGCGAGGACCACTGCCAGCGCGGCCAGGAAAAAAACCCTGCCGGGCAGGTTCCGCCGGGCAGCAGCGCGGTGGGAGGGATGGACGGTCATGCGGCTCGCGGTATAATCCACACGCTACTTTATCCGGCCAACGACTGTCATCAGCCCATCTGCTATGACGATGCTCTCGATCCGCAGGCCTGTCGCCACCGGGCCGACCGCTCCGGTGTAGGCTTCCGAGACCAGGGTCGTGACGGCTTCCTTCAACCCTTCCGGGGCAGGCAGCGGGCCGAAATCGGCTTCGGTCATTTCGATCAGCAATTCCCCTCCTTCATCGGCGGTGGCAGTCAATACCAGCCGGACGGTGGCCGAGAAATATCCGCTGCTAGCAGTACCATAGACCTGGATCTGCCCGTCCCGCAGGTAGATTTGCGGTTTTGTTATGAAGGGGTCGGGCTGGGTTTCTAATTTGAAGGCCAGGTACGAGGTCAGTTGCGCTTCGTTGATGACCAGCGTCACCTGCCCGGAGACAGCGCCGGCTGCCATCGCTTCCTTGATCGACTGCTGCATCTGTTCGACTGCCTCGGTGGAGACCGGGATGGTCTGGTCCGGGTAGTCTGGTCCGCCGATGAAGATGGTGCAGGCCAGGGTCGCCAGGGAAAGGCTGAGGATCAGCAGAAAAATCCTTTTTTTGGCAGGCATAGGGTTACCATCCTTCCTGATGAATGGGAGTTATTATAGCATGAGCGAATCAGAAAAGAATACCGCCGGCCTTGCACCGTCCTTGCTGGCGCTGCTCTTCGTGGCAGCCGAGCCGGCGGCGCTGGCGCACCTGGCAGCCGCCCTGGAAGTGTCGCCGGCGGCGGTCGAGGCCGGTTTGAAGGAACTGGAAGAGGCGCTTCTCACCGGCGGGTTGCGCTTGCAGCGTTTCGGCGGCAGTGTGCAATTGACTACCGCCCCGGAGATGGGAGACCTGATCGAACGCTTCCTCGGCTTGGAAGCCACCAGCCGCCTGAGCCGCGCCGCCCTCGAGACTCTGGCGGTGATCGCCTACCAACAGCCGGTCACCCGCCCGCAGGTGGATGCGGTGCGCGGCGTCAACTGCGACGGCGTAATGAAGAGCCTGCTGGGCAAGGGGTTGATTCAGGAAGTGGGACGCGCCGATGGTCCCGGGCGGCCGATCCTGTATGGCACGACGCCGGATTTCCTCCAACATTTCGGCCTCAACTCGCTTGCGGAAATGCCGCCTCTCAACCTGCCGGATGCGAACGGCAATGGCAACCATGATGAAGCGTTGAAGGGATGAATGTTCCTTCGACGGCTCACCGATAGTGTGTAACTCAACTCCCCATCTTGCCTGACAGGAAATCGAGTAAATATTGCAGGGCGGCTTCCGCTGAACTGGCCTTGTTCTGCTGCCGGTCGCCGTCCCACTGGAACTTGCGCGCCCAGTCGCCGTCCCGGGCCGAGAGGCCGATCCAGGTGGCGCCGACTGGTTTATCGGGCAGGCCGCCCCCGGGACCGGCGATGCCGCTGGCGCTGAGGCCGATATCCGCTCCCAGGACAGCGCGGACGCCGCGTGCCATCTCGATCACCGTCTCGCGGCTGACCGCCCCATATTGGCGCAGGGTATCCCATGAGACGCGGACCAGCGCCACCTTCGCTTCATAGGCGTAGGCGACCACCCCGCCGATGAAATAGTCGGACGAACCGGGGATGTCGGTCAGCCGGTCGGCGACCAGGCCGCCGGTGCATGACTCAGCGGTGGCGAGCGTCCATTGACGGGCTCGCAATAACTCGCCGACCTGCTGTTCGATGGGGGTGTTTGTTTTTGGCATGTCCTAATTGTAGGTCAATTCTGTCGTTTAACCAATGCCTGCCGGCTTGTTTTGCGAGCCGTGATAGAATCCCAGCATGAAGGTCAACGAAACGCTCCAGGGCATCCTGTCAACCCTGCCGCCGAAACCCGGCTGCTACCTGATGAAGAATGCCGGGGGGGAGATCATCTATGTCGGGAAGGCCGTCAGCCTGAAGAACCGCGTCCGCTCATACTTCCATGCCGACGCCGGGCATGACCAGAAGACCCGCCGCCTGGTGCGCGAGATATCCGACCTCGAGTGGATCGTGGTCGGTTCGGAACTCGAGGCGCTGATCCTCGAGATGAACCTGATCAAGAAACACCGCCCCAAATACAACATCCGCCTGAAGGACGATAAGCGGTACCCATATATCAAAATCCATTGGAACGAACCCTTCCCGCGTGTGACCGTCACCCGCCAGATGAGCGACGACGGGGCGCGTTACTTCGGGCCTTACACATCCGCCTGGGCGGTCTACCAGACCCTGGACGTGTTGCGGAAAGTCTTCCCGTACCTGACCTGCGACCGGGAGATCACCGGAATGGACAAGCGCGCCTGCCTCTACTACGATATCAAGTTGTGCATCGGACCCTGCATTGGGGCGGTGGACCAGGCGGGTTACCGGCAGATGATCTCCGACCTACAGGAATTCCTCAATGGACATTCCGAACCAATCGTGGGTCGCATCCAGGCCGAGATGGAGCAGGCTGCCGGCGACCTGCGTTTCGAGAAGGCGGCCGCCTTGCGTGACCAGTTGAAGGCCATCCAGGGCATCGTCGAGCGCCAGAAGGTGGTCTTCCCGGCTGATTACATCGATTCGGATGTACTGGCCATGGCGCGGGCGGACAATGAAGCCTGTGTCCAGATATTCTTCATCCGCGGCGGTAAACTGATCGGGCGCGAATACTTCGTCCTGGAGGGGACGGAGGACAGCGCCGACGCCGACGTGATGGCAGGTTTCATCAAACAGTTCTATACCGAGGCGGCGTTTGTCCCGCCGCAGGTGATGCTGCCCCAGGAGATCGAGGAAGCGAAGATCATCCAGGAATGGATGCGCTCGCGGCGCGGCGGCGGCAAGGTGGAAATCCTGGCGCCGCGCGAGGGCCAGCCACAGGAACTGGTCCAAATGGCATCCGAGAACGCCAGCGAGACCCTGCAGGCGCTGCGCGCCCAGTGGCAGGCAGACACCCATCGCCAGGAGGCCGCCCTGGCCGAACTCCAGGCCGAACTTGGGCTTGCCACACCGCCGAACCGGATCGAATGTTACGATATATCCAACACCCAGGGCACGGCAATTGTGGCTTCGATGGTCGTTTTCACCCAGGGCGTCCCGGATAAGAAGTTGTACCGCCGTTTCAATATCGAAAGCGTGGTCGGCGCGCCGGATGATTTTGCCAGCATGCAGGAGGCGCTCACCCGCCGCTTCCGCAGGTGGCAATCGGCCCAGGAAACTGCCGGCCAGCCCGGGTCCAGGCCCGACCCGTCCTTCGCCTTCCTCCCGGACCTGTTGATCGTGGACGGCGGCAAGGGCCAACTCGGCCGGGCAGTGGCCGTTCTCGAAAAGTTCGACCTGCTCGGAAAAGTGCCGGTCGCGGGCCTGGCCAAGCAGGAGGAGGAACTTTTCCTACCCGGGCGGAGCCAGTCCCTGATGCTGCCGCGTCATTCGCAGGGCCTCTATCTCATCCAACGCATCCGGGATGAAGCCCACCGCTCGGCCATTACCGCCCACCGGAAGCGACGGGCGAAACTTGGAATGGCCTCGCAATTGGATTCCATCCCCGGGATCGGCCCAGCCAAACGCAAGACACTCCTCAAGATCTTCGGTTCCGTCGAAGGGATTCGGCAAGCGACAGTGGTAGAATTGACAGCCGTAAGCGGCATCAACCAGGCATTGGCCGAAAGCATCAAAGCCCACCTGGAATAACCAGCCCGTGCAAACCGGCAGCAGCCATGAAACAGATCTGGATCGTTGACGATGACGAAGAGATGATCCGCGCCGTGCAGTTGATGCTCAAATTGCTCGGATACGAGGGGCGCGCTTTCTTCCAGGCCCGCCCGGCTGCCCGGGCGCTGCTGGACGGAGCAAACCCCGACCTGCTGGTCCTGGACATCAACATGCCGGAAGTGTCCGGGCTGGAGATGCTCGAGTTCCTCCGCAGCCGCACCGGCTTGCGGGACATCCCGGTGGTGATGCTCTCGACCGAGTCGTCGGATGTGCAGGTGGACCGGGCGCTGGCGCTGGGAGCCGACGCTTACGTTACCAAACCGGTCAGCCCGGAAGAACTGGATGCAGCAATCAAGAAGGCTTTCCTGGCGCATGGGAAGCGCTAACCTGTGAGGTGCGAGAGATGGCAAAAGGTACTCAGAAAAACCACAGAACCGGCAATGACCGGACGAACCGCGCCGCCCGGCAGGCGCGCCTGATCAGCATCATCTTCCTGGTAGTGACGGTCATCCTGGTCCTATCCATGATCTTGTCGCTCATCCAATAGTTCTCATAAGGGACCCATGCTCGAAAAACTTTCCGGAATCGAAGAACGTTACGAAGAGATCAACCGCCTGCTAATGGAAGTGGGCGATGACTACCAGCGCGCCGCCGAACTCAACAAGGAACGGATCGACCTGGAACCGATTGTGCAAAAAGCCCTCCAGTACCGCCAGTCGCACAAACGGGTGGATGAAGCGCGCGCCCTGCTTGCCGCTGAAACGGATGATGAACTGCGTCAGATGGCGGAAGCGGAGATCGCCGAACTCGAACCGGTCATTTCCCGGTTGGAGGGCGAGATCAAGGGCCTGCTCGTCCCGAAAGACCCGCGCGATGACAAGAATGTGATCGTCGAGGTGCGCGCCGGGACGGGCGGGGAGGAAGCCTCGCTCTTCTCTGCTGACTTGTTCCGCATGTATACCCGCTACGCCGAACTCCAGGGCTGGAAATCGGAGATCCTTTCGGCCAACGAGATCGGCATCGGCGGCTTCAAGGAAGTTATTTTCGAGATCCGCGGCCGCGGCGCATACTCCAAACTCAAGTATGAATCCGGCGTGCACCGCGTCCAGCGTGTGCCGGTGACCGAGTCGTCCGGGCGCATCCACACCTCCACTTCCACCGTGGTCGTCCTGGCCGAAGTGGACGAGGTGGAGGTGAAAATCCCCGAGTCGGATATCGAGATCGAGGTCTACCGCTCCTCCGGGGCGGGCGGCCAGAACGTCCAGAAGAACTCCACGGCTGTGCGCATGACCCACAAACCGACCGGGATGGTGGTGGCCTGCCAGGACGAACGGTCGCAATTACAGAACAAGTTGCGCGCCCTGTCCATCCTGCGCGCCCGCCTGTATGAGATCGAGGAAGAGAAACGCCGCTCGGAACTGGAAGCCTCCCGCCGTTCGCAGGTGGGGAGCGGGGAACGCTCCGAGAAGATCCGCACCTACAACTACCCCCAGAACCGCGTCACCGACCACCGCATCAACCTGTCCGTCTATAACCTGCCGGCGGTGATGGCAGGCAGCATCGACCAGTTTATCGAGGAACTCTCCACTCGTCACGAGACCGAGCGCCTGTCCGCGACGGGTGCGGAGGATGAAGAGTAGGGTATGCCAGCCATAAGGATCCCGGCCCCCCTCCGCCCATACGTGGACGGCCAGGCGGAAGTCCCTGTGCATGGCGCGACCGCTGGGGCGGCGCTGGATGATATGCTGGCGCAGTACCCGGCCTTCCGTCCGCACCTGTGCAAGGACGATGGCTCCCTGCGCGCTTTCATCAACCTGTTCCTGGGTGGGCGCAACCTGCGGGATTTGCGTGGCTTGGATACCCCCCTCGGACCCAACGATATTCTCAATCTTATCCCATCCATTGCCGGTGGCTGACATGCTGCCCGAACTCTCCCGCGAAGAAATCCTGCGCTATTCCCGCCACCTGCTCATCCCCGAGGTGGGGCTGGGCGGCCAGCGTAAACTGAAAAGCTCCTCAGCGCTCATCATCGGCGCTGGCGGCTTGGGTTCGCCCGCCGCGCTCTACCTGGCTGCGGCCGGCGTCGGGCGCATCGGCCTGGTGGACTACGATGTGGTGGACGCCAGCAACCTCCAGCGTCAGGTGCTGCACGGGACCGGAGCGGTTGGGGAGCGCAAGGTCCAGTCCGCCCGCCAGCGGCTTCGGGACCTCAATCCTGCGGTGCAAGTGGACACGTTCGACGAACCCTTCACCTCCTCCAACGCCATGCGCATCGCCGAACCGTTCGATGTCATCATCGACGGCTCGGATAACTTCCCAACCCGTTACCTGACCAACGACCTGTGTGTGCTGACCGGCAAGCCGAATGTTTATGGCGCGGTCTTCCGCTTCGACGGGCAGGCCAGCGTTTTCGATGCCCGCGTTGGCCCCTGTTACCGCTGCCTGTTCCCCGAGCCGCCCCCGCCCGGCCTCGTCCCATCCTGCGCGGACGCGGGTGTGCTGGGCATCCTGCCGGGGACGATCGGCACCATCCAGGCCACCGAAGCCATCAAGTTGTTGCTGGGGATTGGCTCCTCGCTGGCGGGACGGCTGCTGCTCTACAACGCCCTCGACATGTCATTCGAGTACGTGACGCTGAAGAAGAATCCCGGCTGCAAGGTCTGCGGTCCGTACCCGGAAATCACGGCGCTGATAGACTACAACGAGTTTTGCGGCGTGCCGGGCCTTGTCCACGACGAAGGCTCGGCTGGCAGGGGGTGGGACATCACCGCCCGCGAGTTGGCGGCGCAACTGAAATGCGGCAAAGCCATCCACCTGATTGACGTGCGCGAGCCGCACGAAATGGAAATCTCGTGTATCGAAGGCGCGCAAAACATCCCATTCGGCGAACTGGCGGGAAGGTTATCCGAACTGGATTCAGCTCAGGAAATTGTGCTGTT
>Ga0194126_10013335_pt1 | contig 10291 bp, 8 predicted proteins | sample TA2KigC150mmetaG_FD_148641 | JGI IMG/M metagenome (GOLD analysis project Ga0194126, IMG submission 148641) | Freshwater microbial communities from Lake Tanganyika, Tanzania - TA2015035 Kigoma Deep Cast 150m | ecosystem: Environmental > Aquatic > Freshwater > Lake | place: Tanzania: Lake...
GTCTCAGAAAAGTGGGGAATTATTCTGGACCCAGGTGGGGAATTAATTTGGTCCTAAATGGGGAATTCTTTTGACCCTAAGTGGGGAATTTCGCTGGCCCTCGACATTATAAGACTCAGTATATTTTTTCAATTGTTTATATGCCTGTCCGCCCGTACCTGCAGTTAAGGTAACATCATCAATAAAAACTAAGTTATCGATTAAATCGATATCACTTGATTGTGGAGGATTAAAATAAGAAATATGTAAGTCATTAATTGTTCTAAAATAATATAAAATATATCCGCCACTTTCACTCGGTTTACCAAGAAGCAAGAATCGCGTTTTTGAGATTAATTCAGATAATTTTTTATCAATTTCATCATGCCGCGTATCCACATTAATTAACATTCTGTGGACAAAATCCTTCATTAAGACCGTACAAAGATGACGAACTTCATCTTCATTGTAATAAACAAAATTTGATAAAAGCCACAGCGCAAGTACCCTTTCTTCATCTATGCTTAATATTTCGCCTGTAAAGTTATCTAACCATCTATCAATTTCCTTTTCAGTAATTTCACGCTTCCACACAGTTTGACTTGTATGCATTATCAGCTTTTTAAGCTCTACGATATTGGGGAAATCTCGCAATATATCATTCATAATTTTGATTGAATATTAAAACGGCCTTTCGACCCCTTGATGTATGCTTCATTTATTTCGACTGATATCCATTTTCTTTTTAAGCTCTCAGCAACCCAACCAGTTGTATTACTCCCGCCAAATGGGTCGAAAACTAAATCGCCGGGGTCTGTTAAAAACTTTATAAAATACTGAGGAATAAATTCAGGCATTCTCGCAGGATGTAGTTCTATATCGTTTCTTTTACAATGTTCAATATATGTTGATGTTGAGCTCGTATTCGCCCCAATTAAGACATTTGACGGGATTGCACCATCGTTATCTTTTAAAAAAGATTTCTCCCCAATTAAATGTTCGGATGGTCTGATCCCTGAGTTATACTTTTTCTTCTTAAGGAGTTTTTTCATTGAGTCACTATATTCCTCAAGTACATTGCGGTTATTTGCTTTGGGATATGGCGTTTTACTTAGCCACCATAAATGAGTAAAAGCATCTTTGACTCTAACTCTTTCCACATTTACCCATTGAACTGGACTAGGAAGCCTTGCAGTATTGAACCAAATAAAGTGTTGACATAAATGATAAGATCCTTTTTCTTGGAATTTCAATAATGCCTTTAAGGGTAAAGTTGACATGATAGGGTTATTTGCTTCCCAAGCGTTACCAAGCTCAATAACAATCGAGCCATCTTCTGTAATGAAATCTTTGAATCTTAAAGCTAATCCTGACAACCAGCTTAAATATTCTTTCCCATTGAAATTACCATATTTTTTCTTTCGGTTCAGTGGAAAAGGTGGGGATGTAAAAATAAGATTAACCCGTTTTTTATATTTAGCGAAAATATTTGATTTTAGAATCTCATTAATATCTCCTTCATAGCAGATGCCTAATTTTGTTTTGTATGCTATTTTAACTTGAGCCATAAAATTTGAAATTCTTTAAATTCATAAAGACGTTCTAACCTATTATATCTTTTAATTTTTCACCCCATTATAACAAAAAAGAAACGCAGCAAACAAAAATAGATAAATGGGTTGACAAATTTATCACATAGCGTATATTTTATTTCATGACTTTTGGGCTACGGATAAAAGAATTACGTAATTCGCTTGGAATTTCTCTAAAATCTTTGTCCGGGCGACTGAAGATTGATAGAGCCTATCTCTCCAGAGTTGAATCAGGAAAAGTCCCTCCATCAGATGGATTAATCAGCAGACTTGCAGATGTCCTGGATTACAACAGAGATGAATTATTTCTTCTCGCAGGACGGATACCGGATTCACTGATGACCGAGGTTTACAGAAATCCCAGCGAAATAGCGAAAAGAATAAAGATGTCCTCTGCTAATTGTGTCGCTGAACCGTCAGTTTCGTATGGCAGAACTCTGATAACATCTGGTGATAGAACAATTGAAGATGGATTCCCTTTTGAATTTATTAGTGAGATAGCCGAACTTGAAAGCTATAGAAAAGAAGTAAACCGACCAATCTACCATGTGCATAAATGGTGGGCTCAGAGGCTTGGGTCGGTATTCAGGGCTATACTGATAAGCGCTGCAGCTCCTAAAGGTTCTAACATCAAAGAGATGTTCTATCAGCCTGTCCGCCTGACGGGCATGACTGTTTTTGACCCATTTATGGGCAGCGGGACAACGGTAGGGGAGGCATTGAAATTGGGATGCAGGGTTATTGGAAAGGATATAAATCCCGTCTCATATTTCATAGTTAAAAACGCCTTGAATAACTATTCAAGGGATCAGGTTCTGAGGACATTCACTGAAATTGAAAACGATGTTTCTGCAAATCTGAGGCATTACTATAAAACAAAAGATGCACACAACCAATTACATGACGTCCTGTATTATTTTTGGGTCAAGATAGTCACCTGTCCGAAATGTCAGAAGACTGTGGATCTTTTTTCATCATATATCTTCTCACGTCATGCTTATGCATTGAAAAACCCTGAAGCAAAGGCAATATGTCCTAATTGTGGACAGATAAATATTTGCAGGTATGATTCAGAAAATTTGAGGTGCAAACACTGTAAAAAATTCTTCAATCCACAGAAGGGTCCTGCCAATGGCACTAGTGCCACATGCCCTCATTGTTCGGAAAGATTTTCCATAGCAAAAACAGTCAAGATATCTGGGGCATTTCCTTCACATAGGATGTATGCAAAGCTCGTTCTTAAGGATGGCGAGACAAAGGATTATCAGCCAATCGATATGTTTGATGAAGACCTCTATTCAAGAGCATCGAAGGAACTTGCCAAAAGGGAAAATCCCTATCCGATTGTATCTATATATCCGGGCTATAATACAAACCAGATTTTGAATTATAACTACAAATACTGGCATCAAATGTTCAATGACAGACAACTTCTTTGCCTTTCTATTCTTGCTGAAAGAATAAAGGAAATAAAAGACGATTCGATGCGCTCATTATTTGCCTGTCTTTTCTCCGGTTGTCTGGAATTCAACAATATGTTCGCCTCATTTAAAGGAGAGGGAACAGGTGCGGTACGGCATATGTTTTCGCATCACATCCTAAAACCAGAGAGAACTCCTCTTGAGGCCAACCTGTGGGGAACACCTAAAAGTTCCGGCTCTTTCTCGACATTATTCAGGAGCAGACTTATCAAGGCACTCGATTACCGTCAAAATCCGTTTGACCTAAGAGTAGAAAGGATAGACAAAAAATTGACCGGAAGTAAAGTTTTTGGTCTAAGCCGTCCACTGGGTACATCCATTGCAAAATCTTTTAGGGAATTTGATGAAAAAAACATGGACGCTTATCTATCATGTGGGGATTCTTCTTTTACTGACCTTCCTGATAACAGCGTAGACCTTGTGGTAACAGACCCTCCATTTTTTGACAACGTTCATTATTCCGAATTAGCCGACTTCTTTTATGTATGGATTAGACATATCCTGGGAGAAAGAGATATTTTCAAAGCGTCAACTACCAGAACAACAGGGGAGGTACAACACATTGACCCCAAAATATTTTCGGACAATTTATGCAGCGTATTCAAGGAATGCAACAGAATTTTAAGACCTGAAGGACTCTTGACCTTTACATATCACCATTCAAGACACGAGGGCTGGATATCTATTTTAGAAGCCATTGTAGAAAGCGGTTTTGTTTTGATCATTACCCATCCTGTTAAGGCTGAAATGTCGGTGGCAGCTCCCAAACAGCAGGCAAAAGAGCCCATAGATCTGGATATTATTTTTGTATGCCGTAAGAGAAGCGAGTGGCAATTGAAGGACTCCATAGAAATAGATCTCTGGAACAGTGCTAAAGAGGCTGCGGAAGAACAGATTATCCATTTTAATAAAGCAGGAAGACTTCTAAGCCGGAATGACATACGTGTTGTTCTTATGGGGCAGATAGTGAGCCGAATATCTCAAATTAAAGAGTTGAAATTGATGAAGATATTGTTAACCGATTTTGAGAGCCAGATTGAAGGCGATATTAATACGTTATACAAGCAGCAAGATATGACGGATACCAAATATCTCAGCGCCCAAACATCAATCTTCTAATTTGTTAGTCTGAAGTCGAGCCTGAATTTTCCACGGGGTTGAGTCTTTGTTTCTCGTTCCGGAACTGGAAAGGGATCAACTAATGTGGACACTTTCCAATCTATCGGGATATCTTTATCAAATCGGTAGCAATAAAATTCATTAAACTTACCTTCTGATATAGAGCGTCGCAAGATATTTGATAGAGATAGGTTTTTATATCTTTCATGAAGACTCTTGTCAGGATGAATAAGAGTGATTTGACGATTCATCTCTTTAGCGCCTAAGGGGTTGGCAAATACCAGCATGGGACGTTGCCGATTAAAGCCATCTTTATACGTTCCCAGTCCTATCTGTTTTGTCCTTTCACCAACAATAGACAAATAGAATTCAAAATCCTGATTCAACACGTTGCCATCACAAATCACAAGCGCCGTCAACTTAAAATATCCTTTTCTGTGCTCATCAGGCTCCTGGCAGATGAAAAGATAAAAACATCGTATGTTAAGTGGTCGATTGGCTGAATCGTAGATACGAACAGTTCCGCAGGGAGGTGTAGTGTTATAATCAAGTCCAGACTCTCTCGCAATCATTCCACTTTTGGCTCGTTCCAGTTTCTTAACTTCGACAGCGATTATCTTCGACAAATCGTCTCGAAGCTGTTGTGGAGTGGAATCTTTGCAAGTTTCGGAGCGAAGAACCACAAGATCAGGAGTTATAAGAGGCCCTCGTGCCTTTATGCAGCTTGAATTATTAGGCAAATCCTTTTTTAGAATCTCACTTATATACTCATCAAGCGGATCATCTTGTGTATTCCTTTTATCGCGTAAAGGGAAAGACACCGGATTCCCTTTTTCATCAAAGAATCTGTTCCTTAACAAAAGAAATATTTCGACAGCTAAATCTGTTAACATTCAATATCCCAATTATTTTTAATGGAGTATATCATAACAGAAGAAAAAGCGGATTGCTCGCGCTCGCTTGCCTTAGCTTATGGGGAAGTCCAAAAGACATAACAAACCAAAATAATCACATGCTCGACTACGCGTAACTGTGGAGTGCGCGGCGCGGCCATTGACAATAACCCTGAGAAGTAATAATCTTCTATGCAAATGTAGAATACGCTCAAAAAAAATAAATGATGTGCAGAAAGGAATGATAAAATATGAATACGGAAAAGAAAGTCCTTCGATTTGAAATTGATGGTCATTGGACAGTTCAGCATATGGCGCAACTCCTATCACACACACGCGACTTATATAATCTGAGCATCCTTCAGCAAGCCATTTATGAAGATTGGCATGATATGGAGAGGTTTTGGTTTGAGGTTATGGAATATCCTCCGTTTCGTAAGACATGGCGTCGCAAGTTCCTTCATCCCGGCATGATCCCCTTTTTTCCTTACAGCACAACAATTATTCCTGCTGATACAGAAGCTCTAAGCCGACTGACATCTTATTACTATCCTGACGAAGAACTTGAACTAAGGAAAATTATATACGGTTCGCCGGGTTTTACCGATTTGACGGGAATAGGAGAAGCAGTTGGACACGTAAAGGACTTCGTACTCAAAATAATAGAGCACTTTATTAACAAGAAGCAGCGGAATCTTGAAAATGAGGAAAGAGAACTGAGAAATCAAAAACTACGTCTTGAGAATGCACGAGAATTTATCAAAATCCTCAGAGAAGGTGGCTACACGGAAGCGGAGATCCGCAAAATGACAAATTGGGTCGATGAGCGACAAGATACTTATATTGTGCTTGTGGACTCTGGAAAGCTCAAGAAAGTTTATCTCAAAGAAGAAAATGACGATTCAGAAAATAAATAGGATTGAACAACAAAAAAATGTCGAGACGAAAGGGCATAACTCTCTGCAGTTTTATGCAAAGGATAGTTGCCCCTGCACCTCATTTAGGCATTCGGCGGAGAATAAAAGATGATAAATAAATCAAAAGCAACAAAAAATGTTGAAGCCGAGCGCACATTATGACTTGTGTCAATCGCCTCGAAAAGCTCTATTAATGAAAATACCTCATCGTGCCGATGTAACTATGGCATTTTCAGAACAGGAGGCTTTCGCCCACGCTGGCGAACTATATCGGGATTGGATTACTCGTAACACGCCTCCTCCCTCAGCGGAAATCGTCTCTGAACTCGAAACCAAAGTATTTCGTCCAGATGTTGAACTGCAACTTGCCGGGCTTTCGATTCTTGGGGCGCAAGAGTTTGCTGAACCAACACACTTAGTCCTTTCACTTGCCTGTTTTACTATTGACCATCTTCTCTGGGGCTGGTTTGCTGCCGTCAATTTTCACCCCCGCATTGCATTTTCACTTTCGCGCTCCGCTTTGGAGGCGTCAATATTTGGTATTGCGGCTGCCACAGATTATTCAACATTCAAGTCGATATGGAATAGTAGACATGGCACTGGCGGCACAGTATTAAAGGAGATGAAGAATCTTCCGAAGGATCTTCGTTGGTTTCTAAATTCTTCATGGAAAATGATGGCAGAATTGGGTCATGCCAGTAGCGGCCCCGTTTTATCCTCTTTGACAATGTTCTCTGACGGCGAACAGGTCAAAAGAGGTATAACATTTGCTGGCCAATTCGGCGGATCGCTTGATGGCCGCCAGCTTGACAACTGCGTTAATGCCTTCTGCATTGCTGCAACCGCCGGAACAGAGGCTATGAATATCGGCCTTAGACCTTCCTTTACACAGTCTACTGAGTGGTGTAGAAGGTTTGAAGAATTTCAAAGACAATTAGATACTGAAGGACCATTACCTGCTTACCTTGCAGAATATGTTGACGAATTCCGCAAATATTTTGGCAGGAAACCCCCTCGTGATGAGTCTGTATCAAAATTATAAAGAGATTGAAAATACAAGACACCGAACACGACAAAAAACCCGACTGGCAATAAGCGTGGTTTGGTTTTATGCTTGGCTGGTTGCGCCAGCGAGTTATATCTTTCGTTAACAGCAAATAAATGACAGCACAAGAAAATCATAAACTGCCAGAAAGTGCCTTGCAGCATTATGCAATTGCCTTATTTGATGTGTTAGGCTTTGCATCCATACTTCAAAATTTGGGCACAGAAAAGCTTTATTCAATTTACGATGAACTAATTAACAAAGCTATTATTGAGAAAACAAAAGACGGCATCAAGTTTTTAGGGGCAACTCGTGAGGGAATGTTCGTCGTCGGGACTCTTGAAATCAGATATGTTTATTTCAGTGACACAATCATTCTTTGGACACCATACAAAGAAGTATTTTTCCCCTTTTTTGTTTCAATTTGTTCTGAATTCATGATCGATGCAATCATAATCGGTCTGCCACTGAGAGGAGCTATGACAATTGGTGATGCAATTATGGACAGAAAAAAGGGGATTTACCTTGGCAAACCCCTAATTGAAGCAGCAAGATTGGAGAAAGCTCAAAATTGGATCGGACTGACTTTTGGCACATCATTTGGCACGATGAGCATTCATGAAGCAATGATAAATTTTACCGATATACAACTAAACTATATATCTCAAATGAAAGTGGGATTTGAATCTCTTAATTCAAGAATAGTCCTTGACTGGCCGTATAAAATGCGAGAACAAAACAGAACCCAAATAATAAAAGAAAGACTGACGGCCTTCATGACTCTCACGGACAAGAAGATTTATTACCAAAATACATTTGAATTCCTTGACCACTCTGAGAAAAACCAAAACTGGCACGTGGAAATGAAGAGGCAGGCCAGGGAACGACATAAACAAACTCAGGGCGAATGAAATTAAACAAAAAGAAAACTGTTAACAACGGCATGAGCCGACTGAGAATAGCCTCTGCGTTTTTTTGCAAAGGTTGGGTGCCCCAGTCGGCTCATACTCAGCATTAAACAATTCTTTTGCAAATCGGTAAGTTTATCATCTTGGTTAGAAGCAATAGCAGGTGTCACTATCCGAGAAAAATCCAATAGGTGTTTGTAATAGGGACAGTGGGATAAGTCTGAAACAACTCAATATGGAGTTTGACAGCCCTCCCCCGCCGATCCTTCCCCCCTCTGGACACCCCCCTTCCGGGCTCCCCCTCCAGTTAATGAACTCCCAAAGGGGGGAAGAACCTCAAGGGGGAGGATGCTGCTCGTGTCCGTCCCTCCACGGCCTCACTTAACTCATATTACTACTCGCAATTTTATATGCTGTGTTTTGCTCGCAGACATGAGTAAAGTTCGGTCATAATCGATCGTATCCCATCCTCTCCCGCACATTGTCTCCGCTCATTCTCCGACAAAGTGCATCCCTCTCCTTCCCCGGAAGGAAAGGGGGGAAGACATCAATAAGGAAGCTGGCAAAGGCTTTTCATAATCTGTTCACTGATCTTGCGGAGGTGGCAAGTTCGCGCCAGCTTATCAAAAGCCTTCGCCAGGGTATTCCGCTATCGCTCAATCACCCCGCCCGCCACACAACATAATACTGAGCTGTCGCACAGAATTATGTTGTTCCCGTCCGCCCCTCCAGGGACTCCCTGACAAAAAATGGTTTTTCTACCGGTTTAGGTCTATCGGCAGTTTAAAGGGCAAGTTAAAGAACGTAGCGTATTTTGCTTTAAAAATATGTTTAAGTAACTGATATATAATACTTTTATGGTAGTGTTAATAAAAAAAGGGGTACGCTACCATTTTTACCTATTGATTTTGTTGTGCACAATCTGTTTTACTAAACTAACGTTTTGTTAATGAGAGGTGGATATGGCAAAAACTAAACCAATAGGTGTAAGAATCGAGAACGATCTTTTCTCAAAGGTAATGAGGGCCGCCGCCCCCTGGGGGTTAAACCTCAGCAGGCTGGTGGAGAAATTACTCCTCTTTTTCATCCGATATCCGGAGGAGATCATTGAGTTTGAAAACAGAGATCCATTACAAGAAGAATTCGTAAAACTCTACAAACAGCCGGACCGGTCCCTGAGACTCATTCAGGAAAAAGGCATTCTTACCATGGGTCATTTGTACTGGATTGCAGACTTGCTGCAGCAGGCATGGCATAAGGCCGGGTCTGCCACAGCAGCGTGGGTCTTACAGGCAGTGACCGCACTTCAGATACTGGTTACAAAATACGAGCTGAAGCCCGAAATAATGAATTACCTTGAATCTTCATTTCCGGAAGAAGGCCAGAATCTTGCCGAGAAAATAAATAAATCGCTCTCTTTTCTTCAAAGCAGCCACAGGGTAGAATCCCATTATGCCGATGCAGTGGCAAAATGTTTTCTCTTTCTTGTGAGAGAGGGAGGACTTGATATAGCTGCGGATGTCTTGTCAGACATTAACAAGCTCTTCATGCCATGGTGTATCTGGGTTGCAAAAAGGGCCCTTCAGAAAGAACCATTCCTGAAGGAAGTCGATACATCACCTTTGCTCAGGAAACAGGCTTTTCCTGAAAAGAGTGTTTTGATAAACAAGGTTCGAGTCCAGGTTGAGGTTTACTTTTCAGATGAAGGAACCGGCCCCTTTCATGCAGGGAAACAGCCTTTCAGCTGCGGATTTACCATTTCAGACGGCAAGCGCACAAAGGTCACTTTCGCCTGTGTTTCACAGTCCTTTTATGAACTCATTGAGACTGTTGCTCAACTCGGTGAAAACAAGGAAATTTCACGATTCGGCTCCTGGGAAATTATGAGGAATAGCAGGGAGGGTTACTATTCCGTGAGGAAAGACGGAGTACTGGTTTTTCTCGAAAAAGAGGAGATAGAGGAATTTATCGATTCGGTAAGAGAGCTCTATAAGCGTGAAGATGTGCAGCAGGACTTATTGAAAGAGTACGTGGAGGTATACGGTGCCGTATAGGAACCATAAACATCAAAGCATCTACCTCGACGAAAAGCTCGACAAGCGCATATCCGACGCTGCCGTCTCAGAAAAGAAAAGCAAGAACAAGATGATAAATGAGCTGATACGCATAGGACTTTCCAAAAGGGACGAAGACATATTTGGTCTGGAAGCAATAGCAAAGACAATGAAAGCAGATCTCCAGTTAACCAGGGACGAGATCAAAAGGCAATCAAACCGCTTAGCAACACTGCTCTTAAAGGTCGGGATGCACACAATAGCTGGCCGCTACCAGACTACCCATACCTATGCCAAACTAAC
>Ga0194126_10013342_pt1 | contig 10286 bp, 6 predicted proteins | sample TA2KigC150mmetaG_FD_148641 | JGI IMG/M metagenome (GOLD analysis project Ga0194126, IMG submission 148641) | Freshwater microbial communities from Lake Tanganyika, Tanzania - TA2015035 Kigoma Deep Cast 150m | ecosystem: Environmental > Aquatic > Freshwater > Lake | place: Tanzania: Lake...
CACCGGGAACGATCAGCCGGGACTGCTCCTGCCGCTGCATCTCTTTGGCCTGTTCGACCAGGTGCGCCACGAATTCCTCCATGGCCTCTGAAAATTTCTCCATCGCCAGCTGGAGATTCTTGGCATCGATAGGAAACTGGATGGGCATGGGGCCTTGTTGTGTATAGATTTGCGACTGCCCCACAAAAAGGATCGCGCGGTTTTTGTCCATCTCCCCGTTCGGTTTGACCGGTGTCAACCGGCGGATGGAACCAACGGTAAGATCGCTGAATACCTCCTCCAAATAAAGATTTTGCTGATTGAATTTGACTTTTTTCTCTTTTCCTTCCGTCTCCGCCATGGTCTCCTCCCGAATGTAAGATGATATATCATAACCCGCTTATCGTTATTTTCCAACTGTTATCGAGAAGAATGTAAGGCCCGTCCACAGGGGAGAGGTACGGGCGGCATTCCCGATCGGAGCTGCAGCAATGCCCCCCGGGACAAGGCCCCGTCAAAGTAGGCTGGTTGATGGTCCCCAAACGAACCTTTGTGGAATTTTGGGGGTGCCCGTCTCGGCGAGGGGAAACGTCCGCGAAGCGGCCACTTCCCATTGTCTGAGCCCGAAGGGCGAGTTTGGGAAGTGGAGCGGCCGAGCCGTAGAACGGGCCAAAAATTCCACCAGGTGAGTGGCGGGACCATCTTCCAGCCACATCAGAGATATGGAGTCAACATTGACACAGCCCTTGAATAAACATGAATGTGGTTTACTTTTTAAGCATATCTGTGTAAAGATGAAATTGCTTTAATCATCGGGAAAGGCTCCGCACTGCAAACCTTCTTTACCTCGGTCATCACCCATCCTTCAGGGATGGTCTCTTCAAGAAAAAGGAGGTTTCGAGTCATGCACATACTCATGTTCGGGTGGGAGTTCCCGCCGAGGATGAGCGGCGGTCTTGGGACGGCCTGTTTTGGCATGACCAAGGGGCTGGCCGCTCTCGGCCACCGAATCACCTTCGTCCTGCCACAGGCCGAAGCGACATCGGCGCCCTTTTTGAATCTCCTTCCTGCCTACGCTACTCCCGTTTCCAGTGTCGAGAGGGAAGAGAGGGAGATTGAATCCCTCCACCGGCTCACGGTCAACCCAATTCCTTCCCTGCTCGCCCCCTACCTCGACGGGGAGCGCTACAGGGAACTCACCCTTTTCGGGAGAGGCAGACTTCAGGATTCCCCTTTTGTCTACGGTATCGATCTGATCGCCGAGGTGATCCGCTACGGAAAGGCCGCCGGCGCCCTCGCACGCCGCATCTCCTTCGACATCATTCACGCCCATGATTGGATGACCGTCCCCGCCGCCCTTCTCGCCCGGCGGATCAGCGGGAAGCCCTTCGTCCTGCACATCCACTCTCTGGAATTCGATCGAAGCGGCGATAACGTCAATGGGGCAATCCTCGCGATGGAACGGGACGGGCTCGAAGCGGCCGATCGGGTCATCGCGGTGAGTCACCGCACAAAAAGGATGATCGTGGAGCGTTTCGGAATACCGCCTGAGAAGGTCTCCGTGGTCTACAACGCCGTTTCCCGGAACGAGGCGCAGCGGCTCTATCGCACCGAACGGACGGGACCGCAGAAAATGGTTCTTTTTCTCGGCCGGATCACCTTTCAGAAGGGACCGGACTACTTTGTAGAGGCGGCAGCCAAGGTCCTCAAGGTCCTTCCCGACGTGACCTTCGTCATGGCGGGCGCCGGCAACATGATGCGGCAGATGATCGAACGGGTCGGCGAGCTGAAGATCGGCAACCGTTTTCACTTTACAGGGTTCCTCCAGGGGGAGGAGATCGAACGGATCTTCTCACTGAGCGACCTCTACATCATGCCGAGCGTTTCAGAACCGTTCGGTATTGCTCCGCTGGAGGCAATGCTGTACGACGTTCCGGTCATCCTTTCCCGCCAATCCGGTGTTGCGGAGGTCCTCAAGCACGCCCTGAAGGTCGATTTCTGGGACACGCGTGAGCTCGCCGCCAAGATCATCACCGTCCTGAAGCATCCCGCCCTGATGGATGTGATGGCCGAGAAGGCCAGGGAAGAGCTCCGGACGATCCGCTGGGATACCGCCGCGGAACGGATCACAGAGATTTACCAGGAAACAGTCAAGGTCAGCAAACGAGATTTGGGGGAGAGGGCTGATTTCAAATCTTTCCCCATGCCACAGTGAAGCGACGTGTATGCCGAGCATCTGTCTCTATTTTCAGATCCATCAACCCTGTCGTCTCCGACGATACTCTTTTTTCGACGTGGGTCATATCCACAATTACGAGGACGAAATAGAAAACCGTCGGATACTTGACCGGGTCGCCCGGAAGTGCTATCTTCCCGCCAACGCCCTTTTGCTCAAGCTGATCGAGGAGCAGCAGGGGAAATTCCGGATCGCCTTTTCCCTCTCCGGTACGGTCCTGGACCAGATCGAGCGGGGCCGGCCGGATGTCCTGGAAAGCTTTCAGCGGCTGGCCGCGACGGGATGTGTCGAATTCCTGAATGAGACCGATAGCCATTCTCTGGCCTTCCTCTTCTCACCGAGGGAGTTCAAGGCGCAGGTCCTTCTGCACAGAGCGAGGATCCGCGACCTTTTTGATCAAGACAGCCGGACCTTCCGTCATACGGAGTTGATCTACAGCAACGATCTGGCGATCGCGGTCGAGAAGCTGGGATATGCCGTCATTTTGGCCGAAGGGACGGAGAAAGTCCTGGGTCGACGAAGTCCAAACCATCTTTACCGTCCTGCGGGATGCAGGAAGCTGAAGCTTCTCCTCAGGAATTACCGCCTGTCCGATGACGTGGCCTTCCGCTTCTCCGACCGGAACGGGGTCGAACATCCGATCACGGCGGCCAAATACGCCCATTGGATTCACCGGATCCGGGGGAAAGAAACGGTCATCAACCTGTTTATGGATTATGAAACATTCGGCGAACACCAGTGGGAGGAAACGGGCATCTTCACGTTTCTTTCCGATCTTCCCGGAGAGATCCTCCGTCATCCGGAATTCCGGTTCGAAACGCCCGTTGAGGCGGCCGCCGGCCATGACCCGGCCGGGGAGATCGACTGCCCCGAACCCATCTCCTGGGCGGATGAGGAGCGGGACACCTCGGCCTGGCTGGGAAACGCCATGCAGCAGGATGCGGTCCAGGCGCTGTATAAAATGGAATCCGCCCTTCGGAAACGAAAAGATGAGGGTTTGCTCAAGCGGTGGCGGGCGCTCCAGACATCCGATCATATCTACTACATGTGCACGAAATGGTTTTCCGACGGTGATGTCCACCGATATTTCAACCCCTATGAATCACCCTACGAGGCCTATATCAACTACATGAACATCCTGGACGATCTGTCGCAGTCTATCAGGAACAGCAAAGGAGAATCTTCATGACCCAAACAAGCGATCTCTGCCTCTTCGAGGTGAGCTGGGAGGTCTGCAACAAAGTCGGGGGGATCTACACGGTCATCACAAGCAAAATCCCCGAAGCGACAAAAAGGCACGGGGAAAATTACATCCTCCTGGGGCCTGACCTCAAGACCAACCCCGATTTCGAAGAGACCGACGAGGAGTGTTGGAATCACATCCGCGAAGGTGTGGCCATCAAGGAGATCCCCTGCCGTTTCGGCCGCTGGAAGGTCCCCGGCGAGCCCAAGGCGATACTCGTCAGTCACGGCAAGAAATACAACCAGGACCAGCTCCTTTTCCGGATCTGGGAAGATTACGGGGTCGATTCGATCGCGGGCGGGTGGGATTATGTTGAACCGGTGATGTTCAGCTACGCGGCGAGCGAGGTGATCGAGACGATCTATAACGTCTATGTGAAACCCCTGGGGATGCAGGCCGTCGCACAATTCCACGAATGGATGACGGGAGCGGGACTTCTCGGGCTAAAAAAGCGGGTCCCCGAGATCGGCACCGTCTTTACGACCCATGCCACAATTCTCGGAAGGACGCTCGCCGGTTCCGGAATGGACATCTACACGGCAATGGACCACATCTCGCCACAGCGGGAGGCGAGCGCCCACAACATTACGGCAAAATGCTCGATGGAAACGGCGTCGGCCCGCGAGGCGGACTGTTTCACGACCGTAAGCGATATCACCGCCCGCGAGGCCAAAAACTTCCTCGGCAGGGCGCCGGATCTGATCACCCCGAACAGTCTGGACATCGATAACATCCCCGACCTCGCGGCGGACCGCACGCTCGCCCTCAAAGCCCGGAACGAACTCCTGGCCGCCGCCGGTCGTCTGATCTATCGAAATCTGCCCGACGACACACGGATCATGGCCATCTCGGGGCGGGGGGAATTCCACAACAAGGGGATCGACCTCTTCCTCGAAGCCCTCGCCCGCCTGAACGCGGATACGGGATCGAACCAGACCGTCATCGCCTTTCTGTTCGTACTGAGCGGTTACACCGACCTGATCGCCTGCCTGAAGACCGACGCCAAACCCGATCCTGCGAACCCGCCCATCTCTACCCACCGGCTGCAAAACGAAGCCTCCGATCCGATCATCCGGGCCTGCGAGCGCCTCGGCCTCAAGAATTTTCCCCAAAACCGGGTCCAGGTCATCTTTGTTCCCGCCTATCTCAACGGTCATGACGGTTTTATCAACATGCCCTATTACGAGGCCATCGCCGGATGCGACCTCGCGGTATTCCCTTCCTACTATGAACCCTGGGGGTATACCCCGCTGGAGAGCGCGGCCTATGCGGTGCCGACGCTGACGACCGATCAGGCCGGATTCGGCATCTGGGCGCAGCAGCAGAGCGTTGCCGGCGATTGCAGCGGGATCATCCTCCTCAAGCACCTGGGACAGCCCGAGGCCGCAATGACGGAAAACCTCCACACCATTTTCCAAAATTATCTCAGCCTGAGCGAGGATGCCCGGCAGTGCATGAGAGCCAACGCTCGCGCCATCGCGGTCCGGGCAAACTGGAAGGATTTCTTCCGTTACTACGAAGAGGCTTACGACCGCGCCCTCGCGGTCGCAGGCGAACGCGCCAAGAAGCTTGCAGCCGGCGATCTCAAGACGGAGTTGAAGCATACTTACACCGGCATGGTTTCGGTCCAACCCCACTTCCGGACCTTCACGGCGGTGGCCAACCTCCCCAAAAAAATCTCCCGCCTTCGGGAACTCGCCCACAACCTCTGGTGGTCCTGGAATCCCGACGCCCGCGAATTGTTCTCCGCACTCGACCCCAAACTCTGGGAGCAGATGGGCAACAACCCGGTCAGGATGCTCGAGACCGTATCCGCGGAGCGCCTCCGCGAGGCTTCGGAAAATGCGACCTACATGAACCGCTACAGCGAGATCTTCCGGCATTTCGACGACTACATGAACGACAGGAAACCTTCGCCGTCGATCGGACCGCCCGACGGAATCAAGTGGTCTCAACCGGTCGCCTACTTCTCGACCGAATATGGCCTTCACGACAGCCTGCCCATCTATTCCGGGGGGCTGGGCACCCTTTCCGGCGACCACCTCAAGACGGCAAGCGACCTCAACATACCCCTGGTCGGCATCGGTCTTCTCTACAAGAACGGTTTTTTCAAGCAGGTGATCGATAGAAACGGCACCCAACTGGCGGAGTATCCGGAAAACGACTTCTCCAGAATGCCCCTGCAGCTCGTTCAGGATGACCGTGGAAATACCGTACAGATCTCCCTGGATCTCCCCGGGAGAACGCTCTTCGCCAATATCTGGGAGGTTCAGGTGGGACGGGTCTCGCTCTACCTCCTGGATACCGACGTCCCGCGGAACACCCCGCAGGACCGGAAGATTACCGAACGACTCTACAGCGCCGAACTGCGAACGCGGATCGAGCAGGAGATCCTCCTCGGGATGGGAGGGGTTAGGGTTCTGAAAAAGCTGGGAATCCGCCCCCGCGTTTACCACATCAACGAAGGCCATTCGGCGTTTCTCCTGTTCGAACGGATCGGTGCGCTGATGACGGAAGAGGGGCTCTCCTTCGACGAGGCGAGCGAGATCGTGCGCGGCAGCACCGTCTTCACCACCCACACCCCGGTGGAGGCCGGCAACGAAAGATTCAGCAAGGAGCTGATCGAGCATTACTTTACGAATTTCGTGAAACGGACGGGGATCTCCTGGTCCCAATTCTGGGAGCTGGGCCTCAAGGAGAGCGGCGAAGGGAAGCCCTTCTTCATGACGATCCTTGCCCTCAAGATGGCCTATCGCAGCAATGCCGTGAGCCGACTCCACGGCGAGGTTTCCCGCCGGATGTGGCGCGAGGTCTGGAAGGGATTCGACGAATCCGACATCCCCATCGGTCATGTCACGAACGGCGCCCACGTGCCCTCCTACATCGCCCCCCGGATGAAGGCGCTCCTGGATACGTATCTGGGCATGGACTGGGACCGCCATATCTCAGACCGTGAGCGGTGGGAGCGGGTCAAAGACATCCCCGACACCGTTCTATGGCGGACGCGATACGAACTCCGGCAGAAGCTGACCGACTTCCTCCGCGAGGATATCTCCCGGAACTGGACGAAGTACGGCTACTCGAAAAACTGGAAGGAGGAGCTCTTCACGAAAATCAACCCGGCTACCCTGATCATCGGGTTCGCCCGGCGCTTCGCTCCGTACAAGCGTGCGGATTTGATCCTTTCCGACCTCGACCGTTTGGACCGGATCCTCAACCACCCCACGCGCCCCGCCCAGATCGTCTTTGCCGGCAAGGCCCATCCGAACGACGAAATGGGAAAGGATTTGATAAAGAAAGTCATTTCGGTCACCAAGGACGATAGGTTCCGGGGTAAGATATTTTTTGTCGAGGGATACGACATCCGGATCGCCCGCCACCTTGTCCAGGGGGTTGACGTCTGGCTCAACAACCCCCGCCGTCCGCTGGAAGCAAGCGGCACCAGCGGCGAAAAGGTCGTCGCCAACGGCGTCCTCAACCTCAGCGTCTCCGACGGGTGGTGGGTCGAAGGGTTCGACGGCACGAACGGCTGGACGATCGGTCCCGTCATCCATGGATACGCGGAGGAGACGGGCAACGCCGACGAAGAGGATGGCCAATCCCTCTATACCCTCCTGGAAAACAGCGTCATCCCTCTGTTCTACGATCATGAAATGTCGGGCCTCCCGGAGAAGTGGATCGCCATGATCAAGCGGTCGATGCAAACCCTCATTCCCCGTTTCAACACGGAAAGGATGCTGATCGAGTATTACCGCGACCTCTATCTCCCGACGGCGCGGCGGGAACACGAACTTTACTCCGATTCATTCAGGGTGGCCAGGGAGCTGGCGGACTGGAAGCGGAAGCTCCCGATGCGCTTCTCCTCGCTCCGGCTTCTGGATGTGAGCATCGAGGGGATACACGGCGACACGATCCTCGTAGAGAGACCGCTCACCGTCACTGTCCGGATCGATCCCGGAAAGCTGGAACCGGAAGAGGTGCTGGCGGAACTCGTGATCGGGAGGAAGGGGACCTCGGGCTTCACCGACCCGCCGGACTGCATCCCGCTGAAGATTGCCCGCCGGGAAGCAAATGGGGTTCTTACCTTTTCCGTTTCCTATACGGTCCGGCAGAATGGCGCATATGCCTACGGCATCCGGGCGCTCCCCCACCACCCGCATCTTGCCGCCAAGCAGGAGACAGGGCTGGTGGCCTGGGGATAGAAACCTTTACTCTACTTCCGGCTGATGAACCAGAGGATCAGGGTGAGGATCACGCTGATCAGGATGCTCGTCGTCAGGGGAAAATAAAAGGAGAAGTTTTTCCCCCGAAACAGGAAATCGCCGGGGAGCTTTCCCAGAAATGGGATTTTCCCGGCCAGCACAATGACAAGACCCACCCCGGCGACGACCAAGCCGATCAGAATGAGGATCCGGCCCATGCCGTTGAAATCAGGAATCATCTGTCTCCCCCTTGCTGATCCCAGTCGAAGGGATGCTCTTTCTCGAAATCCGGTGAGAGCTCCCGGTCGTCGACCTCCTGGGTATAGAGCTCCTCGAATCCCAGATCGACGGCGGCATTTACCACCCGCTCATATTCCAGACGGCTGATCCGCCGGCCGAGGAGGGGATGTTTATTGACGGCCCGGATCGGCGTGTACTGGGCCATGAGGCTCAGCGGAACAAACCGGGAGACCTTATCCCGGATCGCCTTGAGAACCGCGAGGCTATTGTCGAGCATCCCAGGCAGGACAAGGTGGCGAACCAGCACCCCCCGTTTCGCCACCCCGTCAACGACATCGAGTGCATCGCCGACCTGACGGACCATCTCCCGAAGCGAGGCAAGCGCATGACGGGGGTAGTCCGGCGCTCCGGAGAAGCGCCGTCCGGTCTCGTCGATGCCGTATTTGAAATCGGGGAGATAGATATCCACCATCCCGTCGAGGAGACGGACGATCTTCTCCCGTTCATACCCGCCGCAGTTAAAAACAAGCGGAAGACGGAGCCCCCGGTTTCGGGCAATGAGAAAAGCCGCCATGATCCCCGGCAGATGGGGGGTCGGTGTAACCGGTTCGATGTTGTGACAACCGAGCGTCTCCAGTTCCAGCATCAATCCGGCTAGCGCCTCCTCGGAAACCATCCGACCCGATTGGGAGTGACTGATCTGGATATTCTGGCAGTAAATGCATCTGAGGTTGCAGGAGGAAAAGAAGATCGTCCCCGCGCCGCGCTTCCCCGAGAGGGGCGGTTCCTCGCCGTGATGGGGGAGCGCCGAGCTGATGACCATGCCTGTATCGAGGCGGCAGAACCCCCTTCCGTCGGCCGTCCGGTCCACCCGGCACATGTGCGGGCAGAGGACGCACCGCATCAGGTTTCGCTTCAGATATTCGACCCGGCGCCCTGCATCGATCATACTAGTGTAGTGTCTCAGCAATAAATTGTCATATCGACCGAAGGGAGATATTTTTAATCGTCCATATTCGTTAAGATTTCTCGCTTTGCTCGAAATGACAACATTGTAAAGCCGTTATTGGTAGAATACACTAGTCAAAGTGTTTCGACGACATCCCTGATCCGGCCGCTCGCGATCAGCTCCAGGAACTCCTCGCCGAGCGGGGCCGCCAGCGCCACAGTCCGCCGCCAGTTTGCCATCCGCGTTTCCTGATCGTCGATAAAGGTCTTGAAATCGGTTCGATCCGGGATCCTGCCGTCGGGAAGCCCCGCGACGAAGGACTCCGAGGGATAGACCATGACCACCGAGTCGAGAGCGCTCTCCGGGGGGCGACGTCGCCTGAGCTTTTTATCCATCCAGGCGGGAATGATCCTCTCCTGATGATGAAAAAAGAGGCTGAGTTCGTCGTTCTGCGCCGAATAGTCCTGATTGATATGATAGTCCAGAAACCCCCCGTCGCGATAGACGCCGTCGGGGGCGCCGAAGATATCCTGCACGCCCGCTACGGCCGTCGGGATCGCACCGGAGGCGATCACCGCGGATTTGAAATTGATCTCGGAAAGCGGGATGCAGCGACCGCGGAACTCCTTCCGCAGGCAGAAATCAGGCGGCTTGGCGCCGTAATAAAACACGACCCGCTCGGCGAAGCGGTAGTTCAGCGAGGGGTGCAGGGCGTTGGCCAGGAAGCTGAGGATGAACCCCGCCTTCTGCGCCAACATCCATTCGGATGCTGTGAGGTGCCTCATCCGGCAGGTCAATACCGCCAGGCGATACCGCTTGTTGGCCAGGGCAAAGGGAAGCGCGTCATCCTCGATATATTCGTTCATGATCGCCGCCATGGATTGGAGGATCGTCTTCGGGGTGTCCTTCCTTCCGTAAGTCGTCGAGATGTACGCTTCCATCAGGCAGCGGTAGCTTTTCACCGCCTCCGGCTGCAGCCAGGCGGCAAAACGCCAGGCCCCGGACGAGGCGCCGACCAGCCAGACCGGACGGGTTCTTCCCAGCGATCCCTCGTCCAGAAGCGTGAGATCGAACCCGCTGGCGGCAAGCCACCGGGGCCCCACCGCCGGGCCTATGTAGGTCCCGATGCAATCCAGGTTGAAGCCGCCGGTCCGGATCTGCTCGTAGGCGCGTCTGCCCGCCCTAACGCGGATGTTATCCATGCCCTTGTCCCTTATGGCGGGCTGGTCTCAATCGGTCTTGACACATCCCGCCCGGTCCTGTACATTAATTCCGCCTGTATGAAACACTGCGATGGGCGGGTTTTATACGAACATCATCGGGATTTGTCAACGGCTAAAAATCGAGAGGAACGGCTGAGTGACGAAGATAGGACTACAGATGGCCCGTATGGGCCGGCAGGCGAGGGAGGCCTCATCCATTCTCGCCAGGATCTCC
>Ga0194126_10013346_pt1 | contig 10284 bp, 9 predicted proteins | sample TA2KigC150mmetaG_FD_148641 | JGI IMG/M metagenome (GOLD analysis project Ga0194126, IMG submission 148641) | Freshwater microbial communities from Lake Tanganyika, Tanzania - TA2015035 Kigoma Deep Cast 150m | ecosystem: Environmental > Aquatic > Freshwater > Lake | place: Tanzania: Lake...
TAGAGCGTCGTCCCGGCAAGGCGATAATTCCCGATTTCGGCCGCCGCCCGGCGTATGGCGATGAGTTCCGCGTGGGCCGAGGGATCGCTGAGAACAATGGGGTTGTTGTGCCCCCCGGCGAGGAGCTCTCCCCCACGGACGATCACCGCGCCGACCGGCACCTCCCCCGCCGCCCGGGCCAGGGCAGCCTCCTCCAGGGCCAGCCGCATCCATTTTTCATCGTTTTCCATCGGGCCTTCGCCTTATGTTCGGTTCATGTTGAAATAGGATCTTTACCACCCCCACCCCATCCCTCCCCCGTCAAGGGGGAGGGGATAGATAAATTACCCCCCTCAGGGGGGAGGGATAGGTGGGGGAATTTTTGACTTTTTTTGTAAAATCCGCCATGATCTGTTTTTAAGATAGAGGATTCGTGATTTCATGACGGCCAAAAAACTCCTCATCCCCTTTGTCCTGGCTTCGCTGACAGGCCACGCGTTGGTGATCGCCCTGACCACCCATTACGATTGGGCGGGAAGTTCACAACCGGAGAAGGTGATCACCTTTGATATGGGGGCTCCTTCTGAAAACGATGCCCGGCCCGATCCTTCCCATCGTGAGGAGACTCCGCCCGAGGCGAGAGGCGCCGGAAGCGAGGATTCGGTCACCCTCGGCGGTAAAGAGAGCCGCTACAACACCTATCTGCGCCAGATCCGCCGCAAGATAGAACAGCGCTGGAGCTACCCGCCGAAGGCCGTTGCGGCCAAGAAGGAAAAAAAGACCGTTATCCGCTTCACGATCGACGCGAACGGGACGCTCTCGGGAGTCAGCGTCGCGACCGCCTCCGGAAACCCGGTCCTGGATGAAGGAACACTCGCCGCAATCCAGGCGGCCGCCCCTTATGCCCCGCTCCCCAAAGATTTCAATCTCGAACGTCTGCACATCACGGCCACCTTCAACTACCGATGAAGCCGAGAAGGCGTCACATCTCCGAAACGATCCCGGCGATGTTCCGGTTCACCTCGAGGAGGCGGTCGCGCAGTTCGGTTTGCTCCACCCAGGTCTTCGCCTCCGCCCGGTCCCGTCTCTCCCTGAGCTGGGCAAGCTTGGTCTCCATGTCGGCGATGAGAAAACCCCAGTCGATCCTGGGCGTCGCTTTATCGGGATAGGCAACGCGGGTCTGCTCGCGGCCCGGTACGAGGGTCACCTCCTCCAGGTAGTCCGGGATCGATACCCGGAGATGAAAACGGTCCTCGATCTTCCCGGCGAGCGTCTGCTGTGCGGCGTACTCGCCGTGGATCAAGAAGACATGCAGCCCCTTGGTCCTGAAGTTCCCGAGCCATTCGAGAAGCTGGCTCTGTCCCGCGTGGGCCGAAAAGCCGTTGATCGTGAAGATCTTCGCCTTCACGGCGATCTCCTCGTTAAAGATGCGGACCTTCCGGGCGCCGTCGACGATCCGCCGACCCGTCGTCCCCTGGGCTTGAAAACCGACGAAGACGACGCTCGCCCCTTCGCGCCAGAGGTTGTGACGCAGGTGGTGTTTGATCCGGCCGGCGTCGGCCATTCCGCTCGCCGATATGACGATAGCCGGCTTTTTGGTATTGTTGATTTCCATCGACTCCTGCGTGGTCAGCGTATAGTGGAGCTGGGGAAGCGTCAGCGGGTCTTCACCGTTTGCGAGGATCTGCTTTGCCTCAGAATCGAAATACTCCCGGCGTTTGCGGAAGATTTCGGTGGCCTGGATGGCGAGGGGGCTGTCCACGAATACGGGCATGTCCGCCGGCAGGCGGCCATCCTTCGACAGCAGGTAGAGGGAGTAGATCATCTCCTGGGTGCGCTCCACCGCGAAGGCGGGGATGATCACCTTCTCGCCCCGGCCGTAACTGTAGGCGATCGCCTCGGCAAGCTCGTTCAGGCTGTCCTTTTCGTCCTTGTGGTTTCTGTCTCCGTACGTCGATTCCATAAAGAGGAAGTCGGCCTCGACAATCGCCGTCGGATCCTGGATCAGAAGCTGGGACGGCCGGCCGATGTCGCCCGAAAAGACAATCCGGCTCGTTTTTCCCTCCTCGGTGATAGCCAACTCCACGATCCCCGCGCCGAGGATATGCCCCGCATCCTGGAAGGTCACCGTCAGTTCCGGGAACGGCGAGAAAGGCTCCCCGTATTTCACAGCGGAAAATAGGGGAAAAGTCGCCAGCGCGTCCTTCTGGGTATACAGTGGGATCACATCCTTATCCCCATTACGCAGCTTTTTACGACTTTTCCACTGCGCCTCCATCTCCTGGATATGGGCGCTGTCCATCAGCATGATCCGGAGAAGATCCTCCGTCGGCGGCGTCATGTAGACCCTGCCGCGGAAGCCTTTCTGGACAAGCCGCGGCAGGAGCCCCGAATGGTCCATATGGGCATGGGTCATCAGCATGAATTCGATCCGCGTGGGGTCATAGATGTCGATATCCCAGTTCCGCTTCTCGATCTCCATGTTACCCTGGTGCATGCCGCAGTCGATGGCAAACCGGTGGCCGCCGCTCTCCAGGATGTAACAGGAACCGGTCACTGTCCTTGCCGCACCCATAAATCTGATTTTCATAGCCGCCTCACAATGATCTATCATATGCACTGATGATGACGAGGCCGTCATACCTGAACGGATGTCAAATTGCAACGGCCATTTCCGGCCGTACCAAGACCCCGCCAAAGTCGGCTGGATGATGGTCCCCAAACGAACCTCAGTAGAATTTTTGGGGTACTTCGATCTTGACATGGTTCGCTCTTCCGGATAGGTTTGAGCCAGCACACGAGGAGGTTGCCATGCATCCCGAGATCCGCCAAACGCTCCGAGGGATCGAAACCGCGGACTGGAAGGAGATCCCCGTCGAATACGGGCGGGAAATCCTGAACATCCGCGTCCCTAAAAACTGCACCATCCTGACGATGAAGGAGATCCCTATCCTCTCCGATCCGAGGGCGGCCTTCGAGGAGGCGCTCTCCCGCCCGATCGGAAGCCCGACGCTCGAGGCGATCATCCGCTCCAAGGGTAAGCCGGCGGCGGAGCTCAGGGCCGCGGTCACCGTCTCCGATATCACGCGCCCCGTTCCCTACCGGGGGGAGAACGGCCTGCTCCGGCCGCTCCTGAACCGCCTCGAAGCCGCGGGGATCCTTCGGCAGAACATCGTCATCGTCATCGGCAACGGCATGCACCGGCCGAGCACCCCCAACGAGAGGATCGAGATGTTCGGGGAGGAGACCCTTCGGGACTTTTCCGTCATCGACCATGACTGCGAGGATACGGGCTCGCTCACGTATGTCGGCAAGAGCGGCACCGGCGGAGAGGTCTTCGTGAACAGCGCATTTTATAAAGCTGATTTGAGGATCGCCACGGGGCTGGTCGAAAGCCACTTTATGGCCGGCCTCTCGGGCGGACGAAAGGCAATCTGCCCGGGACTCGTCGACAAGAGGACCATCGAAAAATTCCACAGCCCCGCCTTCCTCGAGTCCCCGAAGGCGCAGAACCTCATCCTGGCCGGAAACCCCTGCCACGAGGAATCCCTGGCGATCGCACGGACGGTCGGGGTGGATTTCAATGTCAATGCAACCCTCGACAAGGACCTGCGTCTGACCGGCGTTTTCGCCGGACATATCGAAGCTGCCCACGACGCGGCGAGCGAGCTTGTCCGAGATTACGTCACGGTTTTGCTCGATCACGAATACGATATCGTCCTCACCCACGGCGGCTATGTGGGCAGGAACCACTACCAGGCGGTGAAGGCAGCCCATAACGCCCTTCCCGCCGTCCGGAAGGGCGGAGTCCTGATCGTCGCCACCGACAACCACGATATCGAGCCGATCGGCGGACCGGAATACCGGAGCCTCCTCCATATGCTCAAGATCCAGGGGGGAGACCACTACCTGCGGATGATCGAGATGCCGGGCTGGAATTTTACCAAAGACCAGTGGGAGCCCGAGATGTGGGCAAAGGTCTTCAGGAAGGTCAACGAAAAGGATTTCGTCTACTGTACCCACACCATCCCCCGCCAGGATTACAGTCTGATCCCCGGCAGGTGCGGCCTCGATTTTCTCCACGAGGAACCGGAACAGCCTCCCGCGGAGGCGGTGCAAGAGATGGTCGAAAACGCCCTCCGCATGGCGGTGGCCGGATTCCATAGGAAGGGCATCGAACCCACGGTTGCCTTCATCCGGGAGGGACCCTACGCGATCCCCGCGCTCAGAGGGGCGGAGGGGTCATCAAGGTGAACGCGGTCGTTGAAGCAAGGGCGCTCCGAAAGACCTTCGGGGAGCTCGTGGCCGTCGATGACCTTTCCTTCACGATCGCCTCCGGCGAGTGTTTCGGTATCCTCGGCCCCAATGGGGCGGGAAAGACCTCCACGGTCCGTATGGTCTACGGCTTCTCACCGCTCACGGCGGGGACGCTTGCTGTTTTCGGACTCGATGTGACCAGGCATCCCCGCGCCGTGAAAGCCAGGATCGGCGTCTGCCAGCAGGAGAACAACCTCGATCCGGAACTGACGCTCCTTCAGAACCTGCTCGTCTTTGCCCGCTACTTCAACATCCCGGCTCAGGAGGCCGAGCGCCGCTCCCGTGAGCTTCTCGCATTCATGGCGCTGGACAGCCGCGAGAAGTCGCGGGTGCCGGAAGTTTCCGGAGGGCTGCTCCGCCGCCTCGCGATCGCCCGCGCCCTCCTCAACCGGCCCGAGCTTCTCATCCTCGACGAACCGACGACAGGCCTCGATCCCCAGTCCCGCCACCAGGTCTGGGAGCGGCTCGAGGAGCTCCGGGCCGACGGGCTCTCCATTCTCCTGACGACGCACAACATGGATGAGGCTTCCCGCCTCTGCGATAGACTGATCATCATGGACGGGGGGCGCCTCCTCGTCGAAGGGAAGCCGGCCGAGCTGGTTCTTCGCCACGTCGGCCGGCACATCCTCGAAATCGCAGACCCTCCGGAGGGGCTCAGCGAGCTACTCAAAGAGCGATCGATCTCCTACGAGAGCTTCGGCCACCGGATCATCATCTCCACCGGGGACGGCAGCGATCTGTACCGGGAGGTCAGCGAACGCTTTTGCGGCAGTGGGTGCATCATGCGGATGGCGACACTGGAAGACGTGTTTCTGCGCCTCACCGGAAGGGGGCTCAGGGAATGAGGATCTATCCGCCCATCTCGGGTCGATTTCTGCGCGTCTGGCAGCGGAACCTGACCGTCTATCGTCAGAGCTGGAAGATCAGCTTCATCCCGCCGCTTCTCGAGCCCCTCTTTTATCTATTGGCCTTCGGCGCCGGTTTGAGCGGACTCATAGGCAGCGTCCGCTACCAGGGCGAAGAAATCTCCTACGTCCGGTTTATCGCCCCGGCGCTCATCGCGATCACCATCATGAACAGCGCCTTTTTCGAAAACACCTACTCCTCTTTCGTCCGGATGTACTACTATAAGACCTTCGACGCGATGATGGCTACACCCCTTACGGTCGAAGAGATCATCGCAGGCGAAATACTTTGGGGGGCAACAAAGTCGGTCATCGCAACGGCGATCATGATGGCCGTCATCAGCCTCTTCGGCCTGATCCGGTACCCGGAGGGGCTGCTCCTTCTCCCGCTCGCCTTCCTGGGGGGCCTCGCCTTCGGAGCGGCGGGGATGGTCTGCACCGCGGTCACACCCAACATCGAACTTTTCAACCTGCCTGTCTTTCTTTTCATCACGCCGATGTTCCTTTTCAGCGGCACCTTCTTCCCCATCGATAACCTCCCCCTCTGGGCGCAAAAGACGGCCGCCTTCCTGCCGCTGGCCAACCTCGTCGACCTTTCGCGTTCCTTTACAAACGGCCGTATCGACGCCTCGATACTCTCCTGCGGGGGTTATCTCGCCGCATTCGCCTCGGTCGCCTGTCCGCTCGCGATCCGCAAGATGCGCCGGCGACTGATCAAATGAGACGGAGGAAGCGCAACGCAGCACATGGGCTTCTTACGATGCCGTCAAATAAAAAACCGGCCGAACGGGATGATACACGTTCGGCCGGTTCTTTCTTCTTGGCTATTGCGATGTATTACTTGGTCGCCGGTGCCGCAGGAGCCGCGGGCGCTGCCGGTGCCGCGGGCGCTGCCGGTGCCGCAGGGGCGCCAGGAGCCGGTGCAGGGGCGGGGGCGGGGGCCGGAGCCTCAGCCTTCGGAGCTTCCTTCTTCGGCTCTTCTGCCTTCTTGCAACCTACGACTGCAAACGATAATGCCGCGAAGAAAAACAGTGAAAAAATGACAGCCAATACTTTCTTCATGTGTAAACCTCCTTTCGCACATAGTAAGTTGAGGGACCCCCCTCAACTGGGCATTAATTAAATCAATATTTTCTCCTTGTCAAGAATTATTCGTCATTATATGATGAGGGTATGAATCACCGCTGGACGCTCGTCGATACGCCGTCACAACTGAAAAAAGCCGAAAAATCGATCCGGACATCCGGAATCGTCGCCCTGGATACGGAGTACGACTCCTTCCGCTACTTTCGGGACAAGCTCTGTCTTATTCAAGTGCAGACCGGTGAAAAAACCTGGATCATCGATCCCCTTGCCGGCCTCGACCTCGCTTTCCTGGGCGAGGTCCTCGGCAATCCCGCGGTCCTCAAGATCCTTCACGCCGGTGACAACGACATCCGCATCTTGAAGAGGGACTATACCTTCGCCTTTCGGAATATCTTCGACACCCACCGCGCCGCATCGCTCCTGGGTTGCCGCCGGCTCTCCCTGGCAACCTTACTGGAGAGCTATCTTGGGATCATTTTAGTGAAAAAGATGCAGCGCTCCCGCTGGGACCTCAGGCCGCTCAGCGAAGAGCAACTCCACTATGCAGCCCTGGATACCGCCCACCTGCTCGACCTCTACCGAAGGCTCGACGGCGAACTCCGCGAAAAGGGCATTGAAAAAGAGGCCCAGCAACTTTTTGCCGGGATGACGGCTGTCGAGTGGCAGCCCAGAACGCTGGATCGCATGGCGCATCGTCGCTTCCCGGAATATGCGACGCTGACACCAGAACAGAGGGATCATCTCCGCCGGCTGTTCCGCTGGCGCTTCGAAAAGGCGCAGGAGACAAACCGTTCCCTTTTTATGATCGTCCCGGATCAGCACCTCATCGGACTCTCCCGGCTGGATCATCATTCGCTCGAAGCCATGGCCGGCCCCGGCCTCCTCTCGCCGGAGAAGGTCCAGCGCTTCGGCCCGGAGCTTCTTGCGATCCTGCAAGCCCCGTCTACATAACGGACATGACGATCGTCAGGCGGGTGAGCAGGACCGGATGGGCAAACATCCCCTCGACCCTCAGCCTTCCGGTCAGCAGATGGGCCACGACCTTTCGGCCCGCCTCGTCGAAATACCAGGGGAGCCCGCCGACGATCCGGAGGGCATTGAGGTCCATCACCCGGTCCGACGTCGTCCGGATGACGAGCGCGGGATTTTCACCGACGCCCGCCTCGATCCGAAGTCCCCGTTCCGTAAAGATAAGGGTCACAGCCGCCTCGATATCGACCAGATCGATGGCCACCCCTCCCCGCATCTTCCCGAAGACCTCCCGCTTTTCCGGATGCTGCGCCAGATTCGCCGTCAGCAGATCCGCGAGGATTCCGGCGAAAGGGACCTCGCCTGCACGGTTGTCGATGAATGCCGATTCCATGGTTCCCTCCCCACATCACCCTGGGAACCATGCCCCGGAGATCCGGGGACAGATTTCAAATCTGTCCCCTTGCCCCTGTGGCGGGAACATGCTTCCCAAGTTACGCAACCGTCTCTAAAAGGCCGTCCGGTACAGGGCCAGGACCTCGTCCGCATCGAGGACAAACCTCGGGTTGTTGACGATCGCCCCATCGGCGAGGCAAAGCGCCGCCGCCTTTGGAAGGTCGGCCTCTTTTACACCGGCCGCCGACAATCGCTCCGGGTGGCCGATCCGCTTCAGGAATGTCCCTATCTCCGCGATAGCCGCCTCTGCGGCGGCGCGGTCGTCCATCCCCTTACCCCTGACACCCAGGGCCTCGGCGACCTGCGCGTAATATTCAGCCGCGTCGTCGAGGTTGAATGCCATGACGTGGGGAAGCAGGATGCCGTTGGCGATCCCATGCGGCGTCCTGGCAACCGCCCCGAGGGAGTGGGCCATCGCATGGACCAGGCCGACCATCGCGTTTCCGAAGGCCCAGCCTGCCATCGTCGCGGCGAGCTGCACCTGTCCCCTCGCGGCAAGATCTTCGCCGTTTTTCGTGCAGAGGGGAAGATTCCTGTAAATCAGACGGATCGCATGCATCGCCAGGCCGTCGGCGATCGGCTCCCGCTGCACCGATTGCAGCGCCTCCACCGCGTGGGTCAGGGCGTCCATCCCCGTCGAGGCGGTGAGGAGCGGCGGGAGCTTCGCCGTCATCGCCGGATCGAGGATTGCGATGCGCGGCGCGTTGAAGGACTCGACGCTGAGGATCTTCTGCCCCTTGCGTTCGTCGAGGATGACGGCCATACAGGTCGCCTCGCTCCCCGTCCCCGCCGTCGTGGGAATGACGATATGGGGCGTCTGCGGCCGGGTAAGGAGTTGTATCCCCTCGAAGTTCTCGATGCCGCCCCCCTCGGTGAGGAGGATGCAGACCATCTTTCCCGTGTCGATGACGCTGCCGCCCCCCACGCTGATGACGCAATCGGCTCCCTTCTCCCGGGCGAAGGCCGCGGCCCGGTTGACGACTCCCACGCCCGTATCCTGGGGGATGTCGCTGAACAGGCCGGCGCACTTGTCTCCGAGCGCCTTGAGGACCCCCTCGACCAGCCCCGCCTGCATCACCCCCGGATCGGTCATGACGAGGGCTCGGCGGCAGCCGAGGCCTGCCATCTCCACCCCGCAGTCGCGCGCCGTCCCGGCGCCGAAGACGATCTTCGTCGGACCGAAATAGACAAATGACAAATCCCTATCGTAGGCCATCGATACCTCCTTACGCCTCGTCCGGCCAGACCGTCTCCATTTCGCAGAGCAGGTCGATCACCTTGTTCACGGTCTTGATGTTCCGGACGATATAGGTCAGATCGCCCTTGAGCTTCAGTTTCCCCTGCATCAGGGCCTTGGTCGAATCCACCTCCTTTTTGGCCACCTGCTTCCAGCGGGCGTAATCGCCGGACATGACGAACTTGGCGCTTTCCGCCTTCGCCTTGTCGCATAAGGCGATCTCCAGGACATCGCCGTGCCAGAAGTCCGTGAAGAGATAGATCGGCTCGGCGATCCCCTTTTCCGGATCGGGGTTCACGATCATCGAGACGCTCCCTTCCCAGTTCTTGGCGATCTCCTTGTACTCCCTGGACGTCGCTATCTTCTCTTTCCATGCATCGAGCCACTCCTGTGTCATCGCCTGATATGTCGCCATCTCCTTACTCCTTTCTTGTAGGATAAAGCCGCTCCCGAAGGTCATCCAGCCCCATCTCCCGGAGTTTTCCCTCCCGCGGGACCCCCCTTTCATCGAGCCCCCGGAGCGCGTAGTATTCGCGTTTCAGTTTTTCAACATCGGGGACCGAGCCGGCGCCGGCGCCTTCCATGAGCGGCGTCATGATACGCTTCGGCAGAACGTCGTCCTTCGCGGTGACCCCGAGCAGGTTGTTGATCCCCCGCTTCAGCGTCCAATCGCATGCGCCGCATTCCATCAGTCGCGCGAAGTCGAGGCCGAAGCCCGTGATCGCGTTGAAGGCGTCCCGGATCGTCTCCGGCTTCAGACAGTACGTCAAATAGTGGCAGATCGACAGCGAATTCCCGAGGATGCCGTAGTTTTCCGAGTGGAAAACAAGCTCCGCCTTCCCTTCGCTCGTCGTCCCGCGGTAGTCGTCCTTCATGGGGAAGAGCTGGGGCCACGAGGCCATCCCCTGTTCGGTGGCGAGGACCACATGCTGGAGGTGGCAGGCTCCCCGGTTCGACATCATGTAGGCGAGCCCCATCCCGTGAAAACCCCGCGGGTCGTGCATGGGAAGGTCCAACCCCTTGACGTGGACCACCGCATCCAGGGCTTCGCCGCCGACCTTGCGGGCCGCGGCGAGGCTCCCCTCGGCAAGAAGAGCCCCGAATCCTTCCCGGAGGGCGATCCGCGGCAGAAGCGTCAGGACCGCCTCGATGTTCCCCCAGGTCAACGCGATGCCGTCGGTATCCGCGGCGGTCAGCACCCCCTTTTCATAGAGCTCCATCGACCAGGCGATAACCGCCCCGCAGCTGATTGTGTCCAGCCCGTAGCGGTTGCACAGTTCGTTCGCCTTGATCACCCCCGCAAGATCCCGATTCATGATCATCGTCCCGAAGGTG
>Ga0194126_10013348_pt1 | contig 10283 bp, 10 predicted proteins | sample TA2KigC150mmetaG_FD_148641 | JGI IMG/M metagenome (GOLD analysis project Ga0194126, IMG submission 148641) | Freshwater microbial communities from Lake Tanganyika, Tanzania - TA2015035 Kigoma Deep Cast 150m | ecosystem: Environmental > Aquatic > Freshwater > Lake | place: Tanzania: Lake...
TCGCCGGGCCCCCTCGGACCGGATCAGGGCCGCGAGCGCCTCGGGCAGGGCCCGCTTCTCGAGCTCGAAGACGCGGTCGGCGAGCGTGTCGGGCGTGTCGGCGGGCAGCACCTGGCAGCGCCGTTGGAGCAGGATCGGGCCATGGTCGAACCGGTCGTCCACCAGGTGAACCGTACACCCGGACTCACGGGCGCCGGAGCGGAGGACGGCCTCGTGCACGCGATGCCCGTACATCCCCTTGCCGCCGAACTCGGGGAGGAGGGCCGGGTGGATGTTGACGACGCGCCCGGCAAAGCCCGGGGGCACGTGCAGGTACTTGAGGTACCCGGCGAGCACGACCCAGTCCACGCGGGCCCCGCGGAGCAGATCGCCCAGCCTGTCCGGGGGGATCTCGCCCTCGACGACGACGGTGCGCAGGCCCCGGGCCCGGGCCCGGGCCGACCCGGGGCACTCGCGGCTGGCGACCACGAGCTCGATGGTGGCGGGCACGGTCCCGTCGAGCACGCGGTCGTGGAGGTTGACCAGGGAGCGCCCGCCGCCGGAGATGAGGACGGCGAGCCGCGCCGGGGCCGGTCGTGGCGCCGCGTCGCTCACGCCAGGGCCCGGACCGCCGCGTCCAGGTCCTTGTGCAGCGGCAGCACGCGGAGCAGGTGGGAGACGCGCAGCATCTCGACGATCTCGTCGGCGACGTTGCAGATCGCGAGTTTTCCGCCCGCCTCGCGCAGCTCCTTGTTCAGCGAGAGCAGCAGCCCGATGCCCGACGAGCCCATGAGCTGCACGGCCGCGAGGTCGAGCGCCAGGCGGTGCCCGTTGGCGGCGGCCTCCTTGGAGAGGTCGCTCAGGAGGCCGGGCTTCTCGAAGTCGGTGATCTTCGGGCAGCGGATGGTGGCGACGAGCCGGCCGTCGCGGAGCTGGGTCTTGAGCCGGTCGTGGTCGATCATGGGCGGGGCGTCCTCCGGTCGGCGCTCAGCCTATCACGCGGGCTCGCTCGGTGCGGAGCGGAAGGGCAGGGGCTTGCCCCCCCGGTCGACCGCCACCAGCGTCATGGTCGCCGCCGTCACCGGCACCGGGTCCCCCCCCACCGGCGACTCGACCTCGACCTCGACGGCGACGGTGACCGAGGTGGTCCCGCACCGCACGGTCCGTGTGAGGAAGCTGACGATGTCGCCGGTGTGCACCGGGGCCTTGAAGTCCACGCGGTCCATGGACGCGGTGACCCAGCGGTGGGCCCCGTGGCGGCGTGCCTCGACGAACCCCGCCTGGTCGATGTAGGAGAGGATCACCCCGCCGAAGATGGTCCCGTAGTGGTTGGTCTCGCGGGGCTGGGTGACGACGCGCAGGGCGAGGCGGTGTGCGGCCGAGGCGTCGGGCGTGCCGGGCGGCGGAACGCTGGTCATGGGCGGAGCGTACCACCGCCGCCGACCTACCGTACCGCGACACCGAGGAGATCGATCGATGCCCACGCCGACGCCTTGCCCGACCGCCCCGGAGTGCGCCGGGGCGGAGACCATGGAGCGGGTGATCGCTCTATCCATCGAGGCGCTGCTGCCGCGGTATCGGCGGGGCATCGAGAACTTCGACCGCCGGATCTTCTCCCTGACGCCGGAGCAGTATGACCGGGCGTTCCCGGCGGACGCGGGCGTGGGGGCGTGGCCCGTGCGCGTGCTCCTGGGGCACTTGGCCGACGCCGAACTGGTCTATGCGCACCGCATGCGGCGGGCCGTGGCCGAGGACCACCCGGTGCTGGCCGTCTGGGACGAGAACGCCTTCGTCGACGCGAACGTCTATGGGCTGGGCGGGCGTCCGACCGCGGGGCCCGCCCCTGGTTCCCGGGGCGACGCCCACACCACGTCGATGGGCGGCTTCCTGGCGGTCGTCCACACGCTGCGCCTGTGGACGGCCGACTGGATGGCGACCCTGACCCCCGACCAGTGGAAGCGCCGGGCGCTGCACCCCGAGCGTGGGCCGCTCACGGTCCACCAGATGCTGGGCACGGCGACGTGGCACCTGGAGCACCACGCCCGCTTCCTCAGGGCCAAGCTCGACCGGTTGTTCGGGGCGGGGCGGACGCCGGTCCCGGATGCCGCGAAGGGTCAGGAATCGTGCGGAACGGGCTGCGGCTGCGCCAAGCCGGCGCGGTAGACTGTCGGCGGTGATGCGATCAATCGCCAACACCCGCCGCGGGTTCACGCTCATCGAACTGCTCGTGACGATCGCGATCATCGGGATCCTGATCGCCGTGCTCCTGCCCGCCCTCGGGTCGGCGCGGCGTCAGGGTCGGCTGCTCACGTGCCTGTCGAACGTGCGGCAGCAGGGCACCGGCGTGCAGGCCTACGCCGCCGCCTTCAAGGAGCACCTGCCCCCGCGCCTGAGGTGGTGGACCCGCGTCCTCCCCGAGGGCGGGACGGTCACCAACCCCTGGCTGCTGCAGAGCACGCTGACCGACTGGATGGGCGAACAGGTCGAGTTCCCGCCCGACGGGTTCCCGGCGCCGCGGGGCGTCTTCCGCTGCCCGGAGGTCTCGTCGGCCCGCGACTACGAGCGCCAGGGGCACAACGGCATCCAGCACCACGCGCCCAACGGGTGGCTCTTCTGCCAGGTGAACCAGGACGACGAGCGCCGCCTGCTCCGGATCGACAGCGACGTCCTGCCGGGCTGGGAGTCGCGGGCCCATCCGCGCGCCTGGCGGCGGCTCGACGACGCCGAGCGACCCTCCGACACCATCGCGCTCATGTGCAACGTCAACTTCTTCCTGCCGTCCCACAGCCACCGCGAGGCCCGCGACTACTTCAGCTTCGGGATCGAGACGGTGGAGGGCGAATCCGAGGAGGACTTCGACAACCGGGGGTCGCACGACGCGCTCCATCGCCGCCCCGCCGTCATGGTCGACGGGCACGCCGACGCCATCCCCACGATGCAGGCATGGTGGATGGGCGTCCGCCAGTCGTACACGCCCCCCGGGGCGGGCCCGCCCTCGCTCCTCTTCCCGCGCGAGGTCGAGCGGCTCGTGTACTTCATCCGCCCGACGCTCCCGGGCGACGAGTGACTCGAGCCGCCGCGCCGTGAACCCCCGGCCCGGGCCCGGGGCCGATACGCTTGCCCCGGTGCACCCGCACTTCGACCAACGCCGATACCTCATCCCCTTCCGCTCGGGGCTCCTGCCGCAGATCTTCACCGACGTGCTCGTGATCGGGGGCGGGGTGGCGGGGCTGCGGGCCGCGATCGAGGTGTCGGACCAGGGGCGAGGGGCCGGGCTGGAGACGATCGTCCTGGCCAAGGGCGACCTGAAGACGAGCAACACGGCGTGGGCGCAGGGGGGGATCGCCGTCGCGTGCGGCGCCGCCGACTCGGTCGATGCACACGTCCGCGACACGCTGGAGGCGGGCGCGGGGCTGTGCGACGCCGACGCCACGCGCCGAATCGTCGAGGGCGGCCCCGCCGGGATCGCCGAGCTCGTCTCGTGGGGCCTGCGCGTCGATCGCGACGCGTCGGGCCGCCCGGCGCTCGGTCGCGAGGGCGGGCACGGGGCGGCCCGGATCCTGCACGCCGACGGCGACGCCACGGGGCGCGAGATCCAGCGTTGCCTGTCCGATCGGGCCCGGTCCTCCGAGCGCGTCCGCGTCTTCGAGAACTGCTTCGCGCTCGACCTGCTGACGCCCAGCGCCGAGCCCGGCACCCCCGTCCTGGGGGCCATTACCTTTCACGCCAAGTACCGCCTGCAGATCGTCTGGGCCCGCTGCGTCATCCTCGCGACGGGGGGCGCGGGGGTGGTGTTCCGCGAAACGACCAATCCGCCCCTGGCCACCGCCGACGGGCTGGGGATGGCCTACCGGGCCGGCGCCACCCTCGCCGACCTCCCCTTCGTCCAGTTCCACCCCACGACGGTGTACCTCCCCGGCTCGACGCGGGAGCTGATCTCGGAGGCGGTCCGCGGCGAGGGGGCCCACCTTCTCGACGCCTCGGGGCAGCGGTTCATGCTCGACGAGCACCCCCGCGCGGAGCTGGCCCCGCGCGACGTCGTCAGCCGCGCAATTCTGCGCACGCTGGCGCGGCAGGGGGGGCAGCACGTCTGGCTCGACTGCCGGCACCTCAAGACGTTCCGCGCCCGGTTCCCGGGGATCGCCGCCACGCTCAAGCGGTTCGAGCTCGACCCGGCCCACGACCTGATCCCGGTGCACCCGGCGGCCCACTACATGGTCGGGGGCGTGCGCACGGACCTGTCGGCGCGGACGGACGTGCCGGGGCTGCTGGCGGCGGGCGAGGCGGCGTCCACGGGCATCCACGGGGCCAACCGCCTGGCGAGCAACTCGCTGCTGGAGGGGCTGGTGATGGGGCGGATCGCCGGGCGGACCGCGGTGGAGTCCGTCAACGGGCACGCCGGGGGCCGCCCCACCGGGCTGGTGAGCGACATCCGCCCCAGCGACCACGGCGAGCTGGACCTGGCGGACGTGCGATCGAGCCTGCGGAGCGCGATGTGGAAGAACGTGGGGGTGGAGCGCACGGGGGCGCGGCTGGAGGACGCCGCCGACATGTTCGACTTCTGGGCCCGCTACACCCTCGACAAGATCTTCGACGAGCCTGCGGGGTGGGAGACGCAGAACATGCTGCTGGTCGGCGCGCTCATCGCGCGGGCGGCGCACTGGCGGCGCGAGAGCCGGGGCTGCCACTGGCGGACCGACGCCCCCGAGCGCACGGACGCGTTCCACGTCCACGACCTGTGGCGCCGGGGGCGGGAAGGGCCGAAGACCGCGCCGGTGGACACGGCGGTCGCGCAGGAGGCCCGGGCGTGAGGCGCGGGCTGGCCATGGCCTTGCTGGCGCTGGCGGCGTGCGCGCGCGAGGAGCGCGTGGTCGGGCAGCGGTCGCTGCTGGGCGGGCTGCCGGGCGCGGAGACGCGCGTGACGCCCCTGGGCCCGAGGGGGCAGACCGCCGACCCGGCGGCCCTGGACGAGTCGACGCTCGAGGTCGTGCAGCCCGACGGGTCCAAGCGGCTGGTGTCCAAGAGCGGTCGGCACGTGATGGTGCACATCTGGAACACGCTGCAGGACGGCGACGCCGAGACCTTCCTGCGGCAGGTGCTGAGCCGGCGCACGAGGAACGAGTACCTGGACCGCGGGCTGGACCCGGCCCAGGCGTTCGACCGCATCCGCGCGCGTCGGGCCGACATCCAGCGCCTGTTCGCGCGGATGCCGATGGGCGAGCGCACGCCGGGCGTCGTCTACGAGCAGTTGGGCGGGCGCATGTTCCGGTTCATGCTGACGGGCACGGCGGCCAAGGGGCTGTCGTGGGTCGGGATCGACATGGTGTACGAGGAGGGGAACTACCGCCTGGTGTGGTTCGTCAGCGGGTGATGCGCGGAGACCCCGGGCTCGCGCCCGGGGCTCGTACGAGCCCCCGCGCGGGGGGACGGCGATCAGCTCGGGCCCGGACCCGCGTACACCACGAAGTCCGCGCGCTCGCGATCGTCGTCGCGCAGGGCGTCGGACCACTCGGCGACGAAGCTGACGGTGACGACGCGGGCGCCGGGGCGGAGGAGGCGGACGGCCTGCACGAGCCCGCCGTCGAAATCGCTGTGGAAGCGCCCGACGACGTGGAGGACGGGGACGGCGCCGGCGTCGAGGGCGTCGACGACGGACTGGGCCATGGTCCAGTCCCAGACGGACTGGGAGCGGAACATCTCCTCGGCCTGCTTCTGGCGGGCCTCGGGGTCGGGGTCGCCGTGCCCGGGCCCCTCGGTCATGAGCTTGATGAAGTCGTCGCGGTATCGGCCCTCGGGGACGACGTCGGGGAGGCGGAAAAACCGTCGCTGCTCGGGGGTGAGGCGGCGCAGGGCGTCGAAGCCGTCCTTGCGGGCGACGCGGACGTAGCGGCGCGGGGCGTTGGCCGCGATGACGGGTCGGTCGGCGGCCCGGGCCGACTCGACCATGGCCTTGTGCCCGGCGGGGTAGCTGCCGGGCGTGCGCCCGGTGGCCTTGGTGAACGCCGCCTCGTCGGTGAGGCCCAGGCGGTAGTCGTCCACACCCGCCTGCTGGTCGCGCTCGAAGAACTCGAGCGAGAGCCCCGCGTCGGGGGCGGAGGCGAGCAGGTCGTCCCAGAGGGCCGCGGCGGAGGCCAGCCCGAGCGGGTGCCCGTGGTTCTCTCCCACGATGACCACCTCGGCGTGGCGCGCGGCGTCGACCACCCCGGCCCAGGGCACACTCGACCCGTCAGACCCCGCGAAGACCCGCACGTCGCGGGGCGCAACGGTTGCTTCGGCGTGCGCGCCCGAGCGGGTGCCGGTCGCGCACGCGGCGAGGAACAGGGACCACCATCCGATGAAGACGAGCAGCACGACGCGCATGGGGCGAGTCTAGCCGGCCCCGGGGGAAAGGGCCCCGCGGCGGGCGTGAGGGGGCGCGTGGCTTCGACGGCGCTCAGTGGTGTCGGCTGCGTCGTTCGTTCTGGTCGCCGAGGATGAGCCCGCCCACGCCGCCGAGGATGGCGCCCGCGGCGGCGCCCTTGCCCATGTTGCCGGAGAGGCTGCCCAGGCCCATGCCGGCCAGGGCGCCGATCGCGGCGCCGGAGAGGGCGCCCTCGCCGGCGTTGTTGCAACCACCGGCGCCCAGACTGAGCCCCGCGGCCGCGATCGTCATCGCCGCCAACTTCGACCAAGACCGATTCGTGTCGCGCTTCATGGCTTGATTCCTTCGCTCCAGCCCGACCCCTCGGCCCGGGTCAACGGACCCTGACCCTACATCGGCGTCCGGCCCAACTCGGCCGCCTTGCCCCACTTCTTGACGCTCCCGCCCTGCTGATTGTTCCATCGCGGGCCCAATGCGGGGCCCGAAAACCGGCCGACTCAGTTCCAACTGCACCCCTTTGGCCATTCCTCCGGGTGCTGTTTGGAGGCTATTCGGATCAGCCGCTCCAGGCCGTCGAGCTCGTGACTGATGATCTCCCAGCGGGCGAGGGGATCGCCCTCGGAGAGCAGGCGGTACTGCACCGCCGGGTCGGTGATCATCGTGAACGAAACCACCTCCATGAGCGCGCTGGTGGGGATGCGCTCATTGCGCAGAAACTCGGCGATCTCGCGGGCGCGGCGCATGTGCGCCAACTCGCCCTCCGAGAGACAGCTCTCCAGCCGACCGCGGATCGAGCCGAGCATGCCCTCGTCGCCGTTCTCGGCGCCGATGGGCTCGAGCATGGCGGCGCGGTAGAGGCGGTCGTCGTCGGGGGGCACCTCGTTGAGGACGCGGGCCCGGCAGATGCCCTGAACCAGGATGTTGTAGCGCCCGTCCGGGAGCTTCTCGTGCTGGACGATCTGCCCCACGCACACGGCGGGGCGGATGGTCGGGCTGCCCAGGTACTCGGCCTGGTCGCTGGGGCGGCGCTCGAACACGGCGAGGGCGATCTGCCCGGCCCCGTCGAGGGCGTGCTCGACCATCTGGCGGTAGCGGGGCTCGAAGACGTGCAGGGGGCGGACCTGCTGGGGCAGCAGGGCGACCTGGTCGAGCGGGAAGAGCGGCATGGGTCGCCCGAAGTTCACCTGGATGGTGGTCTCGTCGGACACGCCGGATTGTATGGGCCACCGCCGCCGCCACGCCGCCCATTCGTCGGCGAACTCCTCCCCATGGAACGCGCCTGATCGCTTGAGGTGTCGAGGTACCGAGGTGGCGGGGCGGCGGGGCGGAGTGGCGGAGTGGCGCCGTCGCGCAGCAGGGTCAGACAGGCGGGACGCCTGTCCCACCCATGGCTGCCGAATGCCGGTTGCCTGAGGTCCGGTGGCGGCGCCCCCTGTCTCGCTCTCTCGCTGCCTCGATGCCTCGCCGCCTTGGAGCCTCGCTGCCTCGGTGCCTTGGTGCCTTGGTGCCTACTGCCCACACCCCTTGTTGTACAGGTTGAGGAAGGCGAGGAAGTCGTTGAAGTCGATCTCGTCGTCGGGGGCCACGTCGCAGTAGAAGAAGTCGATGGGGTTGGCGCGGGGGTCCTGGGCGCGCTCGAAGCGCTGGAGGAAGCAGAGCAGGTCGTTGAAGTCGACCACGTCGTCGCCCGTGCAGTCGGCCCAGCACCAGGGGGGCAGGCGGACGAGGAACGCCCGGCGCTCGTCGCCCCGGCGGGCCAAGCCGGTCATGAGCGTGCCGTCGTGGTTGAGGTCGTTGACGCCGTCGATGACCCACCCCTGGCGGTTGACGGCGAGCGCGTCGAGGATGTCGTGGAGGTTCCGCCTGGCGCGGACGGGGTCCCAGAGGAAGGGGTGGTACTCGGCGAAGACGTTGGCGCCGACGAGGCCGCCCACGACGATCGTTCCGTGCACGTCGGTGCGCGGGGCGGAGTGGAGGTCGTCGGCGCAGTGCCGGGCCTGCCGCGCCGCCGCGATCGCCAGGGCGCTGTTGCGATTGCCATCGTGCGTATTCGTCGGGGTGAACGCCACCACCCACGAGGTCTCCGCGGAGCCGTGCGGGCAGGCGCCGGTCTCGCGGATCCGTGCGACGAAGGTCGAGTCCTGAGTCGGCGCGGGCGCCATCGCCCCGAAACTCACCTGGCCCCGGTAGAGCCCGGCTCCATAGGCGATCGCCTCCCGGCCGGGTGCCTGCGACTGTTCCGTCGACGGGTCGGCCAGGGCCAGGGCCCGCGTCGCCACCCAGTCCACCCCCACGGCACCAACGAAGTAGGTCAGGCTCCAGCAGACGGCGCCATCGACGATCTTCCTCACGTGGGCCATGGGAAAGTTCTGGCTCTCGTCGGTGTAGTTGAGGCTCGTGCTGGTGTGGATCACCGACCCGTCGTTGGTCACCGCGATCCCCCGCCCTTCGTCATTGAACGCCGTGCCGAACGAACTGCCCCAGGCGTGCGTGTACCCCGCCGGCTGCCGGGCCCGCGCGGCGGCCGTCACCTCGGGATGCTGCATCACGCTCCACATCAGCAGCAGGCCCACGAAGGACATCACGCGCCTTCTAGAGTTGTGCGTGCGCGACTGCGCCGCTGCGCCACTGCGCCGCCGCCCGCCCTTCCGTTCGTCATGATCGATACCCCTTCACGCGAGAACCCCGGGGGCCGCCGCGGCCCGCGCGCAGGCCCCTCCACAATCTACCGCCGACCCCGCCCCGGAGTTGCGGGGTCCGGCGGGATCTCCAATAGCCGCATCCCGGCCTGCGGCACACGGCCCGCCAAAGGGGGGTCATCCCCGGCGGCGGAGAACCGACTGGCCCAGGAAACGCCCCGCCCCGAACGCGGCCACGGGGCCTGAAGGGCCCCGCCCCGGACTCGGCCACGGGGCCTGAAGGGCCCCGCCCCGGCGCGGGCGACTACGCCAGCGGGTCAGGCCTGAAGAGCTTGGTGTCCAGGGCCCAGAGCTTCTCCGTGAAGTTGCCGTTGAGGTCGAACTCGCGCTGCCGGTCGGGGCGGGCGGCCTCGCACACGATGGTCGTCTTGGCGTCGAGGTTGTCGAGCATGGCGACCAGGATCGCCTCGGGCGTGCTGGGGACCTTGGCGGCGCCGAACTCGGGCAAGGCGTGGTGGCTCAGGATGATGTGCTGCAGGACCATGACGGCCCCGGCGGGGAGGCGCTGCCCGGTCTCGTGCATCACCTGCTGGGCCTTGTCGTGGAGCATGATGGCCCCGTCGACGATGTGCCCGATGAGCTCGCCGCGGTCGGTGTAGCTGAAGGCCCTGTCGTACGAGAGCTCGCGGGTCTTGCCCAGGTCGTGCAGGAACAGGCCCATCATCACGAGGTCGCGGTTGATCTTCGGGTAGAGCGGGCAGACGCGGTCGGCGAGCTTGAGGAGGCTGAGCGTGTGCTCGAGCAGCCCGCCCAGGTAGGCGTGGTGCATGCTCTTGGCCGCGGGGGCCTGCTTGAGGGCCTCCATGAGGTAGGCGTCGGCGAGGTAGGTCCGCGCCAGGGCCTTCATCGCGGGGTGGTGGAGCGTGTCGAGCAGGGCGGTCAGCTCGGCGAACATCTCCGGGGCGGGGCGCTTGGAGCAGGGGAGGAGGTCGCGCATCTCCTCGGGCGAGGGCTCGACGGGGCGCACGGCGTGGATGATGAGCTGGAGCTCGCCCTGGTAGGGCTGCGTCTCGCCCTCGGCGATCACGAAGCCGTCGACGGGGAGGGCGCGGAACGTCGCCTCGTCGATGGACCACATGCGGGCGGGGAGCTCGCCGGTCTTGTCGCCCAGGAGGCACTTGAGGTAGGGCTTGTCGGTGCGGGTGCGTCCGAGCTGGGCGTTGGCGATGCTGAACGTGCCCGAGAAGCGCTCGCTGGGGCCGAGGTCGCGGATGAACCGCCGGGGGCGCGGCTGGCTCGTGGTC
>Ga0194126_10013351_pt1 | contig 10281 bp, 10 predicted proteins | sample TA2KigC150mmetaG_FD_148641 | JGI IMG/M metagenome (GOLD analysis project Ga0194126, IMG submission 148641) | Freshwater microbial communities from Lake Tanganyika, Tanzania - TA2015035 Kigoma Deep Cast 150m | ecosystem: Environmental > Aquatic > Freshwater > Lake | place: Tanzania: Lake...
AGATTTCGCCTCGATTTGAATTCGATAGAAACGCCCTAAATATAACAGCAACTGCGGCAGGAGAAATCGTTTTGTTGTGGATATTCCCCATGCCAGGACGGATCGAAACCCCTGCGTCCGCGACCCGAACTCTCGCGCTTCGTTTTCACCATCTGCCCGGCTCGAAATGGGCGGGAGTTCAGTGCGAAATCTCGATGCGCCCTGCCCTGGGGCGCGATATAAAAGGACTTCGATACCATGTTTCTCACAGATCTCCAGCGCTTGCTGGTGATCTTCCCAGTGAACGAAGACCAAAGGCCTATACTTCCCCTGCTCCTCCAGGGCCAGGGCGATATCCAGCATCTCGAGAAGAGAGGTATCCATGTGAGGCGCGAAGAGAATGGTCGGCTTTTCAGCGAGCGTTTTCGATGTCATTTTTCTTGTTTCCCCATCCCGCCGACCAGGTCCCAGGCCAAAGGCGTACCGCGTTGTATCGTCTTGGCCGCCTTTCTCCCCAACACATCTTGCTGGAAGCGTGTATGCAGTCCATGCCCCGGTCTTATCGAGCGCACATTCTCAGATGTAAAAACTTCGCCTGCTTTTACATCTTCTACGACAAACAGCGAACGTCGGAATACGCGGCTCCTCGCTTCCTGGTCACTCACCCCATAATGGATCTCGCCAAGCGCTTTTTCTGCCGTTCGGACAGCCTCGACCATCTGGGCGAATTCCTGAGGTTCCAAAGAGAAAGCGCTATCCGGGCCGGGCACGGAGCGGGATAATGTGAAGTGTTTTTCGATGATGCAGGCCCCAAGGGCCGCCGCCGCAACAGGGACGGCGATCCCCATCGTATGATCCGAGAGTCCCACGGGAACTCGGAATGCGGCTGTAAGGTGCGGGATCGTGCGGAGATTCATCTCCTCAGGCAAAGCCGGATATCCGCTGGTGCACTTCAATAAGGCTATCTGGTCTGCGCCATTTTTCCGAAGCATGGTCACGGCTTCCTCGATTTCGGCCAGGGTCGCCATCCCCGTTGACATGATGACCGGCTTGCCGGTTTTGGCAATCTTTGCCAGCAGGGCCATATCAACGATCTCGAAGGAGGCCACTTTGTACGCCTGTACAGCCATATCCTCTAAGAAATCGACTGCGCTGGCATCGAACGGCGTAGAAAAAAGATCCATGCCCAGATCGTCCGCAATCGTTTTTAGTTTTGGCTGCCAATCCCAGGGGGTGTAAGCTTCTTGATAGAGGTCATAAAGGGTGCGCCCATCCCACAAGGTTCCACCGCCAACCCGGAAATACTCTCGATCGGATGGGATAGTCAGCGTATCGGCGGTATAGGTTTGCAACTTGACGGCATCGGCGCCGGCCTCCCTGGCGGCTTCGATCATCTTCACAGCCTGGTCGAAATCCTGATGATGGTTAGCCGAAAGTTCTGCGACGATGTAGATTGGATGCCCTGGCCCAATGCGCCGCCCGTTGATTTCTATTTGCGTATTCATAGTATTCGCCTCTCCCGCGCACATCTGGGAAAAGATGCAAAAAAGGGTGTGCATAGGGGCGTTGCGCGCTCCCATGCACACCCTTTTTGTAGGATCCTTTCTATGGTGACGAAAGCCTGAGCTATTACCTCTCCAGCACATAATGATCCGCCAAAATTCCCTGAATCTCACGCGCCCCAATTCGAGTAAATCCTGCCTTAGAAAACGCTCCCATCGAGGCCTGGTTGCCTGGCTTAATATATGCATAAATCGAATTTACAGAGGTGTGATCGAAAACTTGCTGAACGCCTAGCCAGATGATTGTATGGCCGTACCCTCGCCTGCGTGCTATTGGACTCAGGCTCACAGAGACAACCGCCTCATCGCCATCAACCTGAAACCGAATCTGTCCTATCGGCGTAGATTTCGAATCCGCGACGAGATAGAATAAACAGCCCGGATCTTTCAGCTTCTGGCTGAACCAGGCGACATGGTTCTCCCAGGGAATTGGCCTGGTCGAAAAGGACGCGGAGCGGGTCTCGGGATCGTTGGCCCATTCCCAAATCAATTGGGCATCCTCCTCGACAACTTTTCGCAGATGCACTCCCCGGGCATGAATATGTTGTACAACCCGAGCCGCCCCGAAACCATCTACAAGTTTCTGACCATTTCGAGACATGTCTGACCGTTGATCGAAATCGGCGAGCAGACCCGCTATGGATGCAGTCAGCTTTGGGATGGGTAGATCACGATGCCACCCCAGGTTGATTGCTGCGCCACGGGCTTCCATTCCTGGCCCAACCGCTTTCTGATTATCAGCCAATGTGATGACCAGCGCAGGCAACCCCATGAAAGCCAGCTCCCAGCAAGTGCTCCCCCCGGCAGAGATTGCGACATCAGCCCATGCCATCAACGCCGGCATATCCGTCACATCCCGCTCGAGACGAAATCTCCCCCTCGGGACCTTCGCGGCCTGGTGGAGCGTTTGCCAATGAGGGTTGGAATTGCCCACGATCACGACCACCTCTACATCTTTCACGTCGAGAGTTCGTATTGCCCGGATCACTTCGAGAGCGACATTGTCTGGATCGCCGCCGCCTAAAGTCACCAGAATTTTTCGAGTGTTCCGAGTGATCTCTCGTCTCCAGCCCCGCCAAGGCCAAAATTCGCGCCTGAGCAGAGCATAGCGGGTGCCCAATAACAAGCGCGTGAGCTGGCTGCGGTTTTCATATAATCCTTCTACAGCATACACATTCTGATTGAGCACAATATCGGCAAAGTAATAGTCGGCGTGACCGTAATCATCTATGAATAGCAATTGAAGATCTGCTTGTTCGATAGTCTGCTGGTAGGCAGCGTCGAATTGATAGCCATCCACGGCTACCCGGGCTGAACCCACTCTCTCAGCGATGGCTACCGTCTGAGCAGCATCTGCTGCACTGCCAGAGGCGGCAGTAATATCGTGTAGGGCGACCTTTTCCTCTCGTAACCGTGTTTCTAATGTGGTCGTTCCTTCCCCAAAGGCAAAATGGACCTCTCCACCGGTTTCCTGCCATGCCTGCGCCAGCGCCAGGCAACGCATCATGTGTCCAGTTCCGATTTGATAGTTACCATCCGCTCTGATGAGCAGGGAGTTCATCTCGAGGGTTCCCAGGTTTCGATATCGCTATTCAAGTTGCTGATTTCGGGGTGGGCGCGGGCGTAAGCAAGCGTTTCGAGGTAGGGGGCGATGCGCTCGCTCAACCCCAAAGCCTGATACAAGGCGCGAATGACCTGCAGGTCTATCGCTGTATCCACCGTCCAACGTAAGTCGGAATTGTCCTGATCATCCATCACATTGCGCGTGACGAACAACTCTGGTCGTTCTGCGTAAGCGACCAGGGTTACATGTTCACGAGAAGCCGGCGACCGGGCGAAGCGGGCGAAGCGCATCAATGTATCCAGGAAGAATACTTCAGTATCCAAACCGCGCGGATAGGTGCGCGGATGGGTATTGCTGGCATAGTCGCACTCCGCTGCATGGTCAAGCAATTCCTGGATAATCCTGTCAACAACTCGAGGGTCAATCAATGGGCAATCTGCCGTGATGCGCGCCACAGCATCAGCGCCAAACTGATGAGCCGCGCCAACATACCTGGAGAGCACATCCTGTTCATCCCCACGGAACCAGCCTACATCTTCACGTTTGGCAAGTTCCATAACCGGGTCATCTGACGAATGGATGGTCGTGGCGATAACAATCTCGTCGGCCATTTCGCACTGCTTGAGCCGATTGAGTTGCTGGGCTAACATGGGTTTTCCTGCCACGTCCATCATCACCTTGCCGGGCAGTCTCGTGGAGGTCATCCGCGCTTGAACAATAATTACACATCTCATCTTTTTTCGAACATCCAATAGGTGACATCATCCCATCCCTCATCACGGCTGAGAAATCCTTGTTTGCGCAGTTCCAACTCAGGGAAGAGGTCCTGGTAAATCTGGAGATAATTGCGTTTGAACAATGCCCCACTCTGGCCTCGATAAGGTAATTCTACTGTCTCTTCGGAATGATATTCGACACATAGCACGTACTTTTTCGAACAGCGGACAATCTCCGACATCACCAAAGGCAGCGTGCTTTCAGGCTGATGGATCAAAACTCCCATACTGAAAACCAAATCGAACCAGCGGTCTCTGAACGGCAGCTCACGGGCAGGGCACCACAACGCATTGACATCCGGCACGCGCTCCCGGAGTTCACGCAATGCTTTCTTGTTGACGTCTATCCCATAAACCTGATGAGGAGGAATGTATGAGGCGATCCATTGCAAATTTGCGCCGATATTGCACCCCACTTCGAGCATGCTCTGAGATGGGAATTCATTCAAGATCATTTCCCAGAAGGGGCCGCGATGCTCACCCACGGTCTGATTCCGGTGAACATAATCATCACCGAAATCACTATTCCATAAGCTTTCGAGCCGGATGGCTTCGGTATTTTTTTCTTGATTTTTCGACATCTATCACTCTGCCTGAAGATATGATTCGAGCGTGTTACATTTCAGTGGAACGCATCCACATAATTTCAAGACCGATCTGGCGGTTCTATATCCTAACACGAACACCATGTTCTGCAAGGTAACGCTTGGCTTCCAAAGGAGTCTGTTGGGTGAAATGAAAGATGCTTGCGGCAGCTACCGCGGATGCTTTTCCCACTCTCAATGCCTGAAGCATATGTTCATAATTTCCCGCCCCGCCTGACGCGATAACAGGAATCGAAACAGCGTCGCTAATTCGTCGCGTCAGCTCGAGATCGTAGCCAGTCATCGCACCATCTCTTTCAATTGATGTGATGATGATCTCTCCGGCGCCCAGGGATTCCGCATCGCAGGCCAGCTTTACCGGATCCAAACCGGTGGAGGCGGTTCCAGAATGGGAAAAAACCTCATAATCGCCATCGGGGCGCAGCCGCGCATCGATTGATACCACCACACACTGTGCGCCGAACTGGTGTGATACCTCTCGTATCAGGTCTGGATTTTCGACAGCAGCCGTGTTGATGACAACTTTATCTGCTCCCACCTGTAATAATCTACGGACATGCTCAACGGTTTTCACGCCGCCGCCTACTGCCATGGGCATGAAACATTCATCGGCTAACTCATCAATGCTATCATAGTCGGGTTCTCGGTCATCATTCGTCGCAGTGATATCCAGGAATACCAATTCATCTACCTGCCGCATGTTGTACACTTTAACGGCTTGCATTGCGCTGCCCGTTCGACGCCAGGAATCGAAACCAATCCCTTTGACTAACCCCACGTCCTTGAATAACAAAGTTGGCATCACACGAGTCTTGAGCATGTTGTAATCACAATCGGTAGACCACGAAAAAGATCAGAAGCCCGTCCCCAGGCGACCCGTTGACGGGTCTTCGATCCAGTTTTCGTGAAGTACTGACTATATCGAGAGGAAGGTTCTCAGAACCTGAAATCCTAAATGTTGACTCTTTTCAGGGTGGAATTGAACACCAAAGATCCAGTCTCGCTGCACCGCTGAAACGAAACCTCCACAGTATGGCGTTCTGGCGATTACTTCCTGGTCATCATTACAATCTAAATAATAACTGTGTACAAAATAGAAATCTTTTCCAGAGGGAAGGTTTCGAAATAATGGGGATGGCCGGGAAAAGACGACCTCGTTCCACCCAATGTGAGGGATGCGCTCCTCGGGGTTCGTCGGCGCCAGTTTTCGAACTTCCCCATGGATCCAACCCAAACCCGCGGTTTCGGAACCCTCCCATCCCTTTTTGGCGAGCAACTGCATTCCCAAACAGATCCCAAGAAAAGGGATTTGAAAATTGAAAACTTGTTCAGAGAGGATCTCATCAAGCGAACGATTTTTTACATTTCCCATGGCTTCCGAGAAAGAACCCACGCCAGGGAGAATGATGCGATTTGCAGTTTCGATATCTCTTGCCTGATCGGTGATGACGGGATCGCCGCCGCACTCTTCGACGGCGCGCCGAACCGAATCCAAATTGCACATGCCATAGTCAATGATGGCGACTCTATTCGACATTATCGTAATTCACCTTCGTCAAATTGCCGTCACGATCTTTGACTAAATTCCCCCTCGAATCACACACAAACAGTTTCTTGTTCGTGAAGCGGTCGCACACTCTGACGAATTCATCCATCGTCATACCTATATCTTCGAGAACATCTTCGATGGGCACCCCAAGGTAAACCCAGGGGAACTTGCCATCATGCATTTTCACCAGCTTCAGCGCATCTTCCCTGGACAATCTCCCTCGCCGGATATGCAAACATGCCAAATCTGTTGCGCGCCCAAAACCGAATTTCAGGAATTTGAAATAATCGTGAATCCCAGTTTGGACATTATCCAGATTTTCGTAATTGATCAACGAACCCTCGACCGGTTTATTATAGGTTCTGAACCCATGCGCCTGAGCAATCAAGGCGTTGGAATAACCATCCCAAGGCACGTAATAGCCCAGAAATATACCGGTGACTCCGACTCTAGCCAATTCTTCATCAGAGGGATAAGTATATTGCATAAGATGTTGGCTCTCGATTCCATCTTGCCCAACCAAGTCTGAAACGCGCAACCCAAGCAGCCCACCGAATTCTTCGAGCCAACGCCGGGTTAGCACATCGTTCTCAGCAGCGCCCGCGGGTCCTCCATACTCGTTTTGCGAATTTTCACCCCAGACGATCAGCGGGATATTCATCTGGACGGCAATCCGAACAGGGATGGTAAAGATGGTCACATGCTCAGGCCAGGAGATATCCCCCACTTGCGTCAGTCCGAGGCGATTGATCTTGCGCCTCACGACCGGGTTCGTTGTGACCTCGATATAGTCAACGCCCAATTTCTTGATATTTTCGATATTATGCCTGCCGATATCCGACAACATATCCGTAGACGCCGTCACGCATAGGGGGTTGGCGCCCAGCTCCAACATTCGGATGGTTTGAAAATGGCTATCCTTTCCTCCACTTACTGGAATGATACAGTCATAATTCCCCCCGTTAACCGATTTATAACGATCAAGAATAGCCAGGAGTTTTTGTTTGCGATCAGCCCAATCAACTTCCATGCGTTGTTCGAAGCTGCGACAGGCCGCGCAGACCCCTTCCTCGTCAATATATAAATCCGGTTTGGTTTCCGGCATAATACATCTTTTGCAATATCTGATCATTCGATTTCTCCTCGAACCGTCCAAACATCAAAGACGGTATGCATGCACTACTTTGTCCACAGCCGCGATGACATCGTTGATATCTTTATCCTGCATTGTTGGGAACATAGGCAAAGTCAGCAATCGCTCATACGCCGCTTCGGCCACCGGCCATTGCCCTTTAGCATACCCCAAACGTAGATAATAAGGGTGCCAGGGAACAGGAATATAATGCACATTCACACCGATATTTTCGGCTCGCAGCGCCCGATAAATTTTCGCGCGATCAACCTGTAGCCGCTCCAGATCGAGGCGAATAACATACAAATGCCAGGCAGATTGGCGATCAGGCAATTCGCCCAACGGCGCGATCTCTGGTATGCTATCGAAAGCATGGCGATACCGAGAAGCAATTTCACGGCGCCGCGCCAGATTGCTATCTAACCTCTCGAGCTGTGATTGACCAAGCGCACATTGGAAATCGGTGAGACGATAGTTGAACCCCAGATGCTCCATTTCGTAAAACCACGACCGGTCGCTCTCTCTCTGGCGATGACCGGACGTTATCCCATGATTGCGAAATACCCTCATCAATTTTGCCAAATCCGGAGAGTCTGTTGTAATGATCCCTCCCTCGCCGGTAGTAATGTGTTTTACTGGATGAAGACTGAAAGTGGTCATATCAGCCAGGCAACCTACGGAACGGTTTCGATAGGTTGCGCCCAAGGCATGACAACCATCTTCGATGACAATCAGGTTGTGACGATCAGCGATCGTATTGATCTCATCCAAATCGGAGGGCTGACCAGTGTAATCTACCGTGATAATCGCTCGTGTGTGTGAGGTGATGGCAGCCTCTACACAAGCAGGGTCAAGGTTCAACGTATCAGGGCGCACATCAGCAAACACAACCGTCCCTCCCTGATATCTCACACAATTGGCGCTGGCGGCGAATGTCATAACAGGAACGATCACCTCATCGCCAGGATTGATTCCAGAAGCGAAAACCGCCGTATGCAAAGCAGCGGTTCCGCTATTTACTGCTACCGCACAATTCGCGCCAACGCGTTTCGCGAAAGCGTCTTCGAACTTAGCAACGTTCGGGCCTGTAGTCAGCCACTCGGAGCGTAATACCTTTACGACAGCATCAACATCAACGTCACAAATCCATTGCCGCCCATACGGTAACAGATCTTCTCGAACAGGGGTTCCACCATCAATTGCTAATCTGGGCATCGAAAACACTCTCCATGATGACCAACTCTATTATTGACCGTGCTCGTGAAGAACCTGCTCAAGCCCCAATTTCTCCCTTATCTCTTCCACGGATAGCCATTGTTTATTGGTGTCGCTACGATAGCAGAATCCATGATAACAAGGCACGCCATGAGTCGGCCCTAAATAAATCAGCGTTCCAATATCGAGGTAGAAGGGGACAATGGAATAATATGTTTCGTACTCCAGAGCAAATTGCGAGTCGTCTTCCGATAATAAGATTTCATGCAGGTTCTCGCTCGGATTTAAACCTGTGATTTTGATCTCGCTATCCGGGGCGACAGCCCTGGCTAAATCTATCTCGCGGATGCTGGGCAGTTTGGGTATGAGAATATCACCCTTTGTCATCTGTTCTAAACTGAATAAGACAAATTCGATAATATCGTCGTTCGTCATCCAAAAACGTGACCTGCGGGTATCAGAGATCGCTAACACCCCTGTTTCACTCATACTACGAAATCTCGAGACAAGATCTTCTTTTGGGTTAAAAACGCTACCGATGCGTGCAACACCGAAACAGGTGCCGTCCTGACCGGAGTAGTTGTTTCCTGCAACGAACAGTTTCTCCGAAGCGCGTTCAACCAGCCCGGCCAACATCCCCGGATTACTCGAGCTTACTGTGCTGATCGAGATCACTTTTCCAACTTTCCTGTCAATAGCAGCGTCAATTACATTGATAGCTCCCACGATATTGGTTTTGACCGCTTCGAAAGGATTGTATTCTGCGACATAAGCCAAATGCAAGAATTCGGTGTGGATAACAATATCAATCCCTTTAAATGCCCTATAGAGAACCTCTCGGTCTCTAACTCCTCCGATCAGGTAGCGCATACAAGGGTAATCGCTGGCGCTATACTTCTGCTGAACATTCTGCAATTCTAACTCGTCAGAACTCAGGACAACCAATTTGACAGGTTCATAATTCTCGAGAACAAACTCGATGAATCTCTTGCCGAGATAGTTTGTTCCGCCTGTAATTAATATCGCTTTCTTATTCAGCATTTTATTACCTATGCGGGGATTCCTTGATCACAGAACCTGCTTCTTCACTTTTCGGATTTGCGAAGCGCCCAACTCCACAGGCACCAAACGCCGATCGTTCAATAATCGTAATAACACTCTCACCCGCTCCGCGCCAGGCAGCCTGACATCGAAGATCGCCTCATACCCGGAGAAAGGCCCACTCTGGATGCGGATTTGATCGCCATGTTCCAATCCGTCGAATATCTCCCCTCCGGCTTCATTGATCTCTTGAATCCGATTGCGTAAACCTTGAACGATGTGATCTGGAACAATCGCGGGCGTTCCATCGAATGAGACGAAGCCTAAACTATGCGGCATCCATTTGAATAGCGAGATGCCCAGTTCTCTTAGATCAATATGCACGAACAAATAACCTGGAAAATAAGGCCTGAGTTTCCGCGATCGGGGATTCACAGGATGTACTTTGATACGTGGATAATAATTCTCGAATCCCTGCGCCTGCAATTGCCGCCAAACGACATCTTCTTTTCTGGGTTTGCTGCGAATAACATACCACTGTAAGGACATTCGAAATACCTGACTCCAGGAGCGAATTTTTACATGACGCCATGTATTGTAATTAATCACCCATATCTCGACAAGGCTTGTTAAAAATACCCACACCCCCTATTTCAGGACATTCGTTGAAATATGACATAGCCGAACTACTCAGCCGAACGGAGAAGTTCCCCAAAAAGGGTATGCGCACGCGAAGCGGCTGCCCCCCCTGCGCACACCCTTTTTTCGGATCAATCTATTCGATGGCTGATCGGTTACGAAAATTTGTTGTATAATCCATCTATTGAGAAATACTTCCACAGTCACAAGCATCACTGG
>Ga0194126_10013352_pt1 | contig 10281 bp, 4 predicted proteins | sample TA2KigC150mmetaG_FD_148641 | JGI IMG/M metagenome (GOLD analysis project Ga0194126, IMG submission 148641) | Freshwater microbial communities from Lake Tanganyika, Tanzania - TA2015035 Kigoma Deep Cast 150m | ecosystem: Environmental > Aquatic > Freshwater > Lake | place: Tanzania: Lake...
TCCGACCCGCCGCGCCTGCTCCGGTCCCGCCGCGCCTCACGCGTCCGGTGGTTCAAGCACCCGCGCCGGCAGTGCGCCGGCCGGTGACGTCCGCGCGAGCCGCCTCGCCGCCCAAGGCGGCGAAGCCGGCCGCGCCGGCTCGGAAGGTTGTGGAATCCGGAGCAAAGCGGAAGCCGAAGAAGGCCATCGCCCAGCGCGGGAAGGCAGCGAAGAAGAAGCCGGCGCAACGTGTGGCGGCGAAGAAGGCGGCGCGGAAGCCGAGCGCGCGCAGGGCCGGTCGAGCGGCAAAGAAGGGGGTACGGAAAGCGGCGGGCAAGCAGGGCAAGCGCGCGGGGGCCATGAAGCGCGGCCGTCGCTGAGCGGCGCAGCGGAGTGAGCGGAGGCATTCAGGATTATGAAAACCATCAACGTGGGACTGATCGGGTGCGGCTTTATGGGTCGCACACACTCGAACGCGCATCGCAAGGTCAACAACTTTTTTGACCTCGAGCATCGGCCGGTGCTGAAGGCGATCTGCGACAACAACGGTGAGAAGGCGAAGGCCTTTGCGGCCCAGTGGGGGTATGAATCGGTCGAGACGGACTGGCAACGTCTGTTGGCGCGCAAGGACATCGATTTGGTGGACATCTGTCTGCCGAACAACCTGCATCTCGAGGTGGCGGTGGCCGCGGCGAAGGCGGGCAAGACGATCTTGTGCGAGAAACCGCTGGCGCGCGACGGCAAGGAAGGGGAACAGATGGTGCGCGCGGTCGAGAAGGCCGGCGTGCCCAACCTGGTCTCTTACAATTATCGTCGCATCCCGGCGGTGGCGCTGGCGAAGAAGCTGATTGACGAGGGCCGGCTGGGCCGGATTTTCCATTACCGCGCGAAGTTCTTGCAGGACTGGACGATCTCGAAGGACCTGCCGCAGGGGGGCGACGCGCTGTGGCGGTTGGACGTGAAGGTAGCCGGCAGCGGGGTGACGGGCGACCTGTTGGCACATTGCCTGGATACGGCGGTATGGCTCAACGGGGGTGTGGCGGAGGTGAGTGCCATGACGGAGACGTTCGTCAAGGAGCGGAAGCATCAGTTGACGGGGAAGGTCGAGAAGGTCGGCATTGACGACGCGTGCGCGTTCCTGGCTCGGTTCAAGAACGGGTCGCTGGCGACCTTCGAGTCGACGCGGTACGCGCGGGGCCACAAGGCGCTTTACACCTTCGAGATCAACGGCGAACACGCGAGCATCTTTTGGGATCTGCACGATTCGCATCGGCTGCAGTACTTCGAGCATCGGGATCCGGGCTATCTGCGTGGCTGGCGCTCGGTCCACGTCACGGACGGCGATCATCCGTACATGGGCAACTGGTGGGTGCCGGGCCTGACGATCGGGTACGAGCACAGCTTCGTGCACCAGCTCGCCGACTTCTTCGAGGGGATTGCCAAAGGGCAACCGGCGGGCCCCACCTTCCGGGATGCGCTCGAGACGCAGTACGTGTGCGACGCCGTCCTCAAGTCGGCCAAGAGCGGCCAATGGGAGAAGGTTAAGGCCGCGAAGTAGTCTACCGTATGGGGCCGCGGCCCGGGTGGGGCTCCCGCGCCAGGGCTGCGCAGGCCGGGCTGCGCGGTGTGCGGAAGCAGGTCCGACCGCGTGGGCTTAAGCAGACGGGCCACTCGGGCGATGCCCGAGTGGCCCGTGCCTGTTTCTAGGCTGAGCGTTTAGGGCTTAACGGCCCGCAAGAAGACCGCTTGCTCGGTGCCGATGGGCACGGTGAGCGGCGTGTTGGCGCCGGCCTGAGTGGTCCAGGGGCCGGTGACGGCAGGGGCGGTTTGGAGGACGAAGCCGGCAGCCATGGGCTGCGGGTCGGAGGTGACGGTGACGTTGTTGCCTGAGCGCACGGCCATGAGCTTAGGACCCACAACGACCGTCGGGTCATTGAAGCTCCAGTAGGCCATGAGCCCTGCCGAGGCCGGCAGCGCGTTGGGCATGGTGCCGGCGGCCAGGCTAGCGATGTTGGCCGGCGACAACGCGGTCTTGAAGGCGGCGGCGTCGTCGATGATACCGCGCAAGCCGCCGTTATCGGCCGGATTATACCCAAACCACATCTCGGTGATGTCGGTGGGCAAGAGGTTCGAGCTGAAGCCTTCCAGGAAGAGCTCGCCGTCGATCCAGATCTGTTTGAGGTCGCCCTGCTTCTGGAAGACGATGTGGTGCCAGGTCTGCCACCAACTGGCGGCACCCGAGTACCTCGGGAAGGTATTGATGTGGGCGTTAATGCGCTGGGTGGCCGCATCGCAGCAACCGCCGGTGTCGAAGTACAGTTGGCTGTTGCTCCAGGGCGTGTGGCCTTGGAAGGCGCGGCCGCCGCTGCCGGTGGTCGGTGAGGTGACCCAGAAGAGCGAGGAGTCGGCGACCTGATACAGCTTCTGCCAGGCGGCCAGCGCCAATTCGTTATTGGCCGTGGCGGCGTTCAAGAAGCTGGCGTCCAACACGCGCACCCCTTGCCGGGCATTATTGCGGCCGAGGTCGATGCCGTAATCGCCGGGTTGACCGCTTCGGCCGCCGCCGTCGGCTGTATAGACGGAGGGGCCCATGAGCAGGCCGATGCGCTGATTGAGGAGGTCTTTGCTGTAATTGCCGACGGTGAACGACCAGGAGCGGTCGGCGAGGGCGCCCCCGGGCAGCGGATAGGTCAAGGTCGCGGTGTGCTTGGACAGCGGGGCGAAGATCGGGCTGGGCACATGATTGACCGTGACGCGACTGGCATCGCGAGTGGCGCTAGCCGTCACTGCTGCGCCATCGATCTTCAGGCTGACCTTATCGAGATCCCAGGGCTCGGTACCTTGGAGATGCACCACGCGGACCAGGTTAGGCACACCCGAGGTAGTGTCTGGCGCGGGTGTGAACGAGAGGAACAGACCGCCGGGCGGGATATCGTTGAAGTCCCAGTAGGCGAGGAGTTGGTCGGTGGCGGGGAGGGTGGTGGGGGCGGTCCCGTTGTAGAGGGCGACGATCGAGGTCTCGCTGAGCGCGGTGCTAAAGACGGCGAAGTCATCGATCAAGCCGTGATACAGGCCGGCGGTGAGGCTTTCGGCGCCGATGAACAACTCGGTCATGTCGGTGGGCAAGATCCCGGTGTTGTAGCCTTCGTAGAAGAGCAGGCCGTCGATCCAGATCCGTTTGACGTCGGCTTTCTTCGTAAAGACGAAGAGGTGCCATTGGCTGGTCCACCAGGTCAGGTCGCCCGTGTAGGGCGGGAAATCGATGATGTTGTAGAAGATGCGTTGGGTGCCGGCGTCGCAGCAACCGGCGGTATCGAAGTAGATGCGGCCGTCGCTGGTGGGGATGTGGGCTTGCCAGCCGCGCCCGCCGCCGCTGCTGGAGGGGGACCTGGCCCAGAAGGCCGAGCTGCTGGCGATGTCAGCCTTCTTGACCCACAGGGCAAAGGTCATTTCGTCCTTGGCGGTCGCCTGGTTCAGGAACGTGCCATCCCCCACGTGCACGGGGCCAGTGCCCATGCCGAAGTCGACGGCGTAGTCGCCGGACTGGCCGGTGCGCCCGCCGCCGGCGCCGGTGTAACCGGAGCCGCCGGTGAAGACGCCGACGCGGGAGGCGACTCGGTCCTGGGTGTACGGGCCTACGGTGAATTCCCATTCCACGGTTTGCGGCCCGGCTGCACCGGGGTAGGTCAGCGTGGCCATGTGTTTCGACTGCGGGGCGAGCAACGGGCTGGGGACATAGCTGAGGGTGACCGTTTGATCCACGCGAGTGAGGGTGGGCGTGACCGCCACGCCGTCGAGCTTGAGGCCGACGTTGTTGAGGTCCCAGGCGATGGATCCGTTGATGTGCACGACGCGGACCAGGTTCGGCGCGGCGGTGGCGGCGTTTGGCGCCGGGCTCAGGGAGACGAACTGGCCGCCGGCGGGGACATCGTTGAAATCCCAGTAGGCCATGAGCTTGGCGCTGGCCGGCAAGGCGGTGGGTTTGGTGCCACTGAAGATCTGCTGGATGGTGGCCTGGCTGAGTTCGGTGCCAAAGACGGCGAAGTCATCGATCAACCCGCGCATCAGGCTGGTCCCCACCCCTTGGGCACCGATGAAGAGCTGGGTGATGTCTGTGGGCAACACGCCCGTGTTGATCCCTTCCAGGAACAGTTCGCCGTCGATCCAGATGCGTTTGGTGTCCCCTTTCTTCGAGAAGACGAACAGGTGCCACTGGGTGGTCCACCATGTGATGTCGCCGGTGTAAAGCCAGAAGGTGTTGATATGCGCGTTGATGCGTTGGGTGGCTCCATCGCAGCAGCCGGCGGTGTCAAAGTAGATTTGCTCGTTGCTCCAGGGGATGTGGGCCTGCCAGCCGCGCTGGGTGCCGCTGCTCGAGGGCGAAAAGGCCCAGAAAGCTGAGCTGGCGGAGTTGTCGTATTTCTTGATCCAGAGCGCGAACGACATCTCGTTGGCGGCGGTGGCGGTGTTGAGGAAGCTGCCGTCGGTCACATGGACGGGTCCGGTGCCCATGCCGAAGTCGATGGCGTAGTCGCCGGCCTGACCGGTGTAACCCCCGCCGTCCAGCGTAAACCGGCTGCCTCCCACGAGAATGCCCTCGCGGGCGGCGACCTTGTCTTTGGTGACCACGGTCGGCAAGGCGGCGTGCAACGATGTCAGCGGCCCGGCCAGCCACGCGGCTGCCACGGCGGCAACCAGCCGAGTCCAGGATTGGGTTCTGGGTAGGTGTTTACGCATAGGGATCGAGTCCAGGGTTTGGGGTTTGCGTTTAGGGTTTAGGTTCGATCGAGGGTCAGGTTTCACTCGCGCAACTGGGCCGTTGGGCGGCGTGGGGCTGCCCCGCAGTCAGCGAGCCCGCGGCATAGACACTAGATGCCATAAGTTGGCCGATTCACTGTGTTGATGCGCTCCAGAAGCTAACGGAACTGACACGCGTGTCAATCAAAATGGCCAGGGCACGGGGGTTCACACGAACAGCAGAGAATAGAAAGGGATTGCCAGACTGGGGGCGTTGGGACTACACCAGGGCGGACCTACATTCCACACTCCACATTCGAGACTGCCTATGAAACCCCAACGACTTGGTTTGACTCTGGCGACGTTGCTGGCGGCTGGGATGCCTGTGGCCCTGGCTCAGGTTCAGCCGGAACTCATCTTTGGCGACACGTTCGACGTGTCGGCGGCCAGCGACGATGTGAACTTCGAGAACGCGGCGCGTCAGAGCGGCTTGGTGGCGCCGCTCGAGTACACCCTGGCTGGAGGCGGCCTGGCGCAGGTGGGCCAGCCCAACGCGGCGAATCAACTCCGGCTGACCTCGAATGCGTACGTCTCGCCCGCCCACAATTTTATCGAGGGCGGCCAGTTCACGATCGAGTTCGACCTTGATCCTGGGGTCAACGACGACCCGGGCGACGGGCTCTCTGGGGATTGGGCGGCCATTGTGTTTGGGGCGTCGAGTCGCCATGTGTTTGTCAATGCGTCGGACGGCATGGGGGTGTTGTTCCGCAACAATGGCCAGATCCAGGTGTTCGACCGCGGGACAGCGGTCTATGGCGGGACGGGGGACGTCGCCATTCCCACCGACCGGCCGTTTCGGGTGCGGATCGAGGTCAACACGGCAGACTTCAAGGGGAGTCCGGCTACGGTGAAGATGTTCATCAACGATCAACAAGCGCGGCTGAGCAATGCCAGTCTGGACTACGTAAAGGCGACGGGGTTCGTGGCCAACTACATTTCGCTCGATGGCTACGGCGCCACGGCCGGGGCGTGGAACCACGTCATCGACAACTTCTCGGTCGCGGCGGTGCCGTGTTTACGGGTGGGGCCTGAATTCGTGCATCAACCGCGGGGGCAAACCAGCGCGGCGATCACGGTGACCGTTCCGCGCCAGCTCAATGCCACCCAGGCCGCCCAGGTGAGGGTGCAGAGCCTGGATCCCAGGGTCGCTGAGCCGACCGGTGCCGATGCCAGCGGCATCCTGACGCTAACCTTTGCGGCGGGCGGGGCGACCGCCCAGACCTTCACCATCAAGGCGTTCGAGCCAGGCGAGACCACCGTCCAGGTGGCGGGGCCAGCCGGCACCTGCACGTTGGGCAGGGTGCGTGTGATCGTGGCGGCCGGGCCGGGCTTGCCTGAGGTGGTCTTCAGAGACACCTTCAACGCCTCTTTCCCGACGTTGGACATCAACTTCGAGAACGACGCCGGGCGCCAGAGCGGTTCGGCGGGGGTGCGCGACTATCTCGAGAATCCGCTGACGGCGATGGACGGGACGTCAGACGATTACACCCAGATCAACCTCGACCTCGGCACCGGCAAGCTCTACCTGCAACCGAGTCCTGTGCCCGGCGTGCCGTATGTGTGGGTGGCGCCGGACTATAACTTCCTGGACGGCGGCCGGTACACGATCGAGTTCCGACTGGATCCTTCGTACTTCGACGTTGGGCGGACGACCTCGGATTGGGGCGCGGTCGTGTTTGGCACGACGGCTCCTGGCCAGGCCGTCAATGGATCCAACGGGATGGGGATTCTCTTTCGCAGCAACGGCGGCCTCCAAGTCTTTGACGGCGCCGCCCTCGTCCACGATGTGGCGGCCGGCACGTTGCCGGCAGGCGAACTCGATGTGCGGATCGAGGTGGACACACCGAACTTCCTCGGGAACGCACCGGCGGTGGTGTCGTTGTTTGTCAACGGGACGGCGTTCCCGATCGGCAGCGACGGGCCGAACTACGTCAAGGCGACCGGGTTTCGTGGCAACTACGTTTCGCTGCTGGGCTATGCGGCGGCGAACAATTTCTGGGCTTACTTGTTCGATGACTTGACGATCTCGGCCGCGGCCTGTGTCCATGCCACTCCGCCGCGCCTCGAACTCGGCCCGGGCGAGCCTTCGGTGCCGATCGAGGTGAAGGTCCCGGTGGCCTTCAACCAAGGCAAGAGCGGCAAGGTGACGCTGCGGAGCCGAAATCCCGCGGTGGCCAGTCCCGCGGTGGCGGTGAACGGGGCGCTGACGTTGGACTTTGCCGCGGGCGGGCCGAACGTGCAGACCGTGCAGATCGAGGCAGTGGGCAAGGGGGCGACGTTTTTGGACCTGACCACGGACCAGGGGGTTTGCGTGGGGGATCCGGTGCCGGTCAGTGTGCGGACGGCGCTGATTGCCAACCCGAGTTTCGAGAGCAACTACAACCCCACCTGGCCGCACTATGGCAGCATTGACGCCTGGGAAGGCGGCAACGGCGTCAATGACAACACCGGGCCGTTTCACAGTGGCGGGGTGATTCCGGACCGTAGCCGGGTGGCGTTTCTGCAAGGGACCTCGACCATGAGCCAGACGCTGGTGGGGTTAACGCCGGGCAAGCCGTACTGGGTGCAGGTGCGATACAACGCGCGGGCGTGCTGCGGCGGAGCTACTCCGGACCTGACGGTGCGGTTCGAGGGGGTCGACTTGGGGACGGTGACGGGGATCGCTCCAATCGGGGGCACGGACCCGTATTACGCGCGCAGCTTCAACTTCACACCGCAAGGCGAGACGGGCTTGCTGCAGATCGCCACGAACCCGACCGGCGGGGCCGGCGACTCGACCCTCACGGTGGACGCGGTCACGGTGGTGCAACGGGACGAGGGCAATGTGGTGGTGCAGAACCCGAGCTTCGAGGCCAGCGGCCGTCTGCCGGCGGTGGGGGTTTTGGCGCCGGCTCGGCTCAGCGCCTGGGCCGGGGAAGGCAGCTATGGTGTCGACGTGAACGGGGGCATGTTTGCCGACAACGGTGTGGGGCCGGACCAGGACCTGGTGGCGTTCATCCAGGGGCCGGGCGCGTTGAGTCAGACCTTGGTGGGCCTATTGCCTGGCCAGGTTTACGCGGTCAGTTTCGCCTACAACGCCCGCGCGGGAACTAGCCCGCATCTGCGCGTTTTGGCAGGCGACTTGGTGCTGCTGGACACGGCGGTGGCGCCCGTGGGAGGCGGGGCAGCCTACCAGGCTGGGAGCGGTTCGTTCACCGCCGCGGCCAGTTCTGTGGTCCTGCGCTTCGAACAGACGGCTGGGGGTGAATCGACGGTGTTGCTGGACGACGTGAAGGTCATGGGCCAAGCGGTCAATCTGCCTTGTATCGAGGTTGCCCCGGCCCAACTCGAGCTGGGCATCGGCCAGCAGGACTCGACGGTGACGGTCAAGGTGCCGACCGAGTTGGTCGATCTGGGGCCGGCCACGGTCACGGTGACCAGTCTCGATCCGGCCGTGGCCACGCTCGAAGGCGCGGTGGGCGGTGTGCGAACGCTCAACTTCACCTGGGGCGGCGAGTTAACGCAGACCGTCACGGTGCGGGGCGTGGCTCGCGGGGTGACGGCGTTGAAGTTCGCCAACCCGCACGGGGTATGTTTGAACCGCGACGAGGTGGGCGTGTCGGTCACGACGACATTGGTCCGCAACCCGAGTTTCGAGGCCAATTCGCATCCGACCTGGCCCGGGTACGGGGCGATCGTCGCCTGGAGTTCCGAAGGTCCTGGCAACACCGGCATCAACGATGTGACCGGGCCGTTCCATGACAACGGGCTGATCCCGGACCGCGCGCAGGTGGCGCTGTTGCAGGTCGAGAAGACCATCCGCCAGGAGATTGTCGGGTTAACGCCGGGTAAACAGTACTGGCTGCAGTTCTACTACAACGTCCGGGCGGCCACCCCCAACAGCATGGACTTGAGCGTCCGGTTCGGGGGCATCGAACTGGCGTACTTGCCAACCATTCAAGCCGTAGGCGCAGGCAACCCGTACCGGTTCGAGAGCCTGCCGTTCGTGCCGGCGAGCAGTTCTGGCCTGCTGGAATTCTCGACGATCAATGTGGGTGACGCCACCGTGTTGCTCGATGCGGTGACGATCGTCCAGCGCGATGCCGGCAATATCCTGGTGCGCAACCCGAGCTTCGAGGCCAGCGGCAAGGTGGCCTTCCCGGGCTATATCCAGCCCCAACGCATCGCCGGTTGGACCGGCGGCGGCGGCGGCCGGGGCGTCAATGTCTCCGGGGTCGGCCCCTTTGCAGACAACGGGGTCAACCCGGACCAGGACAGCGTGTTGTTTCTGCAGGACGCGGGCACGTTCGTCAGCCAAGCGATCGGTGGTTTGACGCCGGGCCAGAACTACACGGTCAGCTTCGCGGCCAATGCGCGTGCCGGCAACAGCCCCAGGCTGCGGGTCACCTTCGGCGGCCAAACCGTGCTCGAAGACACGATTGCCTCGGCGGGGGGTGCGAACCCTTACGCGGTGCGGACGGGGGTCTTTACGGCTGCGGCAGCCGAAGGCGAGTTGCGGTTCGAGCAAACGGCTGCGGGCGATCACACGGTCTTGATCGACAACGTGGTGATCGTGGCCGGCGGCCAGTTGCCTGTGCGGCTTGGCATCCGGCTCCTGGCCACTGGAGCGGTGCGGGTGAGTTGGCCGGCGAGCGCCACGGGCTACGTGCTCCAAGCGACGCAAGCCTTGCCGGGCGGCTGGGTCAACTCGACCGCGCCGGTCATCGTCGAGAGCGGCGAATCCGTTGTCCTGGTCCAACCCAGCGAGCGGGCGGCCTTCTATCGGCTGCGGAGGTAACCGGTGATGCGGGCCTCAAGCCTTAGGCCGCACCCAGCCATCCAAATGGCGGATGACCGGGGGCACTGCGCCCCCGGTCATTTTGCGTCTTTTTGCATCTGCATCGGTGTGCGGTTGCGGTAGGGCGCGCTGCGAACCCGTGCGCCTGAGACGGGCACGGGTCGCCAACAAGGTTGAGCAGCCAAAGCCCTCCGCGCTCTACCTCGCAACGGAGAGCGGGCGTCTCGCCCGCTATCGCCCGCGGCCAAGACGGCCGCGCTCCGTCCCAAACGGAGAGCGGGCGTCCCGCACGCTACCCACCGCGGCCAAGATGGCCGCGCTCCGTCCCAAACGGAGAGCGGGCGTCTCGCCCGCTACCCACCGCGGCCAAGATGGCCGCGCTCCTTCCCAAACGGAGAGCGGGCGGCTCGCACGCTATCGCCCGCGGCCAAGACGGCCGCGCTCCGTCCCAAACGGAGAGCGGGCGGCTCGCACGCTACCCACCGCGGCCAAGATGGCCGCGCTCCGTCCCAAACGGAGAGCGGGCGGCTCGCCCGCTACCCACCGCGGCCAAGATGGCCGCGCTCCTTCCCAAACGGAGAGCGGGCGTCCCGCACGCTACCCACCGCGGCCAAGATGGCCGCGCTCCGTCCCAAACGGAGAGCGGGCGGCTCGCACGCTACCCACCGCGGCCAAGACGGCCGCGCTCCGTCCCAAACGGAGAGCGGGCGTCTCGCCCGCTACCCACC
>Ga0194126_10013372_pt1 | contig 10272 bp, 8 predicted proteins | sample TA2KigC150mmetaG_FD_148641 | JGI IMG/M metagenome (GOLD analysis project Ga0194126, IMG submission 148641) | Freshwater microbial communities from Lake Tanganyika, Tanzania - TA2015035 Kigoma Deep Cast 150m | ecosystem: Environmental > Aquatic > Freshwater > Lake | place: Tanzania: Lake...
CAATCGGATGCCGAGGCTGCCGCGTCGCTCGTGGCTCGCATGATCGCAAAGGAATTGCGGGCAAACGCGCACTTGGTCTTAGGATTGGCTACGGGACGCACGATGGAGTCCGCATATCGAATGTTGGTTGAGATGCACAAGAGGCAGGGCCTCGACTTTTCTCTCTGCAGCACATTTAACCTGGACGAGTACGTGGGTTTGTCTCCGGATGATCCTCACTCCTACCGGCATTACATGAACGAGCATCTGTTCGGGCGCGTGAATATCGACTTGCGAAACACACACCTGCCAAACGGACTCGCTCCGGATCTGGATGCCGAATGCCGGAACTACGAGGCTTCCATTGCCAAGTTTGGCGGAATCGATCTGCAACTGCTCGGCCTCGGACAGGCGGGCCACATCGGCTTTAACGAGCCGCTCTCGGCTCTGCGGTCGCGAACCCGGGTGAAAGCGCTCACTCCGACAACCATCGAACAAAACGCGCCGCTTTTCGGAAGTGAAGAAAAAGTCCCGAGGCGAGCAATCACGATGGGCGTCGGCACGATCCTGGACGCGCGACGCTGCCTGCTGCTGGCGACCGGCAGCGAGAAGGCTTCTATCATTAGCAAAGCAGTCGAAGGTGCGATCACTGCCCTCATTTCGGCGACGGCGCTGCAGTTGCACCCGCGCTGCACCGTAGTTGTCGATGAAGATGCCGCCCGCCAATTGCAAGGCGCCGATTACTATCGCTGGATTTTCGCCAACGAACCTGAATGGGCCGAATTTCGGTAGCGTGCGTATCGCAGACTTTCAAGCGGTCGCCTAAATTCGAGGTTGCGTCCGGGATTACTTCGCCTTTACGAGAAGGTCAAGGACGCCAAGCGGCCCCGCAAAGCCCCCACCGCCAGATTCACCGTCCGACCGCTCACCGCCTCAGCTTGACGCTTGTTGCCAAAGGCATAAGTCAGCATTTGCGCGCACCGAGAGCAGGAGAGGCGGTACAGGCGGTCGTTTGACTTAACCGGTGACTTTGTTAGCTTTTGCTGGAGAATATGGCGCATCCATCGTTTTCCAAGCTGCGAAAACTTCAAGCGGAAGCGCAGGCCTTGCTAACCGCAAAGGATATCGAGTTTCACGAGAACTTATCGCGGACCCAAAAGTTCCTCCATTTCTGGGTTTTGGTGGGGAAGAGTTTCATGCGCAATCGCTGTCCAGTTCGCGCAGCTGCGCTCGCTTATACTACATTGTTGGCCCTGGTGCCACTCCTGGCGGTCGTGGTGAGCGTCTCGACCGGTTTCCTGAAGAAAGAGGAGGGAGAACAACGAATTCGAAGCTGGGTGAGGATGGCGACCGACAAAATTGCGCCGATGGTCGGTCTGCTGCCTAAAGTGACAACGACCAACCAGATTCAACGTGTTGTGGCCACCAACCAGATTTCAACCGTAACTGGCACAAACCAGCTCGATCAAGTGGCCGGCGCCGTCGAACAGCAAGACTTGGATGAACAAGAAGAACTCGTTTCGAGAATCATGGACTTTGTGCGGAATTTTCAAAGCGGTGCTCTGGGAGTGACGGCGATTCTAGCGTTGGTTTTTGTGGCGATCTCCTTGCTGGCTACAATTGAAGCGACGTTGAACGATATGTGGGGCGTTACGCAGGGACGAGGGTGGTTTTCCCGGACGGTGCAATACTGGGCGGCGATCACACTTGGACCTCTTCTGCTTTTGCTGGCGGGCGGGTTGAGTTCCTGGACCCGTTTCGAAGCCGGGCAAGCATTTATCAAAGAAGTTCCGCTGCTGGGCGACTTCGTTTTTTCGCACCTGGCGCCGTTCGCCGTGTTGAGCTTTGCCTTTGCGTTATTTTACTTGTTGATGCCGAATACGAAGGTTGACTGGCGGGCGGCGTTAGTCGGCGGAATGGTCGCTGGCGGATTCTTGCACTTAAACAGCAACTTGAATTTCCTCTATGTCTTGCGCGTGGTGACGTACAAGCAGATTTACGGAAGCCTGGCGTTAGTGCCCTTGTTCCTTCTCGCTCTTTATTTTTCCTGGATCATTCTCCTTTTCGGCGCTCAGACCGCGTACGGATTTCAAAATCGGCGCGCCTACAATCAGGAACGACAGGCTGAGAGGATCAACCAGCGCGGCCGCGAATTCATTGCGTTGCGGTTAATGACTTACATCGGCAAGCGGTTTTATGCAGGCGAGAAACCGCCCAGCGCTGCGGAAACTGCCAAGGACCTTTGCGTGCCTTTGCGGCTGGCTGGTCAGGTTTTGGCTGTGCTCGTCGAGACCAAGCTTTTAGTGGAGGTTCTCGGGAGGGAGACGTGTTATGCCCCTGGACGCCCGTTGGATCGAATTAGCGCTCACGATATTTTGCACGCATTGCGCGCTGGACAGGGCCAGGAACTGTCAACGCGCGACGATTCCATGCAGACGATGGTTCGAGGCCAGTTCGAGTCGATTTACGAGGCGGAAAAAGAGGTCGCAGCCGCTTTGTCCTTGCAAGCGATCGTGGAACGGGCCAACGCGGCCGAAGCAGCCGTGAAAGCCGGCTAGCGACAGCACGGGCACTAAGCTCCACTTTGGCATCGATGGTTTCATCATCTTGGTCCTAGCTCTTGATCATGATCTCGTTGGTGGCAGCCTTTTGAGGAGCAAGATCAAGATCAGGATCACGATTAGGAGTAAGAATCACGCTCGCAGTGCTTAATTCAAAGGTAGTGCCGCCGCGCGCTATTTCTGCCACCGATGCTTGTGGAAGGCCTTTGTTTGCCGACCGGTTCGTGATGAGGCTTGGCACTGGCGCAATTCTTTTCTACGCTGCGGGCCGTGTTGACGTTTCTCAGACTGGTTGGGGTCACAAATGCTGCCATTTGGTTTGGGGCCGCGATCTTTTTGACATTCGGAGTTGGACCAGCTTTCTTTTCGCCCGGAATGCTGCAAATATTGCCACGCTCCCATGCGGGCGCCGCGGCGCAGGTCATTTTGGAGCGCTATTTTGTTTTACATTACTGCTGTGCCGGGATTGCGTTAGCTCACTTGCTGGCGGAATGGCTTTACGCCGGCCGGCCTCTCCGGCGCTGGGTGCTTTGCCTCCTGTTGATCTTATTTGCTTTGAGCTTGAGCGGCGGCCTGGGACTGCAGCCGAGGCTTAAACGGCTTCATCTGGAAATCTACGGAGTCCGTTCGACGCCTCAGCAAAGCCGGCAAGCAGCCAAGTCGTTTCGAATCTGGCATGCTGTGGCGCAGACAACCAACCTTTTCATGACATTTGGTCTTCTTGCTTACCTTATCCAGGTGACTTCGTCGCCAGCTTCGCCACGATTTCTCGCCGCAGGCAAATTCAGGGGTTGACAAACCCTGTATCGTAAGTGTCTGTAATAGCATAGTAGCAACGCGGCGTGATACGGCGCCAATGTGGAAAATAGTTGTATGATCTCGAACGAACGTCCATCGCCTTACGGCCATCGTTCCCATTCCAGCATCGGTTCAAAACCGCCTCTGATTGAGGAAACGATCAAATCTGACAAAATTCAAATTGAGCGAAAGACTTTTGTCTTCACGTTAAAGGAAAACCCACGGGGACGGTTCCTGCGGATTACAGAAGACGTCAACGGGCGGCGCGATACTATTATTATTCCGGCCACTGGTTTGGAGGACTTTAAGCGGCTTTTCGATGACATGCTCAAGACATCGGTAGATGCTCCCGCGAAAAACCTTGGCGAATAAAATGGGCGCTCGGCTGCGCGTCTTGGAGGCTTAGCCTAGCCTAGCCTTTGATGGCCTGTTGGAGAGGAGACTTCCTTTTTCGCACTTTTAGTCTGGGAACGTCTCCCCATAACCCTTCCAGGTTGTAGTTTTCCCGCACATCGGCGCGCATGACATGAACGATCACATCGAAGTAATCAAGAACCACCCACGATGTTTCCAGCGTTCCGTCCATGGCGCGCGGCTTCACTCCGTAGTCCTCTCGGAGCGTCTCCATGATTTCATCAACAATCGCGCGCAGATGCGGTTCACTCGTCCCAGTGGCAATGACGAAGTAGTCGGTGATTGATGAGACCTTGCTCACGTCCAGGATAACAATGTTTTCCGCCTTCTTGTTATCCGCCAATTCTCGGCATTTTAGAGCCAGCTTCCTCGAATCCATTCCTTCAAAAGATGGCGCAACAGGATTCAAAGATAAAGTCGATTGTTGCGAATCGCCTCCGCGACCGCTGCGGGAACCAACAGCTCAATAGGCAAACCGCTCCGCACTCGTTCGCGAATCTCGGAAGCCGAGACTGCCAGCGGGAATCCCTCCAGCGGCCGGCCTCGAAACGGTTTCGGCAATGGTGAATGAACTTCTCCAGGCCGCGGAATGATCAGGAACTGGACAAGACCCGCGAGTTCATCAGCCTCGCGCCATTTGGGAAGCTGCCGAACGTGATCGGCCCCGATCAGGTAAAAGATTTCGTCTCCCGGGAATCGGCGGACATAATCGCGAACCGTGTCGATGGAATAGGAAATTCCTCCGCGAACGATCTCCTGATCATCCAGCTCGCAACGGCTTTGTCCGGCCAAGGCAAGTCTCAAGAGCCGCAAGCGCTCTAAAGCCGGCGCGAGCGGCAAGTCCGGCTTAAACGGCGATTGGGCAACGGGTATGAAAAAGAGGCGGTCGAGCTGACACTCTTCACGAGCGGCTTGGGCAACCAATAGATGCCCCAGATGCACCGGGTTAAAGGAGCCGCCAAACAATCCTAGTTGCGACATGACAGCGAAGGTGAAGGTGAATCCGCCCGCCCAAGCCCCATGAACCCATTGGCTGGCAGAGCGCCGTTACTGCGCCGCCGACATCGCAGGTTTGACAAGGCGGCGCGGCAACTCCGCCCGGCTGCGGTCAGGTTCATGGGGAGGAGCACATTCATTTTGAATAGCCACTCTAACAGCACCGGTTGATCCGGCTAAAGCGTTGCTCCGTCAGTTGCGCAAAAGCTTCTCGGCGCCGCTTTTGATCGCTCTCCTTTGCCTTTACATTCCCATCCAATTGTTCCGCGCGAGCGTCCAACTCTGGCCGGCCGCAGGCGCCTTGGCAGTGGGATGCCTGCTGTTGCGCACGCTCGATGGCCGCTTCACCGGAAAGCTCCTTGGCTAACGCGAATCCCAACGCCAGCAGACTGAAAAGGTGCAGTGGCTTGCCTTCCACAATCGCATAGTCGGGAAGCCAGACAGGTTCAGTCTCGTGCAACACGGCCAATCGCCGCCGAGCAATCAGAAGAATCCACTCGCGCGTGCATAGAAACACGATCAACACGACCAGACTCAGAAAAATTCCGGCGACGACGGCGTCGAGCATTTGGTTAAAGCGCAAGGTCCGATTATCTCGAAAGGCTTTCTCGGCCGCGACGATGGCGGCCGCATTCCCAGCATTCCGCGCGGCTTCTAACGCTTGTTGGAGTGAAGGCGCTTTGGCATCGAGCGCTTTGGCCTGAGCCAGAAATCCGATCCGAGGGTCCGCATGAAAGATCTTTTGGATTCCCGCGGTCATCGTCACCGACAATAGCCAGACCAACGGGATCAGGGTGACCAGCGCAAATATGGGCCGTCCCACGCGGGGCCTTTCCTCAGGGGCGCTTTTGTTCGGAGCTGGCGCCAGCTGCATCTTTAAAATGACGGTCGTGGCGAGGCAAAGAGCGATGGAGGCCAGCAATTGATTGGCAATGCCAAAAAGCGGCCAAAGCGAGTTAATCCCGCCCAGAGGATCGCGCACGCCTTGAATCAAAAAATAACCCCACGCCGCAACCGTCAAGACGCTGGCCAGGACATTGGCGGAAACTTGGCGCGTGTCACCGAGCGGTTTCCAGATGTGCCCCAAAAAATCCTGCAGCAAATAACGCCCGACCCGCGTCCCGGCATCCAGCGTCGTTAGAATGAAAAGCGCTTCAAACATGATGGCGAAGTGATACCAAAGGTCCAGCCAACGTCCGCTCACGGCTTTGGAGAAGATATGCGCCATCCCGACGGCTAACGTGGCAGCGCCGCCGGTGCGTCCGAAAAGCGTTTTTTCTCCAATCGTATCAGCCAGCTGATTCATCTCGGTCTCGGTGACTGGAAATCCCAGCTCCGTCACTTTCGCAACAGTCTCGGCGGGCGCGCCCTTCATGTTCATGCTCAAATAGACACCAGGTTCCAATGTGCACGCGGCCACGAGAGCCATGATCGCAACCAACGATTCCAGACACATCGCGCCGTAGCCAATTGGCCGAACGTACGTTTCGCGTGTCACCAATTTCGGCGTCGTTCCACTTGAGATCAGCGAGTGAAATCCCGAGATCGCTCCGCAAGCGATCGTGATAAAACAAAATGGAAAGAGCTTTCCCGCCACTACCGGACCGGAGCCATCAATGAATTGGCTCAGCGCGGGCATCTTCAAATCGGGCAGAACTAGAAAAACACCGAGCACGAGAGCAAAGATCGTCCCCAACTTCATGAACGTGCTCAGGTAGTCCCGAGGCGCTAACAATAGCCAAACTGGCAGCACGCTTGCGGCGAGTCCGTAAAGAATAATCGCCCAAGCCAGAGGCTCCTCTTTCAACGTGAAAAACTTCGACCACTCCGCGTGGCCATGCACGAATTGCCCACCCCAAACAGCCAGGAGCAGCAGAATGATGCCGATTACGGAGGCTTCCATGACCTTGGCAACGCGCCAATAGCGGAGATACCCGCCCATGAACATCGCAATGGGAATTGTCGCGCCGACCGTGAACACGCCCCACGGGCTTTCGGCCAGAGCTTTCACAACCACCAGCCCCAAAACCGCGAGCAAAATCACCATGATGGCGAGAATGGCCAGCAACCCTATGTAGCCCGCCGTCGTGTTCAATTCCTCCTTGACCATTTGACCGAGCGACTTCCCATTGCGCCGGAGCGAACAAAACAAAATCACAAAGTCCTGCACCGCGCCCCCCAACACCACGCCGATCAATATCCAAAGCGAACTGGGCAAGTAACCGAACTGTGCTGCTAAGACTGGACCGACCAAAGGACCCGGACCCGAGATCGCCGCAAAATGATGACCAAACACTATCCACTTGTTGGTCTTCACGAAGTCCTTGCCATCATCGTGGACTTCGCTCGGAGTGGCTCGACGATCGTTGAGCACAAGAATCCGCGTGGCAATCCACTTCGAATAAAAGCGGAAGCCGATCGCATAAGTACAAAGCGCTGCGATGAGAACGTAGGCAGAGCTTAACGGTTCGCCTCGATGCAAGGCCAATGTCGCGTAAGCCCAGGCTCCTACCACCGAGACAGCAACCCAGATCAAATGGCTAAGCGTTTTCTTCATATCGTGGACACGAAGAAGTGTATAGCGAAGGCGATTTCCGAATCCTAGAAATTTCCTTGGCGACAGGAGCGGGGACCGCCGAGTCCGCGCGCGCGCTCCGCGTCATTGGGTCCCTTCGCGCGCGGACTCGGCGGTCCGCGCTCCTATCTGACCTAGATCAAATACTTCTTCGGAATCTCCGCTCCGGCCACGTAACTCAGCTTCGCGATCTTGCACATCTGATATACGTTGATGCGAAAGTCCGGGCAAGTGCTGACCAGGCAATAAGCATCCGTCGGCGTAAAGTGATGCTCGTTAACCAGCCAATCGATCAGATTGACGGTTGCTGTTTCAACCGCCACTTCCAACGGTTTCGCAGCGAACACCGACACGATCGATTCCCGCTTTTCGACGCGCATCCATGGTATCCGTTTGTTTTTGATCAGATCGAGGCGCAAGCGCACCGTGGCCTTTGTTTCGGCTGCCGTGCCGGTGAACTCGGTGTCACCTTGGCTCGCGTGGACATCACCCAAATAGAAAAGCGCACCGGGATGGAAGATAGGAAGCAGGATCCGATTGCCTGGAGCAACATCGCGAATATCCAAATTCCCTCCCCACTCGCCTTGGCCATCGATGCTCGTGGTGACTTCGCGGTCAGGAGCAACGCCCAACGTGCCGATGAAAGGAGTGATCGGCCATGAAATCTTTTCGTTGAAATGCACTGTGCCATCACGATTGGTTCCGCTTGGACCTGGAGTGTGCTGCAGAATCTTGGTCGTGTAATCGCTGGAAAGCTCGGGCCAGCGCGTCGATTCACCTAGTGGCCCTCGCCTCGGGCCAATCGCAATCCACGAGTAATTGTCCACCAGGATCTCCTCGATCGAGACCACGAGCGTATCCCCGCGCTCGGCGCCTTCGAGAAACACTGGACCGCCAATGGGATTCGCCTGCGGCGGCGTCCGGTCAAAACCGGGCCGGCGCGACGGAATAGCTTTATCGGAGGACGATTTGAAGTAGCCGGTGCTCGCGTCGTACGTTTCGATTTCGAAAGCTTCCCCGCGTTGCACGCGCAAAAGCGGTTCATCTTGCCAATCGAAAGCGTATTTTCGCGCCTGTTCACGTGAGATGCGCTGCATGTCCGGAGATTATCATTTGGGCAACCGTCAGAGCGAGCGCGGATTTTTGTCGTAACGCAGACTTTCAGTCTGCTGTATCGCCGATTTGCAAATGGTGTCCAAACAAAGCACACTTTGTGTAACCACAACTTCATCAGACCCGTCAAGGACGGGAACACGATGACGAGGAAAGTTCCAATAACGAACGAATCTAGCCTTGTTTCTTTCCAACCGGCAGGCGAACGATCAGCTGGATGGAAAGACAATGGAGCAGCCTCATTGTCCTGGTTTGTCGCGGGAATCTCATGGATAAACGAGAACTGATTATTGAGCTGAAGACCGGCAAGAACCGCCCGGCGGTCGCACGGGACCCGTTACTGAGCAGCGCCAACACGAAATGGCAGGGCATTCTGCTCGAGCACCACCGCGTGCTCCCGTTCGAAAACAAGGATGTTTGCACCCTGAATAACATCGTTGTTCTTCATTTGGCGGCTTCCCTGACCCTCGAATGGAAAGAGGATGGGCCCTTTCGGCAAATTCGAATCTTGCCCAACCAGGTAACCATCGTGCCTGCGCAAATGGCCCACTCCGCGCGGACATCCGATTCAAGAGGAGAGTTTGTTCTCGTTTCGTTGGAACAGCGCTTTCTGGCTTACGCGGCGTCAGAGCATGTTGACCCAGATCGGTTGGAACTGATGCCGGTTCAAGGCGGAAATGACGCGCTCATCGAAGGAATTTGTTCGGCGCTGCAAGCCGAAGCGCACGCCGGCGCGCCCGGTGGCCGGCTCTACAGTGACGCATTAGGAACCGCTCTGGCCGCGCATTTAGTGCAGAATTACTCCGTCCAACAGTCCGGCTTGAAGGACGTTCAGGGAGGATTGGCGAAGTATCAGTTGCGCCGCGCCATCGATTTTATTCACGATAACTTGGAAAAGGATATTTCGCTCAACGTCCTCGCCTCCGCAGTCGGCATCAGTCCGTTCCATTTTGCGCGCCTGTTCAAACAATCGACAGGCCTCGCCCCGCATCAGTATCTACTTCGCTGCCGCGTCCAACGAGCGCGACGGATGCTTGTCGGCTCCGATGCGAGCATCGCGGACATCGCCGTTCGCCTTGGCTTCTGCGATCAAAGCCATCTCGCGCTGCACTTCAAACGCGTTTACGGGGTCACGCCGAAAAAATTCCTGCGTGAAATGAGCACACGCAAGATTCTCACTCAGGAAGCAAGCGTCTTTTAAGAAAAGGAAAATAAGCGCAAGAAAGTTTCGCGCTGAGCAACCGAGTTCGAGAAATTCGCAACTGCCGCGGGCAATTTGCGCCCGATGAGTCAGACGACATCGCGTCAGGCGGCAATAAGGCTGGCGGCTTTCCTTTATTTCGCGGCTTTCTTTGGCGCCACCGTTTCGGGCTCCACACTGGCGCCCTCGAATTCCTCGCCTCGAGTCAATCGATTCGCGGTAGACTTCAATTTCCCGACGAACTTCGTGCGGATGGTGGCCGAGCGAACTCTCATTGACGATTACTTTCGCAAGACCCGCCTCGTGGAAGAAACGCCAGGACCGGGGGCCGTTCGACCGACCCCCCGTACCAAGGTGAGGGATGAGTATGTGAGGCTGGTTCTGCCAGATTTTACCGAAGCGATCCTGGGCTATCGAACGTGCCAGAGAGTCGACATTCCGCTGCCGGGATTTCGAGCCTCCATTCTAACCGAATCCGACACGATGCGACCGGCTGTTTTCCAGGCAGTGTTGGCCACAAAGGGCCAGCGCGATGCCGCCGCACTCATTGCCGAGCGGCTGGCTCGAGATGGTTTGCTCAAAACTCTCACTCGGGTAATCGAAGCCCTCGGTCCCGCCCGGTTCAGCACGAATGC
>Ga0194126_10013373_pt1 | contig 10272 bp, 9 predicted proteins | sample TA2KigC150mmetaG_FD_148641 | JGI IMG/M metagenome (GOLD analysis project Ga0194126, IMG submission 148641) | Freshwater microbial communities from Lake Tanganyika, Tanzania - TA2015035 Kigoma Deep Cast 150m | ecosystem: Environmental > Aquatic > Freshwater > Lake | place: Tanzania: Lake...
AAAATCCAGCAGCAGTAATGAGGTAAAGATAAGATAAGCCCCGCGATATTCCTATTTGTTTTATCAGCCCTATTCGTCTTATTAGTCTTATTCTTCAATAAAAAAATGAAAAATCTCATCAAAAACGCCGCTTATTGGGCGGGGATGCTGGTGCTGGGAGTCGCGCTGGGAGTAACCATTAAAATTGTCGGCGCTTGGGTGGAGCCGGACCAGATGCCACCGGGCGGCAACATCGCCGCGCCTTTGAACACCGGCAATGTGGGACAGACCAAACTAGGCGGGCTGATTCTCAATACCGGCGGGTCTGTCTACGGATTGATCGTTGATAAGGGACTGGTAGGAATAAAAACCACTACTCCGCAGGCGGAGCTGGACGTCAACGGCGACATCCGCGCCCACAATATTAATCTCAACAACAACCTCAACGTCGGTGGAGATGCGACTATCAACGGCAATCTAAATGTCAATGGCACTATTAACGGTATTGGTGCTATGTTCGGAGGCGCGTTTTTTGGAGAATGGAAAACGGTCCAGTTTGATACTGTATATAAAGCAGAAACTGATGGAATCGTGATTGGCTGGGGAGGTTACGGACAATTTACAACCTATACCGACTCCAATGATCCACCGACCACTATGCGCCAACCGGCCTACTGCGCCCGGGGATACGGAAGCCACTGTCTTATTAATCTTCCCGTCAGAAGGGGTGACTATTGGAAAGTCAAGGCTGAGGGCGAAACGCGAGACCTGTTTTTTCTGCCTATCCTGGGAGGCGGTTCCCCGTCTATAGGTGAATTTGGAGATTGGAAAACGGGGCTCGAATACAATAAGGTTTATAAAGCAGAAACCGATGGGATTATAGTAGCCAAAGGTGGATATGGCTATCTTGAATGTAAAACCGACAGCGATAACCCGCCTACAACCATTATACAAACTTCCTACGCTGCGGTGGGATATGGGAGTCATATTCAAGCTACTTTCCCTGTCAAAAAAGGTAACTACTGGACAATAACTGCCAGTGGGTTAACTGAAGGTACCCCAGAAGTTCGTTTTCTTCCTCTGGGACAATAACTTTACGGAAAAATCAATCAATGTGGAGCAGTAGAGACGGGGCATGCCCCGTCTCTACATGTTTTTCGGATCCCTAGACCAAAACAATTATCTGTTCTATATGTAGGAACAGAATATATTCTGTTCCTACTATGGCCAAACCACGCACCATTATCTCCATTGACTCCAACACCATTTTCCGTATTCTTTTGATAGGGCTTGGCATCTTGTTTCTTTATTACGTGCGCAATGTCTTGGTGATCGCCTTTGTCGCTTTTATTATCGTGTCCGCCATCGCGCCGGTGGTGGATTTTCTGGAACGGTTTTATCTTCCCCGCAGTATCGTAACCCTAGCCATTTACGCCATTTTTTTAAGCGCTCTTGTTTACCTTTTTTCACTTCTCGCTCCCGCGGTCGGTGAACAAATTAAGCAACTGGCTCATAATCTCCCCGCTTACGGCCAGCAATTCTCCGGCTGGCAGGAAAAAATCCAATATCTCTCCGGCAGTAAACTATTCGCTCAGCAGGATAAAAGCCAGCTGCTGCTTAACTTGGGAAATCGCCTCAGTGAGGGCGGTTTAAACATTTTCACCCAAGCCGGGTCATTTCTAAAAGGAATTTTGAGTTTCTTGGCCGTTTTTTCTCTCTCTTTTTACTTGAGCATCCAAAAAAAGACGGTTGGCTCCTTTCTGCGCGGCTTCATTCCTAAAGAGCACCAGGAATACGCGGTGCTTCTTATGGACCGCATCCAAAAAAAAATGGGCCACTGGCTGGTGGTATTTGCTTTTGCCGTTGGGATTATGATAGGAATGCTCTATTATCTGCGGACCAATGAAGGCAGAAAACAATGGGATTTGATTGTCATAAGCGTTCCCATCTTCGGCACCCTGCTCCGCTCTATGTATATGAACCGCTTCGCCGATAATTTAGGATTGCTTCTTCGCGAAAGCGTTCCGATAACCAGATCATTGGAAATTACCGCTAAAATTATGGGTAATCACCTTTACGAAAAAGTGCTCCTTAATTGCATTAAAGAGGTCCAGCGCGGCAGCATGATCAGCGCCGCCATTGAAGAGAGCCCCTACTTCCCCAGCGTAGTTCCCCAAATTCTCCGGGTAGGCGAAGAGTCAGGCCGCACCGCGGAAACTCTTGCCAAGATAGCCGACTATTATAACAAAGAGGTTAATAATATGACGCAAAATATGATGGCGCTAATTGAACCGGTTCTTATCCTGTTTTTAGGCGCTGGAGTAGCCATTATAGTCGCTTCCGTCATAATGCCGATATACAATATGGCGGGGAGCATTTGAGATTTACCGGTTATTGACTTTATTTTTTTCTGTCGGATAATTAAAAGATAGTTTCCATTGTAAAAATAAAAACAAAAAATGGAAAGACAAAAAGGAAGGAGGTGGAGATATGGGTTGCTGTAAAAGTAAAAAAAGAAAGAAAAGAGGGTTTACCCTAATGGAGCTTCTGGTAGTAGTAGCGATTATCGGTATTTTAGCCGCCATTGTGCTTGTATCCTTAAACAGCGCGCGCAACAAGGGTAAAAACGCCGCTGTCAAAGCCCAGATGGCGCAGCTGCGCCCGGCGGCAGAGATGTATAACGAAGATAACGGAGACTTTAGCGGCTGGTGCGCCGACGCAGAAGAGGGCCGAATTTCCCAAGGTGCCATTGATGCAGGAGGAACCGCCTATGATTGCGATGATTCCACTTCCGCTTGGGCGGCAGAAGTAACACTGGTTGGAACGGGAGCTGGTCTCTGGTGCACCGATTCAACCGGGGCCTCCAAAGCCGCGGCCGCCACTAAAGGCGCTAACGCGACTGCCTGTCCGTAAAACGCTTCTTTGATATGTGCATGCGCATCCAAAGAGCGTAATAGCAAAAAGCCGAAAACGTAAGTTTTCGCGCTTTTTGTTTTACTTTTTGTTTTGTTTGAATTTGCCTTTTGCCTTTTATATTGTTATAAATATTTTGGTATGAAGATACGGAAAGTATTTATGTAATCCTAATAAACCTTAATGAAAATTTATGTCTCTCATACTTGTTTCAGTTATCACCCTCCTTTTGGGAGGGGCAATGGGTTACGCCATCCAAAACATTCTTACTAAAAGAAAACAGGAAGGCGCCGCGGCCAGAGCGGACAAAATTTTAGAAGACGCCAAACTGGAGGCGAAGGACCTTCTGTTTTCCGCCAAAGACAAGGCAGTTAAAGCCCTCTCGGAAATCAAAAAAGAGGAGCAGGTGCGCCGCAGCCAGCTGGACAAAACCGAAGAGCGCCTAAAAAACATGGAAGAAAACATTTCCCGTCGGGAAAACGAAACTCGCCGCGAATATGAAGGGCTCAAGAGAAAAGCCCAAGAAGTGGAAAAAATCAAAAACGAAGTGCGGGAAATCCGCCGGGAAGAAATGGAACGGCTGAAAAAGATCACCAAGCTCTCTCCCTCAAAAGCGAAAGAATTGCTTCTAAAATCCGTAGAAAAAGAATACGAAGAAGAAATCAGGAACTACGTCACTAATCTGGAAAGAAAAAAGAAGGAATCGCTGGAGGAAAAAGCGCGGGAAATTATGACTTCCGCCATCCAGCGCTACGCCGCGGGGCATGTAGTGGACCACGCCACCTCCACCGTTTCCATTGCTTCAGATGAACTCAAGGGCCGCATCATCGGCCGGGAAGGCCGCAATATCAACACTATTGAGCGGCTCACCGGCGCCGAGATTATCGTGGACGACACGCCGCAGGCCATCGTGGTTTCCGCTTTTGATCCCATCCGGCGGGAAATTGCGCGCCAAGCCCTGCAAAAACTGGTAGAGGATGGCCGTATCCATCCGGCTCGCATAGAGGAAACTATCAGGGAGGTAAAACAATCCATCAATAAGCGCATCACTGAAGCGGGCGAAGCCGCTATGTACGAAGTGGGAGTGACCGGACTTGACCCCCGTCTCGTCAAACTTTTGGGCCGCCTGCGTTACCGCACCAGCTATGGGCAAAATATTCTTCTCCATTCCATTGAAGTGGCGCACCTCGCGGGGGCTCTGGCCGCGGAGCTGGGATTGGACATCGCCCTTTCAAAAAAAGCCGGGCTACTGCATGACATCGGCAAAGCCATTGACCGAGAAGTGCAAGGAACCCATGTGGAAATCGGGATAAACATCCTTAAGAAATTTGGCCTGCCGGAAAAGGTGATTGACGCGATGAAATCACACCACGAAGACTATCCTTTCGCCAGCGCCGAAGCAACGCTGGTGGCCGCGGCTGACGCTATTTCCGCCGCCCGGCCGGGCGCCCGCCGCGACAGCGTGGAGAATTATTTGAAACGTATTGAAGAAATTGAGGATATCGCTAAATCTTTTCCCGAAGTGGAGAAAGCTTACGCCATCCAAGCCGGCCGTGAAGTGCGCATTTTCGTTTCCCCGGAAAAAATCACTGACCTGGAATCGGTAAAACTGGCCCGCCAGGTAGCGGACAAAATTGAAGAAACCCTAAAATATCCGGGAGAAATAAAAGTAGTGATTATCCGGGAGACAAGAGTAATGGAGTACGCGAGGTAGCCCGGGCTCCGGATTTTATTGCAACTGCGTGCAGCCGTCATTCACCGAACAGGCGCAGCCGCTGCGAGTGTGCCCGGTGAGACCCCCGTCGTTGCATTCAAATGTTGCGCTGTCGGTAAACCCCGAAACGCCAAAACTGTAACCGCTGTTAATTACTTGGTCAGTGAGAGTGCCGGTCCAGGTTCCGGTTCCGCCTGAAGTAGAGTCGGACACTGAAGAAGTGGCCACTCCCCCGATATAAATCGTGTACTTTGCTCCGCTGGGAGCCAGACCTAAAGTTGCGTAGGTCCGCGCGGCGGAAGCTCCCGGAGGGGTGCAGGATAGCGCCCCACCGCTCATCGTCACCTTACGGCAGCCCTCACTGGCCGCCATTTCAATGGCTTTGGAAAGTTCCACCGTATCGGTCTTGGCTTTAGTGGCGGCCGCTTTCTTGCGCCCGCCGGCCAAGCTCACCACCACCACCGTCGCCAAAATCCCGATTATCAAAACCACGATCAGCATTTCAATTAAAGTAAATCCCTTAGATACTTTCAGGATAGGTTTTTTTTGTTTTTTATTTTGTTGCATAAGCAAATTAGCTAATTACTTAAAAACTTAGTACTGGAAACTGGGAACTGGGAACTTAGTACTTAGTTCTCTCCTCTACAACGTATCGCAAATCCCCGCCGTTGAATTGCTGCAAAGGCATCCCGCGGCGTTACAGGTATAGGTATTGGTAGCTTCTCCGCTGAAGCCAGTGGTCTGGAAAGAATAAGTGGAGAGCGTTACCCCGCTTCCGGCATCGCAGGTGCCGGAAGCCGTCCAAGTGGATCCCGTGCCAGTTTGAACGCAAGTGCCAACGGTAAGAATGTAAGATCCGGAGGAAGGGACTTGAATAGTTCCGTAATCGGTGCTGTTAGTAACACAGCGCACGGTAGCCGCGTTGCCGGAAGTGGTAATGTGGAACCGGATGCATCCATCCACATCGCTGGCTTTTTCCACTGTAGACTTTATCTGCAGCATGTCCGCTTTGGCTCGCGCGGCGTTGGCCTTGCCCCGCGCCCCCGAAACGGCAAAAATCAAAACGGCCGCTAAAACGCCGATTATTGCGATAACAATGAGCATTTCAATGAGGGTGAACGCCCTTTTCATCTTGACCTTATTAGCATTTTTTTTGGTTTTCATTTTATGTTTCTCAAGTTAAATTTATTTGTGGATTCAAAATTCTGTAATTCTATTTTCCTCCAAATTTTCCGGCTGTCAAATCAGCCGCATAATTTACTTTCCGCTTCCCTGCGGACCTTTTTGGGCTTTTTGCTCTCCTTCGCACTTGCAGCACTTGCCTTTTTCTTTTTCCAGCTTGTCAATCCACCCTTTGCCGCCCTTGCCGGCGTCATCGGAATTGGATTTGAAGGTCTGGTCTTTATTGGGAATCTCAAAGGCGCATTGACTGCCGGTCCACTTTCCTCCGCGCTTTTGGCATTCACTCTGGTTAATCTTAGTATCCCAAGCGGATCTTTTCATCGGCGATCCCTTGCAGTTTTTGTACTGGTCGTAGTACCAGGTGGATTCCGACTCGTAAAGAACGATTTTACAGCCCTTAGCTTTCTCTTCCGGACAGCCTTCCGGCTTGCAATCGCAATCGCGGTCAAAAGCTTTATTGTGAGTGGGTTTATTATAGGACTGGCAGGAGCTCTTGCACAGGTTGCACTTGCACTTGGGGTTACACTGGGGATTCCCGTCGCAGGGAGATTTTTCGGAAAAACAGATATCTCCGGGACAGATCATCCCGGCCGGAAAAGTACAGGTGTTGCAGCAGCAGTGGCATTTAGAGAGCTCTTCGCAGGAAGGAACCTCCAGCCAGCTATTTTGCATCTTGTCCTTCACTTCCTTGAGGTCTTTGCCGTCGCTCCCCCGCTTACTCCACCAGAGCACGTATTTGTTTTGCCCGCAGACTTTTTTAAATTGGTTGGGCTCCAGTTTGTAGGGATTCTTGTCGGAACCGTCCTCCTGCCCGGATTGCCCTTGGGTCTGGCTTTGGGTTGATTCAGCCGCGGCACCGGGCTGGTTCTGGGAAGGCCGGTTTTGGGTGCTGCCGCCAACGGCGCCTCCGTCACCTAAAATTTTTCTCGCGTAATCCGTTATCGTCCTTCCGATATTTGGCAGCAGGCCCTCGCCGCGGTCGCCGCCCAAGTTCACTGAAGGAGCGGCGCTCGGCTGGCTAGAGAAATTTGCTCCCGAACTGCCGCCGCGGAAATAACCGCCGGACAACACCGAATACACCCGCGAGAGCATATTGGACCAAAAACCGCGAAAATAGCTGAGCACATTTTCAGTGGTGCCGAACTGCGGTGATCCCACCTCCGCCGCTTGAGTTATGGTGGGCAAGCCCACCTCCGCCGCGTAGACCGCGCTAATACTCCCCAAAAACGGGCATCCTCCCGCCAAAACAAGAATAACCCAAAACGAGATTATTTTTTTTGAAGCTTTTTTCATCACGCCTGTGTTTTCTTGACTGATAAATTTACGCTAAATTATATCACGGATAAATAATTTCTTGACAAAAATTTGTCTGGTTGTTTTTTGGTGTTAAAATGATTGAAATAATTTTTGACCGGTAAAACAAATAAAAATGGACACCAATAACAAAGAAGATGTGGAAGATAAACTTATCGCGGGGCTCTCGGACGGCGCCAGCGCCGGCGAAAAAAACAGGAAGCTGATTATTATCGGTGGATTAATTGTCGGCCTTTTGATTATTGTTGCCATCGTGTTGTCGTTCTTCGGCGGGAAGAAAAAAGCCGGCGAGACGGGGGTGGGAGAAGAAGCCGCGGGCGGCAAGCAGGGCGAGGCGCTCATCGGCGAACCGGAAATCGTTTACGACCAAAGCTACAGCCGCGATCCCGACTCCCAAACCGCCAAGAAAGCCGGCGAACCCAACAACCCTTACCCGCCCAAAACCAGCGGGGCGCGGGTGCCGGTGACGGAATCCGGCGCGTCCATTGAGAAAGCGTTAATCCAGAAAAGCGTTATGCTGGACGAGCGCGTCAACCCTTTCTTCGCGCTCCAGACCATCACGCCGGAAATATTTGATCTCAGCGAAATCAACTTGTATGACATCAACAACCAAAAACTGCCGCTAAAAGACTTTCTGAAGCGGACGCGGGTGGAAATTCCGGAAGCGGTCTTAAGCAAACTGGCCGATTCTTTCCGGATTTTTATGTACCGCGCGCCGGAAGAGAACGGGCCGGGAACGGCTTGGGTGCTTGAAAGCAAGGCGGGGAAGGAAGAAATCCAAAAAGATCTACTGGAATGGGAGAAATCTATGATCAACAGTCTGCGGCCGTTTGTCAATATCGGGCTCAACAAGGACTTCGTTGCGGCCTCCGGCAGCAGCGCCTTCGGCAACAGCGGAAAATATGAGGGCGGCCGGTTCGTGGATTTTTCGGAAAACGGCGTGGTGTCGCTTAACTATCTGGCGCTGGACAAGTCAATTATAATCGCCAACAGCCGCAGCGCCTTTGAAAAAGCGGTTATGGTAATAGAAAACAAGCAATAAAGGTCGCGGAGATCTTTCCGAATGGCTTGAGTAATTTTTGCCTCGAGCTCGCCGTCTGCGGCGAAGCGAAGTCCTGCAAAAAATTACTCAAGCCATTCGGAAAGGCGCACCCATAAAAAATCTTAAAGTTGAACGGCATGAAAAAAATATCTTTGGCAGTTCTGGCTTGGGCAATTTTATTGGCTTTTACCGTTGGGTTGGGGAAAATCTCGCGGGCGGGAGACACCGGCAGCAACCTGAAATTTATGCGGGAGCAGATCCAAAACATACTGAGTGAGATTGACGCCATTACGGGAAAAGAGAGTAACTTTTGGGATAGTTACAACAACGTAACCCGCAGTGACCTCGCGGAAAATCCCTACGCCAGTGTGAATTCCCCGGCGGCCGGTCTTCCCGCCATTCCCGGCGCAAACCAAAACGGCAATGAATCTTTTTTCAACCAATACGCTCAAAACGCCCTGAATAGCGGCAGCGCGAATGGCAATGGTTCGGAAAACAACAAGAACCAAAATAAAAACGATAATTACAACCTGCCGGAGATTCCGCCGGAATCATACGCCCCGAGCTTCACTCCCGATCCCAATATGGGCGGGCAGCAAGGCGACCAGAAAGGGAAGGAGGAGGACGAGCTCAAGAAAATGATGATGCAGCTTTTAGCCCAAATTATTCAGGGAATTCTAGGCAAGGGGCAGGAGAAGACCGGCGGCGGCGCGGGCGGCGGCGACCAACCGACAAAAGCGCAGTAGAAAACTTGAAGCTTGTAGCTTGGAACTTAAAACTTGAAACATGCAACATGAAAAATAAAATATCTTTCTTCGCCAGTCGCGGTTTTATTGTTTCCCTTGCCGTCTCGGTTGGAGTGCTGCCTTTCTTTCCGACCGCGCCTGCCCTCGCCAAGAGCGCGGAAAACGAGCAAGAGCTTTCCAAGATCATAGAGGAAATAAACTCCGGAAAGATCAACAAATCCGATATTTTCACTTTGTTGGAGCAAAAAGTGGACCTTTTAAGTTTCTTGGGGAAGCCGGTCCGCGTTCCCGTCGCTTCCGACAATCCCAACGGTTTTCCCGGACAGGACGTGGACTACCTTTATATCTTTCCTCCCCAGTTCTACCAAGACCAAAAAACCGGCAAGATTCTTTCCTCGCCGGTGTCAGCCGTCTATTCGGGCGCGGGGAGAAGTTTCAGCAAGGAGCGGATGGCTTTTATTCAGGACGGGGTGGAAATAGTTTTGAACACCTCGCTGGCGGACAAGCAGCTGCTCACTCTGGAAGTCAAGAAAAATTTGATTGCCCAAGCCAATTCGGCTGGCCGGAAGAAAACCTCTTTTTGGGACGCCCTAAAAAAGATTTTCCGGTCGGCGGAAGCCAAAATAAGCGGCGGCGCGCCCAAATATTCCCAAGAGCTGCTGCAGAAGATTTTCGCCTCCTCCGACCCAAGAGTGGACCAGTCGGTAAATTTGCTGATATTGAACTTGATTTATGGCGATGTAATCGCTTGGGCGGCTAATCTGGACAAAGAGGCCTGCCTCCTGGCCGGCGGCGGCTGGAGCTTGGACGGCAAATGCGACCTGGAAAAAAAGGCACAAGCTGAAGAAATGAAAGCCGCCTGCCGTGAATCCGGCGGCACTTGGGGCCGCGCCTTTTCCTGGCGGGAGATCTGCCGCAACCAGTGCGGCATGAGCACCGAGCTTTGCGCCGGGGAATTGCGGATGGCGCCGGATGATGCCTTTGGCTGCCTCTGCCCGCCGGAGCAGTGCCTCGGAGCGGACGGAAAATGCGTGGCAAGCGAAGCGTCGCTTCGCGACGGGGACGGGGACGGCATAAGCAACGCCCGCGACAAATGCCCCCATTCCAGAACGGGAGAATTGGTGGGGCTGGAGGGCTGTTCCTGCGAGGATTACCAGAAAACCGGCGTAGCGAAAATTGAGCGGCGGGAATGCCCCAAGACGCAGTGCGAAGGGACATTTTATGTGAGTTATCCTGAATCCGGCAGCGACCAGTGTGTTAATGGGTTTATTACCGAGCATTCCTGCTCGCCCACCTCCCGCCAGACCACTCCTGAATGCCAGGAAAGGGCCGCGGCCGAAGCCGCCGCCGACTACACCCCCACCGACGAAACCAGCGCCCAA
>Ga0194126_10013374_pt1 | contig 10271 bp, 10 predicted proteins | sample TA2KigC150mmetaG_FD_148641 | JGI IMG/M metagenome (GOLD analysis project Ga0194126, IMG submission 148641) | Freshwater microbial communities from Lake Tanganyika, Tanzania - TA2015035 Kigoma Deep Cast 150m | ecosystem: Environmental > Aquatic > Freshwater > Lake | place: Tanzania: Lake...
ATACCGACTTCACGGTGGCTACCGGGAAGGTCTTGGCCACAACCCCCAGGCTGATGTAATCCGTGATCCGGCTGCCTTTGGGGAGTTCTGCAAGTGTCCGTGCCATCTGCGGTCCTCCTGTCATAGCTTGACACAGGATACCACAGAATTAATATTAAGTGAACAGTATTGCTTTTAAACCCCCCTTTGGAAAAGGGGGGCAGGGGGGATTTTCATCGCTGGAGGGTGCCAAATATCTGCTATTCCCGTTTAGCCTGCGCCGGCACAGGCGAGACGCCTGTGGCACTTGTTTGATTGCGAACTGGTATCAGTGGTGCGCCGGGCGCACCCTACACTTTCTCCAATGCCAGGTTGATCAGGATGTCCAAGAGGTCCGGGAAGTCGATGCCCGCGGCCTTGGCCCCCTGGGGGAAGAGGCTGGTGCCGGTCATGCCGGGGATGGTATTGGTTTCCAGGACAAAGATCTCCTGCTCCCGAATCATCATATCGGTGCGGGAATAGCCCCGGCAGCCCAGGGCCTGATGCGCAATGAGGGCGCACTCCTGGGCGCGTTTGGTCAGTTCCGGGGAAAGTCTGGCCGGGCAGATTTCCTCAGTGGCCCCGGGCCGGTACTTGGCCTCGTAATCAAAAAAAGCGTAGGTGCTGGCCGGGATGATCTCAACCAGGGGCAGGGCCTGCAAATTGGCGTTGCCCAGCACCCCGCCGGTAACCTCGGCGCCCTGGATGAATTCCTCCGCCAGCACCCGGTTATCCAGGGCGAAGGCCGCGGCCAGGCCGGTTTGCAACGCCTCCGGCGTCCCGGCTATGGAAATGCCGATGCTGGAGCCTTCGTTGACCGGCTTGATCACCACCGGCAGGCCCAATTTGGCCTCGATTTCTTGGGGACTGGGGGCCTTGTCGCGGTGAAAGGCCAGGGCCGCGGGTACCCTGAGCCCGGCCATTTGATAGATGGCCTTGCTCAGTTCCTTATTCATGGCGAGGGCCGAAGCCAGGATCCCGGAGCCCTGGTAGGGGATCTCCAGGAGGTCCAGGAGACCCTGCAGGGAGCCGTCCTCCCCGCCCCGGCCATGCATGATAATGAGGGCCGCGTCCAGCTCTTTGGCTTCCCGCACCAAACGCTCCAGGTCCGTCAGGGGATCGTAGCGCCGGATGTCGTATTTGTCTTTGTTGAGGGCCTGATAGACCTGGGCGCCGCTTTTCAGCGAGACTTCCCGCTCCGAGGATTTGCCCCCGGCAATGAGGGCCAGCCGCATTTTTCCCATGATTCCCTCCGGCTAAGAAACAGCTATCAGCTTTCAGCAGTCAGCTTTCAGCCAAAGACCACGTTTCATTCCAAGGCTGTCCTGAAAAGTTTGTCGTAGGGTGCGCACCGCGCACCATTGCCTCTTTTCCCATTGACCCGGAGCAAATCCAGAGGAGTCAGGCGCAAGGAGGCAAACAACTTGTCCTCCAGGGCCCGGCTCTTGACTTCCGTAGCCTGGATGCGGGCCAGGGCCTCGGGAGTGCGGCCGTAGCGCATCTTGAGGTCGGCAAAGCGGACCGTCAGCGTGACCACCACTTCGTGAAGGACGCGCTTGTCGGCGTAATTAACCACCTCGGCCTCCCGCAACGGCCTGGGGTCCATAATGTTGGCGTCGAGATGGACGTGCTCCCGGACCACCTGGGCCAGGTGGGGGTAGCCCAACTCTTCCAGGATGCCGGCCCCCAACTCGGCGTGGTTCGTCAGGGTTCCCAGGCACTGGGTCTTGCCCAGGTCGTGGAGGAGGGCGCCGGCCGTAACCAAGGGCAGAAACAGGTCAAAACCGGCCTCCGCCAGGGCCTCGCCCAAAAAGCGGGCTACTTCCATAACCTGGAAACTATGCTCCCGGATATTGGGGAGCATGCCGTGGGCCTCCATAAGCTCCAGACATTGATTATGAGAAGGGAGGAGGATTAAGTCCAATGCTGTTCACTTAGCACCCGAGCTTTCAAAAAATCCGGGAACGCATTTATCAACGACAGGGAGAAAGTGATTAATTCCTCCTCACCCTAACCCTCTCCCCCATTGGGGGAGAGGGAATAAAGAAGGATATCCGGTAATTCTCCCTCTCCCCCCGGCGGGGGGAGAGGGCTGGGGTGAGGGGGGGCATCCTCGCCCCAGCAACCCATCGAAATAGCCAAACCTTAAGTGAACCGTATTGCCCCTAAATCCCCCTTTTTCAAAGGGGGACTTTCCCAGCAATTCTATGTAGTTACCCCCTTTTCTAAAGGGGGGTTAGGGGGGATTAGAATGATTCCGCTATCGGATATCGGAAAAAACTTTTGGCAATCGCTATATATATCACTGGGACTCTTTCGATCTACTTTATTCCCACAAACAATCCTTGCTCCATATTCTGGCCCAAAATAGTCAATCATATCTGGTAGATTATTAATACCAAGTTGCGATCATACAGGTAATTTACCTTTTTCTTGTGTAGGGGCGGACCCATGTGTCCGCCCACAAGAGGGCGCACACGCAGGTGCGCCCCGACAACAGCTTTTCTTACTTCTATGAGCGCAACTTGGTATAAGTCCTATCAGGACTTGGTGGCCCTGGACGGTCTATCTTTGCAGATTCCCCCGGGAGAGATTTTCGGCTTGCTGGGCCCCAACGGCGCCGGCAAGACCACCACCATCAAGATATTGACCCCCAGGTGCGGCGCCAGATGTGAAACCTCATCCAGGAACTCAAGCTTTCGGGCATCACCATTATTCTGACCACCCACTATATCGAAGAAGCGGAGATGCTGTGTGACCGGGTGGTGGTCCTGAACCGGGGCCGGCTCATCGCCCTGGACACCCCTGGCGCCCTGGTGGCCCAGGTGGGGGGGGTATGTGGTGGAAACCCTCAACAGCGGGCGGCGGCAGTATCTGCTGGTCCGGGACAAGGATGAGGCCTATGCCCGGGCCCAAACGGAGCCAACCGGGGTCATCATCCGCCAGGCCAACCTGGAGGACGTGTTTATCCAGCTCACCGGGGAGCGGCGGGGGGCGGCGCCTTCTATGGGAAAACGGTCCGAAATAATCCCCGGTGATCACTTGAGGGTTCCCAGAAAATCCACCAGGGCCGCCTGCTCCATGATGGGGAGGTAGGCGTAGCTGGGCATTTTGGCCCGGGGGTGGCGTTGGCGGGGATAAGCGATGGCGATTGCCAATTCCCCGGAGGTTAATCGGGTCCCAACCCCGTCTAAAGGTATGGCGAGCTTGCCGCCTTGCCCTTTAAGGGAGTGGCAGGCCAGGCAGCCCAAACGCCCGGCCAGTTCGGCCCCCTGGGGCCCCTGGGTCTGAGCCCGGCTAACGGGGCAGGCCGCCAGAAGGCAGGCCAGCGCCAACCCCAGCGCCGCCGGAATTCTCAAGGCTTTGATTCACCTGCCGTAATCATTTTTTCGATTTCGGCCTTTTCAGGGTGATCGGGTTTCAATTCCAGGGCTTTTTTGAACAGGGCCGCGGCCTTGCCCTTCTCGCCGTCGGCATAGTAGCCGGTGGCCAGGTTGATCATGGCCACCCAATTCTTCGGGTCGATCGAAACAGCCTTTTGAAACGCCGCCATCTCTTTCTGACGGAATTCCGGCGCCCCCAGCTTGTTGTACTTGAACCGGTAGGCCATGCCGATCATGTTGTAGGCGGCCGCGGCCTTAGGTTCCAGTTTGATGGCCTTTTCGTAGCTGGCAATGGCCTCGTCATACTTCTGCTGTTGGAAATAGACAAACCCTTCCTGAGTATACTTGTCGGCGCTATCACCGCCGCAGCCCAGGATGGCCGCCAGGAGCATGGTGGTGAGGATGAATCTGAACATCGTACCTCCAGCTTTTCAAAGTTAATCAGGCAATGCCGCAGTCCGGGCCAGGATTCTTCCCTTCCGGGGGCCAGGGCCGGGAAGGCCGGCTGGGGGGCCGCTCCCCCCGCCCTGAACTGTCAACCCATCGGTTATTGGCGATGGACAAATCAATACTGTAAAAAATATAACCCCTCAAGGCAGTAAGCAAGCAAAATCTATCAGGAAAAATTATCGACTTATTCGAGGGGCAGAGCAGGCCGGTGGGAGCGAACCGGGGGTCAGGCGTTCCTTGACATTAGGGCGCGAGATGCCCAACGTAAAGGTTAGTCCCGCCACAACCATGGTGAAGGACCGAAAAATGCTGCGGCCAAGACCCGGAGGATAAAATCATGTCCGAAGAAAAGTATCCCGGCTGGTACTCGTTCATTAAAGAAAAACACGGAAACTTCATCAAGGCCTTGGAGCAGTTGGGCGAGGCGGTGCGGCAGGAAGGGCCTTTGGATGACAAGACCGCCCACCTGGTCCAGTTGGCGGCGGCCGCGGCCAGCCGCTCGGAGGGGGCGGTTCACAGCCACACCCGCAGAGCCTTAAAGGCCGGGGCGACCCCGGCGGAGATCTACCACGCCGTCATCCTGTTAACCAGCACCATCGGCTTTCCCCATACGTCCGCGGCCTTGAGCTGGGTCTATGACGTCCTGGGGGCAGAGGCGGCGTGAGCCTTTAGTTCCCCTGAGCCTGCCCTTGGGATAAGCCTGGCCGGATGACCCGGCCCGGACCACTCCGGTCCAGGTCATGGGCGTGGCCTGCGCCAGGTCCTGCCCCGGCAAAACGCAGACCAACCACGGGCGGCCGCCGGCAGCCGGTCCCCGCCGCCAGGCGCGATTCCGGCCTGATGCCTCTGTAAGCCCCCTGGTTGCGGTCAGGGCCCGGCGGCTCTCTGATGCTGTTCCCCCATCCTCCTAAATATGCTATTATTTCACCCATGTGGCGGAGGAGCAAAGTCGGCAGCAAGCTCTTAGGGGTCACCCTGTTCTCCTTGTTGGTGGCCCTGGTGGGTTTGCTCCTGGTGATCCAATACCTGGCCACCCAGCAAGTCCTTTTGTGGCACCGGCAGCGGGTGGAACTGGTGGCCCGGCTGGTGCTGGCCGAATACCGGGGCAAGATTCAGCGGGTGGAGCAGGCCGCCAGCCTCCTGGCCGACAACCCCGCCTATGGGGAACTTCTGGCCACCGGCAACTCGGAGGCGCTGAGGCGCCTGGTAACCCCCATGATGGCGGCCACCGGCCTCCATATCCTCACCATTACCGACTACCAGGGGGTCATCCAGGTACGGGCGCATGACCCCGGGGCCCTGGGGGTCAATATCTCGGGCAATCCCCAGGTCCGGGCCGGCCTCGAAGGCAAAAAGGCCTCCCGCATGACCCACTGGCAGGATTCCATCGCCCTGAGCGCCTCGGCTCCCATTCGGTACGAGGATAAGGCGGTGGGGGTGGTCCTCACCGGGCTCCTCATCGACCGGGGTTTTCTGGAATCTCTGTCCCGCCCCGGGGCCGAAGTGGCCATGTTCTATGGCAATCGCCTGGTGGTCAATTCCTTTAAGGACCTGCCGGAAAGCGCCCTGAACCAGTTACTGCACCACCGCGATCTCGCGGCCCAGGGTCCGGTTGACCGGGTGCAGCAGCTCCAGCTGGGAAATGAGGACTATACCATCACGTATCTCCCCCTGGAAGAGGGAGATAAGCCCTGGGAAAGCCTGATCGTCGTGGGGGTCAGCCGGCGGGAGTTGGGACCCACGCTGCTGACGCTGAAGCTGGTCATTTTCGGGGTGGGGGGCGCTGCCGCCCTGATCGGCGGGCTCCTCAGCTTCTGGCTCTCTTCCGGCATGCGCCGCCAGATCGCTTACCTGGCCGAAGGCACCCGGAAAGCCGCCCTGGAGGAGTTGGCCGGAGATATCCCGGTAACCAGCCGGGATGAGTTGGGGGATTTGGCGGAGTCCTTCAATGCCATGATCCGGGCCCTGGGGGACAAGACTCGGCTCCTCCAGGAAGAGCGGGACCGGGTCGCCGCCAACGCCGATTTTCTCGCCATGATCGTCCATGACATCAAGGCGCCTCTGACCGGGGTGCGCCTGACCATCGAGGCCCTGGAGGACGAAACCCTGCCGCCTGACATCCATCGCAAGCTGCAGGGCATCATCCAACGGAGCGAAGGCCTCCTGTTGCACCTCCACAATGTGCTGGATTTGAGCCGGTTTGAATCCGGAGGTCTGGTCCTGAGACCGGAGCCAGCGCCCCCGGGCTTTATCATCCAGCGTCTGCTCCATCACTTCGGGGCGCTGGCCCTGCACCAGGGGGTAAACCTGGTGGCCTCGGCGCCGCCGGACCTCCCCCCCATCAGGGTGGATGAGCCTTCCCTGGATCGCGTCCTGGCCAATCTCCTGGTCAACGCCCTGGCGGCGACGCCCCGAGGCGGCCAAATCCAGGTGAAAGCCCTCTTCGGGGCTGACCGCCGGGAAGTTGAACTTGTCGTGGCGGATACGGGTTGCGGCCTGAGTGCCGAGGACCAGGAGCACCTCTTCGAAAAGTACCGCCTCGCCAATAAGAAACATGACGGGTCGGGTTTGGGGCTCTATATCTGCAAAACCCTGGTTTCGGCCAACCAGGGCCGCATCTGGGCGGAGAGCCTCCTGGGGCAAGGAGCCGCCTTTCATCTGGCTTTTCCTGCCGTCCGGGAAGCTCCCGCCGCGCCGGGGCAGGAGGAGCCGCCGGTTGCTCCCGAACCTCAAACCCCTGACTTGCGCAAAGGGCAAGGCGTGGGATAAGATTAAAGAAAGAAATCCGAGGCGTTTCCCCACCTAAAAATCCGGCGTCTGGCTCCCTGACGGGACGATGGTCAACCTTTAACGTGCACCTGGATGCGGCAGGGCGATGGGAGGCTTAAGTGGACCCGACCCCCTGGATTTTGGTGATCGATGATGACCGCTGGACCCGGGAAGCCCTGGTGTCCATTCTGGGGCGGGCCGGTTACCGGGTCACGACCCTGGAGAGGTTTGGCCAGGAACTGGAAGCCGGCAATTTCCCGGAGCGTTATCAGGTGGCGGTGTTGGATTATCACCTCCCTCACCTCAACGGCCTGGAGGTGGCCCGGCGCTTGAAGCAGTTTCAGCCGGATTGCCGCATCGTCATGATTTCTTCCGAGCTTCCCAACCTGGCCGCCCTGGCCGACCAGGAGGCCGTGGTGGACCGGTTTCTGGCCAAGCCTTTCTCCAAAGACGCCATTCTGGAGGTGGTCGCCCAGCTTTGTCCCTTTCCGGCTCCGTGAACCCCGCGTTTCTCGAAGACCCCGCCGCGGCCGGAGACCTGCCGGATTACGTGCTTGCCTATGCCCGCCGGGAGGGCCGGTTTGCCCCCGGCGACCGGGTCCTGGTGGCGGTCTCCGGCGGCCCGGATTCGGTGGCCCTCCTCCATCTCCTGGTGCGGCTGGCCCCCGAGCTGGGTCTGGACCTGGGCGTAGCTCACTTCGACCACGGCCTCCGGGGTGAGGACTCCCGGGCTGACGCCGTGTTTGTGGCCGATCTGGCCCAGGGCCTGACGCTTCCTTGCTACCAAGGCCGCGGTCCGGTACGCGACGCGGCCCGTCGGGACAAGGTCTCTCTCCAGATGGCGGCCCGGAAGCTGCGAAGGCAGTTTTTTCAGGACACCCGCCGCCGCCACGGTTACGCCAAGCTGGCCCTGGGGCACACCGCCGACGACCAGGTGGAACTCTTCTGGCTCCGCCTGCTCCGGGGCGCGGGGCTGGAGGGGTTGAAGGGCATGTGGCCGGCCACCCCCGAGGGCCTGGTGCGGCCGCTGTTGACCGTGGGCAAGGCGGTTCTCCTGGCCTGGCTGGAGCAGGAGGGCCTGCCTTACCGCGTTGACGCCAGCAACCTGAGCCGGGCGTATCTGCGCAACCGGGTGCGCCTGGACCTTCTGCCCCACCTGACCCGGGGCTACAACCCCCGTTTGGCCCAGACCATCTGGCGGACCCAGGCCCTGCTCCAGGAGGATGAGCGTCTCCTGGCCCGGGAGACCGCCGCAGCCTGGGACCGGGTGGCCGGCCGACTGGCTGCCGACTGCTTCGCCCTAGACCTGAACCGGTTTTTCAGCCTGGAGCCGGCCTTGCAAACGCGGGTGCTGCGGGACGGAGTGGCCCGACTCGGCGCGGATTTGACCCTCACGGCCCCCCAGGTGGCATCGCTCCTGGCCCTGGCCCGGAGTGAACGGAGCGGCGGCCTGATCTCGCTGGGGGAAAACGTCCAGGTGGCCCGGGCGGGAGCCGTCTTGCATATCATGCAAGCCCTGCCGGACCCGCCCCGGGAAGCCTCCAGGCTTTCGGATTGCCCGGCTACGGTTGATTCCCCCGCGGGCTGGCGCTGGCATCTGTCCCGGTGCGCCTGCCGGCCCGGCGACCCCTGGCCGCCCCCGGAGAAGGCCTGGCTGAATCCGGAGCGGCTCTCCTGGCCCCTTGAGGCGCGCGCCTGGCGGCCCGGGGACCGCTTCTGGCCCCAGGGCGCCCCGGGGCCCAAAAAACTTCAGGATTTCCTGGTGGACGCCAAGATTCCCCGTTGGCTTCGTCCGCATATTCCCCTGGTGGCCGCGGCCGGGGAGATTGTCTGGGTGGCGGGCTTAAGGGTGGCCGACCCGGTGAAACTCCTTGCCGACAGCCGGGAACTCTGGGAAATCACGGTTACGCCCACCAACCCCGACACGGCCCGCGTCTGGGAAATCCTGCGCCGGGTGCGGGGTTGAGAAAGCCTTTGGGGAGGGGGCTATGGGCGCCTGCCCTTACACTTGCCAAAAACTCCCCCAAACCCTGACAGGGGGCTGGGCAGGGAGTTTGAGGGGAAGGCGGGGGAGTTTATTCCGATTCCCAAGCTGAGCTTGGAAACTAGAATTTCGTTCCCAAGTGCAACTTGGGAACGAGGTATTGTTCGGCATAATACCGTGTTCCCTTTGAAACGAAACAAACCATCCAGATAACCTATTGATATCTCTCGTAGGGGCGGGTTTCAAACCCGCCCCTACAAAACGAACACGGTATAAGAGGTCTTTTCCTTGGCGCAGTCCGGTCCGCCGCTCCTCCTGATCAACCCCTGGATCTACGATTTTGCGGCCTACGATTTTTTTGCCCGGCCGCTGGGGTTGTTGTATCTGGCGGGGCTGCTTAAGGCCCAGGGGTACGCGGTAAACTTCCTGGATTGCCTGGGCGCGCCCCACGCCCGGCCCGGACTTTTCGGCGCCGGCCGCTACCCCAAGGAAATCATCTCGCCGCCCCCGGCGTTGGCGGGAATCACCCGGCGCTACGGGCGCTACGGCATCAGCGAGGCGGCTTTTCAAGAGCGTCTGGCCCGGGTCCCCACCCCCGCGGCCATTCTGGTGACCTCCCTCATGACCTACTGGTACCCTGGGGTGGCCGCGGCCATCCGCCTGGCCCGGGAGCGTTTCCCCGACGTTCCCGTCATCCTGGGGGGGGTCTACGCCACCCTCTGCCCGGGGCACGCCCAAACCCACAGCGGCGCCGACCGGGTGGTCGCCGGGCCGGGAGAAGCGGCCATAGTAGGTATTCTGGAGGAGATCACCGGTTTCCCCCCGCCGGGGCCCCGCATTCCGGACTGCGAAGCTTTGGCCCCCCTGCCCTATCCGGCCCTGGACCTCCTGGACCACCCGTCCTTTATTCCTCTCCTCACCTCCCGGGGCTGCCCCCTGGATTGTCATTACTGCGCCTCCCGGCAGCTGCAGCCGACTTACCGGCGGCGCGACCCCCTGGCCGCGGCGGCCGAGCTGATTCACTGGCAGGACCGGCTAGGCCTCACCGACGCCGCCTTCTATGACGACGCCCTGCTGCTGGCCGCGGCGGACCACCTGCTGGTGATCCTGGCAGAACTGGAACGCCGCGGGCGCACCTTCCGGTTCCATACCCCCAACGGCCTCCAGGCCCGCCTCATTACCCGGGAGGTGGCCCGTTGGCTCAAGCGGGCCAACTTCGCCACCCTGCGTCTGGGAGTGGAGACCACCGCCCTGGGAGCCGCCCGCCTGGACGCCAAGCTCCAGGCGGGGGAGCTGGAAGCCGCCCTGGCCCACCTCCGGGAGGCCGGGTTCGCCCCGGCTGAGATCGGAGTCTATCTCCTCATCGGCCTTCCGGACCAGGAGGAGGCGGAGGTGGCGGCCTCCATCCTCCGGGTTAAGGAACTGGGCGCCACCCCGGTCCTGGCCCAGTACTCCCCCATCCCCGGCACCGCCCTGTGGCCCCGGGCGCAGGCCACCTCCCGCTACGACCTGACCGCGGATCCACTGTTCCACAACAATTCCCTCTTCCCCTGCTGGCCGCAGTTTTCCTGGGACCGCTACACCCGCCTCAAACGCCTGGCCGCGGGGTAAAAGTTGTGGTAGGGTGAACCTGGGGGAAGGGGCTAGGGGCCCACGGCCCCTACCCC
>Ga0194126_10013378_pt1 | contig 10270 bp, 14 predicted proteins | sample TA2KigC150mmetaG_FD_148641 | JGI IMG/M metagenome (GOLD analysis project Ga0194126, IMG submission 148641) | Freshwater microbial communities from Lake Tanganyika, Tanzania - TA2015035 Kigoma Deep Cast 150m | ecosystem: Environmental > Aquatic > Freshwater > Lake | place: Tanzania: Lake...
TATTCTTTTTTTCGGAAGGCGATTTTAAAGACCGGGAAAAGAATGGAGGATTTGCAATGATCAGATGAAATCCAATTCCGGGAGGATCGAAAACCCCGATGTCAACATGCACTGCCTGCAGCCTCTCCTTCCAGGGGGATCTGATGAAGTTCTCACCCGCCTGTTGAATACTGTCAGGATCGTTATCGATCGCAGTGATCCTTGCATTGGATCGTTGTGCCAGCATCAACGCAATGACGCCACATCCCGTTCCGATTTCCAGCATCTCACCTGCCTTGCCGGCATTGGTCCAGGCTCCCAGCAATACCGCATCAGTACCCACTTTCATGGTACTCCGGTCGTCTTCTACACTGAGTTGCTTAAACCGGAACATGGTATCATTCCAGGTACAGATCAATCAGACCTGCCGGTGCGACAATGGAGATGGTCTTATTCTTCCGGTCTACCTTCTTCAGAATATCATCATGCACGGGGATCAGGATCTCTTTGTCATGATAACTGATCCGGAAAATATATTGCATGGGATACTCGAGGATGCCTGCGATGATCCCGATCTCTCCTTTCTCTTGATCAATGACTTTAAACCCGCTGATTTCATGCAGATAGAATTGCTTCCCTTTCAATGATGGTAGGTCAGCAAGTGGCAGATAGACCGTGATATTCCTGAAGGCTTCTGCCCTCCCGGGGTCATCCAGGTCAAGGAACTTCACAGCAGCTGCAGTTCCCCCCAGTAAGGTGATCTCTTCAATAAAAAAGGGGATCAATGAGTCATTGATCTCAAGGAAACATTGCTTCAATTTTATATAGCGGGAAGGGTCATCCGTTTCCAGGATGATTTGTAGATGTCCCTTGTTGCCGTAAGGTTTGAGGATCTTACCAAGATAGTAACAATCCTGCTTCTGCATGATGAAGGTTTTTCAGCAGCCCGGTGAGGGTGATGCTATTTCTGTTCTGCCGGTTCCTGAGGTTGTTCAGGTTCCGGTTCCGGTTCAAGTGCAGGTTCAGGTGCAGGTTCGGGTGCAGGCTCGGGTGCGGGCTCGGGTGCCGGCGCAACCTCTTCAGCTTCTTGGGCTGCTGCAGCTGCAGCAGCTTTGGCAAGTTTTTCAGCTACCACAGCTTCTTTGGCAGCACGGACTTTTGATTCCGCATCAAGTTTTTTCTTGCTCTCGGTTTTCTTGTTCAGATCAATCTCCTTCTTCTTGCTGGAAATACGGTTTTCCTTGTCTGCAAGCCATTCCTGGAACTTCGCTTCGGCTTGTTCTTCAGTCAGAGCGCCTTTTCTCACCCCTTTGAGCAGGTGATATTTGTAAAGAATCCCCTTGTAAGAGAGAATGGCCCGTGCGGTGTCAGTGGGGGATGCCCCTTTCTGAAGCCAATCGAGGGCTTTGTCAAAATCGAGGACGATTTCTGCGGGCCGGGTCAGTGGATTATAGGTGCCAATTTTCTCAATGAACCTTCCATCCCGTGGTGCGCGACCATCCGCGATTACGATGTGGTAAAAAGGCTGTCCCTTCTTACCTCTTCTTTGTAACCGAATCTTTGCTGGCATAGGTAATTTGTTGATTTATTATACTACTGATTTGTTCAGAAATGGATGTACCATCCAAAACAAGGGTGCAAAGATCGGAATTTTATTATTTCCAAATAACCTTTCTGATAATAAAATACCTTTGCACCTCAAAACCTCTTCTCATCATGGGAAAATCATCATCCTTTTACATCTGGGTTCTCATATTGACCTTCATGACGTTACACGGTTCAGGTCAAACAACCATCCCCAATAGCGGCATGGAAACCTGGATCAATTATGGCAGTTACATGGATCCTGAGCACTGGGATACTCCCAATGCCGAAACCTCCACCATTCCCTGGGTTGGAAAAACAGTTGTGGAACGAACCGGTTCTGCTCACTCCGGGAATTATGCCGCCCTGCTCGAAACCAAAGAAATCACGCTGATCGGCGTCATCCCCGGGTTTATGACACTCGGAGATTTTTTCCTCGATATAACTACCCTTGAATATATCATTACCGGTGGCGTTCCTTGCAACGACCAACCCACAAAACTCAAGGGTTACTTCAAATATTTTCCGGTTGAAGGAGATAGCTGTTTCATCGGCATTGGACTCTTGAAACGCAATGGACCCGTCCGGGACACCCTTGCCAGTGGCTATTTCAGTACCAAGGATACCGTTGCTGACTGGACTTTGTTTGAAGCGGTCATCGAGTACGACTCCCTCACCCTCCCGGACTCAATGAACATCGTTGTTTCCTCAACGGCCGTCGAAGTTATCGGCCCCGGATCCAAATTGTATATTGATGATCTTTTCCTGGACTATAGTGTAGGAGTTCCATCGAACCTCCAGACTGATCAGGTGGAACTTTGGGTTCATGAAAATGCATTGATGATATCAGCCTTGAATTTGGATCAGGTGCCTGTTCACCTTTCCATTTATGATCTCACTGGAAGGAATCTGCTTTCAAGCGCCCTGTCAATCTTTCCCGGAGAACAAAAAGTCCCGCTCTCGTTTTTGAAAGCAGGACTTTATATTGCTCGGGTAACCTACCCGGGAGGTGAGAAGCAACTGAAATTTTGTCTTATCGATTAGGTCTGCTCTTCGCTCCGCATCCCATACCACCGCTTGGGCGGTTGCCACCCATTTTTCCTGCACCTTTCCCATAAGGACCATATCCCGCTCCACCATGTGGGCCATGGTGGGTGTCGAAATAGAGCCTTTGTTTTTCATTCAGCATGCCCCTGACCGATTGCCGGTGAGCTTCCCGTTTCTTGGCCATATTGGCTTTCAGCACACTGATCTCATCAATCGACTTGTTGATGGCAGCCATGTCTGCATTATCTGCTGAGGTGAGTGTTTTCAGGCGGGCTTCTTTTTCTCCCATTTCATTCCGCAAGGTTTTCATTTCTTTCAGGTGAATGACCGTGAGGCTATCAATGGTCGACTGCTGTTGATCGGTCAGATCGGGGATATGACAGGCAGGAGCTCTGCCAGGTCCATTGGGGCAATTTCTTCCCGGTCGCTGCGCCTGGCTGGTTACACTTGCGATCATGATAAAGGCAAGGATTAGCAGGCTGGCTTGTTTCGCATGTGTTGTTTTCATTTTTAGTGTATATTAAAAGGTTTATACTGATTAAATGGAATAATTAACATTTCAATGTTGCCGTTCTTTTTGCCCATGCCGGTGCCTGTGCTGGCCTCCGCCCGGACATGGAGCCATATCCCGGATAAACCGGTTGAGCTTTTCCTGCTGTTGTGCATTACACATCCTTTTGATGTTCAGGAAATGATTATTGGTCGTGATCTTCAGGGAACGGTGCAGGCTGCCAATCTCGGCGGCAAACCGATTTAATCCGGCAGTATCAGGTTTCTCAGCCGTAAGCTCCTCGACAATGGCCATTCGTTTTTCCTGTAAGGCATCCAGAATCAGCCTGGTCTGGATAAAATTCTCCTCATCTCCCCTTTTTAAATCCTCCAGTTGGCTGGCGGTCAGACCCAATTCTTCCCGGAGGAACCGGTAAAGCTGCCTCGGGTGTGGGTTATCCTGTTGGATCACAGCTACATCCGCCGGAGGGATCACCGGCCGGAAGAACCTGAACCAGGCAATGGTTGCAAGTGCCGTTACATTAATTATTACCAGGATGATAATGCTCCAGATCAGCAGTTTTCTTTTATTTGAAGTTTCCATGTTTTACTCTTTATCATTATTTAACAGAAGGGTTTGCTCCAGGTATTCCTGATCCATCTCATTGAAACCAAGCTGCTTCGAATAGGACTGAATGTTTTCAATCCGTATTTGTGAGGATGATGTTGGATTCAGCAGATTGGCCCCGCCACCCAGCGCGATGCCGAAGGCAACCGACAACAAGATCAGAAAGGACATGAAGACAGGCTGCAGGGATATGATTCTTTTTCTTGCAACAGGCGCTTGTTCATTCTCCATTCTGGCCATGAGCCGGGTATAGAAAAAAGGATCGACGGATAAACGGCTTTGTTTGCCGGCCATGCTGAGGGTTTCTCCCAGTCTTTCGTAAAGGAAGAAGCACTTACTGCACGTGGAAAGATGTTCTGTAACCTTCTTTTCAATCACCGGATCGAGTGTTTTTTCAATATTTCCGGTCAATTGCCTATGTATTTGCTTGCATTTCATTTGGGTGAGGTTATTTTTTTGACAACTGAATTCAATGATTATTACAACGCGCGGTAATGTTTCCCATAATAGCGCAACACTTTTTCCTGTACTCCTTTTTTGGCCCGGTTGATCAAAACACCAACATTCGACACCGTGATCTTAAGGATATCGGCGATCTCCTTATAGCTCAACTCCTCAAAAAAGCTTAAGGTGATGGCAGCCCGCTGCTTTTCGGGTAAGGAGCCGATGGCTTGATGTAACACCTGGAGACTCTCCATTTGTTCCCTGTTCTCCTCCGGGCTCTTCTCCAGCGGAGCAAACGACTTCATGGCAATGAGGTCATCCAGCCGCTCGATCCAGTCATGTCGCTTTTTCTTCCGGAGATAATTCAATGACCGGTTGACCGCAATCCGGTACAGCCAGGTTGATATTTTCGATTGATGCCTGAAACGGCTCGCTGAACGAAATACCTCGATGAACACCTCCTGGGCTACATCATGGGCATCTTCCGGATCCTGCAGAAATTGATGACAGACATTCACAACCATCGACTGATGCCGGTGCACCAACTCGCGGAAAGCGGCTTCGTTTCCAGCTATGATCCCATCGATGATCTCTTTCTCCTGCATCCACCCAGGTTGGTTAGGATATGTGTTTTTGACAAAGGAAAGGAAAATTTATTACAGCGATAAGCAGAGTCAGAGGTCAGAGGCCAGAGGCCAGAGGCCAGTGAAAAGATTAGCAAAAGGTTAACAAAAAAATGATTATTGATTTAGAAGTTAACAGATACGAATATTCTGGCTACAGTTACGAGGGGATATTATACATTTTAAATCTAAATATAACCACCAGTCTGGCAGATTCCCGGATAACCGTTACAACAACGGGAGTATACCGGATATCCGCAACGATTTCACTCTTTAATGCCACCGGCGGAGACAACTACTTTGAACTCTGGCACCATGATGCGTTGAACAATAAGCAATTTGATATTAAAACCATCACATTCAATATCCAGAAGATGAACTAAACCGGTCTTCACTTATCCGAAAAAGCCGCCCGCAAATTGGATGGCTTTTTTTCATTTTCCCTTCTGCGTAAATCTGCGGGAAACGATGATGAAAGTACGAAACCAGAAGCCAGAAGTACGAATGAATGTACTTGCCAGAAATAGGGTTTCGGGTTCATTTTTCCGACTTTTCGTTTTTATGCATATTTTTGTCTTTGTTTGACAAGACAATACAATCTGAGCCGGGTTAGTGTACAAATCCGCAGCCTGCGTGTGTTTAGTAAGAAGTTGCTTCAACATTGCTGAAAACGGCCGTAAAGAAAATTGATAACAAAAAGAAAAGCTAAGAATTTATGCCTACGCTCAATTTGATCGAAAAAGAAAAAGTAATCAACCATCATAGGGATGTCCCTTTTAAAGGAATCGCTTACAACCCTCGATTACGATACCCTTTCCACCATTAATACCAAAGCAGGGCAATACGTAGTTTATGCCGACAATTGCCTTTTGCCAAAGGACTTCATGATGAAAAAGAACCTCATATTCAAAAAAACCCATGTGATGTAACCCGTTTTTAATATGACAAAAGAAACCGCAATAAAACTGTTCGAGCAGAAACAAATCCGTTCTGTCTGGAGCGAGGAAGAAGAAAAATGGTATTTTTCAATTGTTGATATTATATCTGTTTTAACTGAACAACCAAGTTTTCAGGGAGCCAGAAATTATCGGAAAGTCTTAAAGAACAGACTACGAAAGGAAGGTAACGAAACGGTTACAAATTGTAACCGTTTGAAATTGGTTGCTGAAGATGGAAAATTACGTTTTACCGATGTAGCTGACACCGAACAACTTTTCAGGTTGATACAAAGCATCCCATCCCCCAAAGCCGAGCTGAATATGCTTGCTGAAGCAACAACCACAGAAATTTCTAAAGAAAAGAAACCCGAAACCTTCGAACAAAACCGGAAAATAGCAAAATAAGGTGGTACCATTGCAGGTAACACCAGAAAGGAAATAGAAGAGAAAACTGGTAAAAGCGTAATAACCAGGAAGAATGCGAAAGCACTAAAAGGTAAAAACAAAGAAATAGAAGGATAATGGAACTGAAAAGCTATCAACACAAAGTTATTAAGGATATCGAACTCTATATGGTTTTTGATAAAGAAGCCATTGACGGGGCATATACAGTGGATAAAGCAAAGGAATTGATTTAACAGTTATAACCTGAAAGCAAATCATTGAGGTATGGGAATTTTTCACATAACATTAACATTGAAATTCAGTAACATACATTTTACTAACCTCAATTGTGGGGCGAACAAAATCAATGAATAAAAATTCAGTATCATGGAAGAATCAAAAAGAAAACATCCCCGTGAGTATATGTTAATGGCAATTGAAGCCATGAAGCAATCTAAGCAAGAGGCACGTGACGACCATCCCAGCCCATTGGTTGGCGCTGGATTGGTTTTTCCCGATGGAGAGGTCGAAATTGCCCATAGAGGTGAACTTCGGGAAGGCGATCATGCTGAATATACACTAATGGATAAGAAAAACAGGCATCAGCCATTGGATGGTTGCTGGCTTTTTGCTACACTAGAACCATGTTCGCCCGGTTCAAGAAACGCACCAAAAATTCCCTGTTCCGAACGTATTGTCAATGCCAGGATTGCTAAAGTTTGGTTTGGAGAAGAAGATTTGGCACTTAAAGATGACTTCGGTGGTGTTGCCTTCCTGAAAAAGAATCACATTGAAGTTGAGCAATTTGATTCTGACCTGGTAAAAGAGATAAAACAAATAAATAAAGCCTTCGATGGTTGGGCTTTATGGAAACGAAACCATAGAGTTGAAGAAGAAGCACAAGCCCCTGGACTTTTATACCAGCAAGCCCTGAATACAAACATAGATAGCTTATCAGATGAAGCCCTTCAATTGTACTTGCAAAAGACAGGGCTTAAAATGGAGTATAAATCTCCCGAGTTCTATCAGGAGTTATTAGAAAGCGACTTACTGGAAACCAATAAGGCTACTCAGGCGCTTGTCCCGACAGGCAATGCTATCCTGCTTTTTGGCAAAAGCCCACGAAATAAATACCCCCAGGCATCTGTCAAAGCCAAGGTTTACTACGGTACAGGTGAAAGTGACGTTCAAAGTTTTGATGATGCGATGGTTTTCATTCCCGATCAGGTGGAAGCATGGGTTAAAAAGGTTATTCCGGAAAGTTTTGACCGTTCATCCTTTACCAGAGAAAAGGTTCCTTTCTTCCCTCCGGTGGTTATTCGTGAAGCTATTGTAAATGCTATCGTTCACAGAGATTATACCATTGATGGGGCAAAGATTCAACTTGAAATTTACCCTGATAAGATTATTGTAAAAAGTCCTGGGCTTCCTGTTTACCCAAATTCACTTGATAAACTTCGAAAGTTTACTGCCAAGTCATACAGCAGAAACAAAAAACTTACTTTGGTTTTTAACCGCATGGGCCTCATGGAGGAAGCTGAATTTGGAATGGATACTTATCGTGAGATGAGGGATAAGTACAAACTGCCCCTGCCAATAATAACTTATGATGAACCTGATCTTATTGTCACCTTCCCTCGTTCTGCCGAGGCTGTTCGTAGTCTCGACACCACTGAGGTTCTTTCCCAACTTAATGATGAAGAACTTGCAGGTTTAGATTGGATTAAACTTCAAGGAGAAACTACATCTAAGGCTTATGCTGCTCATTTTAATTATAGTGATAAGAAAGCTCAAAGACAATTAGCAAACCTTAAAGCTAATGGCTTTGTAAGTCTTTCTGGTAGAGGACGTGGTGTTATTTATCGTTATTTAAACAGGGATGAAGAATAAGGACATGATAGATGACGCAATGTCCTTTATTGAAGTAATATTGATACTACATCAACAGATAAAGGACATGATAAAGGACATAGTGTCCTTATTCAGGAATCTTTGGCTAAGAATAGCAATGAAACTGCAAATAGAGATCTATCGCGACATAAATCACGACATAGTGTCGCGATTTCCGTTGAGTGAATTACTCATGGTCATTCTCATGGTCACATTGTCCATGATAAAGATTGAATCGGTTTTAAAGATGATCCAACAGATGAAGTTAAAATGTTTTTATCAGGACATTCTGTCCCAATTATCGGAAACAAGGGCAAGTTCTCAGGTTTTTTGCCCATGTTTCAGCAACATGGGCATTTCATGCCCACATTCAATATTTGTGAGTCATAACGCTTCACATTGATCATGCATAAAGAACTGCTTTTTCCCTCCCGATAATGATACATCTGAATTCAAATCCCTTAGGGCTTTCCCTATTTTTGCCACACAGAACATGAATGATACATTTTCACCGATTGCACTGTCGCGGCTGCTGGAGTTAACACTTCGACAATTAAAGGAAGGTCATTTTTTTGGTATTCCTGAAGCCCTCTTTGCCAGGGAAATCAATCCCAAATTTGCGACAGAAAGGTTTGCACAAAAACTCGCCACTCCGTTGGGTGTTGCTGCCGGGCCACATACACAACTCTCACAGAATATTATTGCTGCCTGGCTCTGGGCGCCAGATATATCGAGCCTGAAGACAGTTCAGACACTCGACGAATTGAATGTTTCCAAGCCTTGCATCGACATGCAGGATGAAGGCTATAACTGCGAATGGTCACAGGAGCTCAAGATCAAGGAATCGTATGACCAGTATTTGGATGCGTGGATAATGATCCATGTGATAGATCAAGTTCAAGGACATGGACAAGTTCAAGGTCAAGGTCAGGAACTTTTTCGGGAACTTGTACTTGAACCTAAGGTAGGGATCTTTAACATGAGTGTGGGCTACAACATGGAGGGGATTCTGAAGGAGAATGTCCAATGGTTTTTGGAGAAGATGCGGCACAGTGAGGAAGATATCGCCCGGAAGGTCGAATTGTTGAAAAAAATCTACCCGGACATTCGGAACATAGCCATTCCTGGCTGTATCAGCAACAACATCACGCTTTCGACCATGCACGGCTGCCCGCCGGAAGAAATTGAGACGATCGGCCGCTATCTTATCCGGGAGAAACAGCTGCATACCGTCATCAAGCTGAACCCGACATTACTTGGGAAAGAGATAGTGCATGCGATCCTGAATAAAAAACTGGGGTACAAGACCCCCGTTCCAGATCAGGCCTTCGATCATGACCTGAAATTCGACGACGCGGTAAGGATCATCCGTACTTTGCAGGAAGAGGCTTCGAAAAGCAAGGTTTCATTTGGCATCAAGCTTACAAACACACTGGAGTCATCCAATTTCAGGGGTGTTTTACCGGATGAGATGGTTTACATGAGTGGCCGGGCGCTTCACCCGCTGGCGGTCAACCTGGCGCTGAAGCTGCAGGAGACATTTGACGGACAGCTTGACATCTCTTTTTCCGCAGGGGCCGATTGTTTTAACTTCCCGGATCTTATCGCCTGCGGACTTACCCCTGTAACTGTTTGCTCTGACCTACTGAAACCCGGCGGATATGGCCGGTTGTCGCAATATCTCAACAACCTTGATACGTCATTTGAACAGACCGGTGCGACATCTGTCCAATCTTTCATTCTTCGAAAATCAGCCACCGCAGGAGAAGATGTGAAGCACTCCGCATTGGCAAGCCTGCGAAAATATACTGCTTCACTTGAATCGACAGAATTCTACCACAAACCTTTCCGGCAGCCATCCATCAAAACACCCGGGAAGCTGGATTATTTCGACTGCATCCATGCCCCTTGTGTGAACACCTGTCCCACCAATCAGGAGATTCCCAGATACCTGGATCATGTCAGTCATGGCAGGATGAAAGAAGCGTTTGAGACCGTCTTTCGAACCAATCCATTCCCATCAGTTACCGGAACAGTATGTGATCATGAATGCCAGACAAAGTGTACACGAATACATTATGACGACCCCCTTGCTATCCGTGAGATCAAGCGTTTTGTAGCTGATCATGTTGAGGATGGGCCGTTGCCGGAGGTGATTGCACCCAGAGGAAAAAAAGTCGCCATCATCGGTGCAGGGCCTGCCGGGCTTTCATGCGCCTACTACTTGCACATCGCAGGGTTTCGGGTAACTGTTTTCGAAGCCG
>Ga0194126_10013379_pt1 | contig 10270 bp, 4 predicted proteins | sample TA2KigC150mmetaG_FD_148641 | JGI IMG/M metagenome (GOLD analysis project Ga0194126, IMG submission 148641) | Freshwater microbial communities from Lake Tanganyika, Tanzania - TA2015035 Kigoma Deep Cast 150m | ecosystem: Environmental > Aquatic > Freshwater > Lake | place: Tanzania: Lake...
GTTAGCCAACCCATCTTACCGTAAAAACCGGTAGGGCGCACGCGCGGCTGACCCCCGCACGAAAAACTTTGTCACACTTTCGCCACCGAAACATGGTTTCAGTGGTAGTCTGAACATAGAATCGCATTCGTCGCAAAGCGGAGGTCGCGCATGAACCCCCAACGCCTGCTCTCTCTCCTTGCCCTGGTCGCCCTGGTGGTGACGCCAGGCTCCATTGCAGGTCGCACTGGCGCAGCCGGCGTAGGCGCGACAGTCGCCCCCGCCGAGATCATGCCCGCCACGCGCGCTCGGGCCGACGCACCTCCAGACGCGGACACAAACTGGTTTGCCACTGCCCAAGACTACATCCGTCGCTCCGAGTACCAGGTGACGTGGCAAGAGCAGACCGTCCTGCCCGACCGGCCCGCGGCGTACCAGGCGCCCAACCGCGCCCACAACCTGCGGACATACTTCACGCCGACAGGCGTTCGGGTCGTGCCGCGCACCCTCACCCCCAACCCCTCTCCCTCGCAGGGAGAGGGGCAAAGGGGTGGGGATTGGTCGCTCGCCCTGCGCCTGACCGCCTTCGGCCCCACGGACGCGCCTCAGCCCGTGGGCGACCCCGTGGAGTTGCGCGCCGAGGAGAACCGCTTCACCTATCGGTATCAGGGGGCAGGAGACAGGGGGCAGGGGACAGGGATCAGGGAGCAGTACGTCAACGACGAGCGGGGCTTGCACCAGAGCTTCATTATCCCCGCGCCGCCTGCAAGGACGGACGGCCGTCAGCCTCTACAGATCGCGCTGGACATCGCCGGTGATGTGACCCCCCGCCTGACCGCGGACGGGAGGGCGGTCGAACTCACGACCGCCGACGGCGCGCCGATCCTGCGCTACGGCGATCTGCGCGCCACCGACGCAACAGGCCGAGACCTACCCGCATACCTCGAGCTCACGGATCACGTAGCAGTGCGAAGCCTCCCTTTGGGACGCAGCACGGCGATCAGCATTCAGGTTGACGCTGCAAATGTCACCTACCCCCTCACCATCACCCTCTCCATGACCCATGCGCCGGCTGGCCTTTCTCCTACGGCCGACTGGATGGCTGAGAGCAACCAGGCAGGGGCTGGGTTCGGCTGGTCAGCGGGCACAGCGGGAGACGTCAACGGCGATGGCTATGCTGATGTAATCATCGGGGCCATATACTATGACCATGGTCAAACGGACGAAGGGCAGGTCTTCGCCTACTACGGGTCGGCCACCGGTCTAAGTGCGGCCCCCAGCTGGACGGCCGAGAGTAATCAAGCTGCCGCCTACTTCGGCAGCTCTGTCGGCACGGCGGGGGACATAAATGGCGATGGCTACGCCGATGTCGTTGTCGGAGCTTCCCACTATGACAACGGTGGGACGAACGAGGGGCGGGCCTATGTCTATTTTGGGTCTGCCACGGGTTTGAACACAAGCGCCAATTGGATCACTGAGGGCAACCAGGCCTTTGGGTACCTCGGCCACTCGGTAGGCACGGCCGGAGATGTCAACGGCGACGGCTACGCCGACGTCGTTGTTGGTGCCTGGACCTATGCCAACGGACAGGCAGAAGAAGGAGCTGTCTTCGTCTACCACGGCTCTGCTTTGGGTCTGAGCATCACGGCAAACTGGGCGAGCGAGAGCAACCAGCCAGGCGCCTACTTCGGCGCATCGGTAAGCACGGCCGGCGATGTCAACGGCGATGGCTACGCGGACCTTATCGTCGGGGCGGCCCGCTATGATAACGGCCAAACGGACGAGGGACGGGCCTTCGTTTATTACGGCTCCGCGACCGGCTTGAGCGCGACTGCCAATTGGACGGCCGAGAGCGACCAGGCAGGCGCCCGCCTGGGTCATGCAGTGGGTACGGCCGGAGATGTCAACGGCGATGGCTACGCCGACGTCGTTGTTGGCGCCTGGACCTATGCCAACGGACAGGCAGAAGAAGGAGCTGTCTTCGTCTACCACGGCTCTGCTTTGGGTCTGAGCATCACGGCAAACTGGGCGAGCGAGAGCAACCAGCCAGGCGCCTACTTCGGCGCATCGGTAAGCACGGCCGGCGATGTCAACGGCGATGGCTACGCGGACATTATCGTCGGGGCGGCCCGCTACAGCCACGGCGAGTCGACCGAAGGCGGTGCCTTTGTTTACTATGGCTCGACCAATGGGCTGCTTGCCGATGCCGCCTGGTCTGCCGAAAGCGATCAAGCGGCGGCCTCTTATGGCCGGTCGGTGAGTACGGCCGGCGACGTGAACGGCGATGGCTATGCCGATATCATCATCGGCGCATACGAGTATGACGGTGGTGAGACTGATGAAGGCGCCGCGTTCGTCTACCACGGCTCTCCTTCCAACCTGAACGCGACCGCCAACTGGACGTGCGAGAGCAACCAGGCCGGCGCAGGCATCGCGGTCGGAACGGCCGGAGACGTGAATGGCGATGGCTATGCCGATGTGATCGTCGGGGCGCCGCTCTACGACAACGGTCAGACAGATGAAGGCCGCGTCTTCGCTTACTACGGCTCGGCATCAGGCCTCGGTACTACGGCGAACTGGACAGCCGAAATCAACCAGAGCAACGCTCGCTTCGGCATCTCCGTGGGTACGGCAGGCGATGTGAACGGCGATGGCTACGCTGATATCATCGTCGGCGCGGACAGCTATGATGGCGCGTTCAGCAACCAGGGAGCAGCTTATGTGTACCACGGTTCAGGCACCGGACTGCTGCCTGAGGCTGCTTGGTCGGCAAGTAGCGATCAGGCCAGCGCTGGCTTTGGTTGGTCGGTAAGTACTGCTGGTGACGTAAATGGCGACGGCTATTCAGACGTGATTGTCGGCGCTGGTGACTACGATAAGGAACAACAGGGCAAAGGCCGAGTCTTTGTGTATCACGGCTCCCGAGATGGCTTGAGCAGAACGGCAAGCTGGACTGCTGGGGGCATTCCAGGCAGCAGCGAGTTCGGTGGCTCGGTGGGGACGGCCGGCGATGTCAATGGTGACGGCTATGCGGACGTCATCATTGGGGATCAGAGTTTCAATGGCAGTCAGATCCAGGAGGGTGCTGCATTCGTCTACTACGGTTCTTCCAACGGGTTATCATTGGCCGCAAACTGGTCAGCCGAGAGCAACCAAGCATCGGCCCATTTTGGCCACTCAGTCGCTGGGGCGGGGGATGTCAATGGCGATGGCTATAGTGATGTGGTTGTGGGCGCAACGTTCTACGACGGTGGCCAGACTGACGAGGGTCGCGTATTTGCCTTCTATGGCTCAGCGTCAGGACTGAGCGCTTCCGTAGGCTGGATGGCTGAGAGCAATCAAGCGGCCGCACTGTTCGGCGAATCAGTGAGCACGGCGGGGGATGTCAATGGCGACGGCTATGCCGACGTAATAATCGGTGCAGACTACTACGACAATGGCCAGGATGCTGAAGGGCGAGCCTATGTCTACTACGGGTCGGCGCTTGGGATCAATCCGTCGCCCGACTGGACCGTCGAGATTGACCAGGCTGGCGCGTATTTTGGTTGGAGAGTTGGCACGGCTGGAGATGTGAATGGTGATGGCTATGCAGACGTCATAGTCGGGGCCAGTGGATATGATGGTGGTGAGACTAACGAAGGCGCCGCGTTCGTTTACTACGGCAACCGCGGCGGGCTGAGCCTGAACCCCCGCCAACGTCGCAGCGACGACCGCGGCCCCATCGCCCAGGGCGGCCCATCCGACCGAACCGACGCCTTCCGCCTGGCGCTGCTCGGTCGCACCCCCTTCGGCCGCGGGAAGGTCAAACTGGAGTGGGAGGTCAAGCCGCGGGGCGTGCTCTTCGACGGCGCAGGCTTGCAGCAAAGCGCGGCCTGGCTCGATACCGGCACGGCCGGCGCGCAGGTGAGCGAGCTGGTCAGCGGTCTGGCCGCGAACACCCTCTACCACTGGCGGCTGCGGCTGCGCTACCATCCGGCCACCACACCGTTCCAGCAGTACAGCCGCTGGCTGGCCATGCCGTGGGGCGGCTGGAACGAGAGTGATCTCCGCACCGCCAGCCTGTGGCCCAACTTCCTGCCGCTGGTCGTCAAGCCGCTGCCCACACCCACGCCCACGGCCACCTTCACCGTGTCACCAACTGCGACGCCGACCGCAACCCCCACCGCGACGTTAACGCCGACCGCGAGCCGAACTGCCACATCTACCCCGACGGCGACGCCCACACCCCCACACACCCCTACTCCCACACCCACCCACACCCCCACTCCCACACCTACACACACGCCGAGCTGCTTCGCCGGCCCGTGGGAGCAGGAGCCGAACAACACGTCCGCCCAGGCCACCGGCCCCCTCTGTGCGGGCCGCGACTACTACGGCTACCCCAACGACCAGAAGGACTTCTTCAGCTTCACTGCGGGGGCCGGCGGCCTCGTCACGGTGGACTTGACCAATCACACCGGCCAGGGGGTGCAGCTCCAGTTGTTCTACCAGAGCACCGCCAACCGCGTGGGTTACGATCCGGAGCCGCCCTATCACATCGAATACGTTGGCGCGGCGGGGTGGTACTACGTTTACATCTACACGGTGGGCGGGTACAACAGCAGTACGCCCTTCACGCTGCAGGTGGAGTTTCCACGGTAGGGGAGGATGGTCGGGATGATGGTGCTGCGCAGTGTTGGGATCAGAAAGCGTGCAAGTGGCGGTTTACAGGTGCAGGTTCGGGTTCTCGATAGCTAACCCTTCGGCCGTCGCCACCTTCAGCAAGCGATCGTCGGCCGAAACGAAAACCAGAGGCGGCAGTTTACGGGCCACAAGGGCCTGGTTGGCGACCAATGCCGACGCAAGTTGTATCGAGTCGTAAGCCCGCAGGGGATACCGGTCGAGCAGATCACGTGCGCGGGTGATGATGCTCAGGTCCAACTCGATAAACGTGTATTCGGTGGCGCTGTGCGTCGTAAATGCCTGCGCAGCGATGACACACGCAGCAGCCGGTACCGACCCTTCTCGTCTGCGTCGCGCCAGCACGCTGTACATCTCGGCCATCGTGATCCGCGCGGTCAACAGCGCGTGACCTGCCTTGGGTGCAGTTCGCGCGCGCACCCAGGCCGATCCTGTTTCGTTCACGTAGCGTTTGCCGAGTGCGCTGGTGTCGAGGTAGTACGAAGTCGCCATCAGTACGACTCTGCCCGTTCGGCGATGATGAGCTCCGAGATGGGGCCGGCCGCCGCCAACGCTTCCGCGGCCGCGGCCAGCTCCGTTTCGGAGACGGGTCGAACAGGCTCGGAGACAGGCTGCGGCTTGACCAGACCGGCATCCTGCAGAGCCTCGTACACCCGTTGCCGGCCGGCAGTCGCCTTTTCGCTCCGAGCGGGTCGTGGCACGATGCGCACCTCGACAGCCGTGCGTTCAGGCAGAGCAAGCGGCAGCAATGGGCGCAAAACCCCTTGTTCGTAGATCGCGGTGAATGTTGTGCTCATGGCTCGACTCCTTGGGATGGCATTCTATCACGACGGTCGCGGAAAAGACAACTTCCTGGTGAGGATGACCATGAACCCCCAACGCTTGCTCTCTCTCATAACGCTGATCGCCCTGGTGGTGACGCCACGCGCCGCTGTAGGGCGCACTGGCGCAGCCGGCATAGGCGCGACGGCCGCTCCCGCCGGGATCGCGCCCGCCACGCGCGCTCGGGCCGACGCACCTCCAGGCGCGGACACAAACTGGTTTGCCACTGCCCAAGACTACATCCGTCGCTCCGAGTACCAGGTGACGTGGCAAGAGCAGACCGTCCTGCCCGACCGGCCCGCGGCGTATCAAGCCCCCAACCGCGCCCACAACTTGCGGACGTACTTCACGGCGGACGGGATTCGCCTCGTGCCGCGCACCCCCTCCCCAACCCTCCCCCTGGCAGAGGGAGGGCAGGGTGGGGGTTGGTCGCTCGATCTTCGCCTGGCTGCCTTCGGCCCCACGGACGCGCCTCAGCCCGTTGGTGATCCCGTGGAACTGCGCGCCGAGGAGAACCGCTTCGCCTACTGGTACGAATGGACGAATCAGCGCATCAGCGAATGGTACGTCAACGACGAGCAAGGCTTGCACCAGAGCTTCGTCATCCCTGCGCTCGTAGGGGCGGACGGCCGTCAGCCTCTACAGATCGCGCTAGACATCGCCGGTGATGTAACCCCCCGCCTGACCGCGGACGGGAGGGCGGTCGAACTCACGACCGCCGACGGCGCGCCGATCCTGCGCTACGGCGATCTGCGCGCCACCGATGCAACCGGCCGCCAGCTCCCCGTCGAGTTGAGCCTGGGCCGGTCAGAAGGCGGAACAGTCACCACGCAGCACGTCCTCCGCATCGCAGCAGACACCTCCGATGCAGCCTATCCCATGACTGTTGACGCTGTCATCACCGGTCTGGCGCCTGCTGCCAACTGGATGTGTGAAGGCAACCAGGCCAATGCTGGGTTCGGCAATTCGGTGGCAACAGCCGGAGACGTGAATGGCGACGGTTACGCGGATGTCATCGTTGGCGCACCTGTCTACGACGGGAGTTTCACAGATGAGGGAAAGATCTTTGTCTTCCACGGATCGGCAAGTGGCTTGAGCACGGTACCGAATTGGACGGCCGTAGGTGGGCAGGCAGGCGCTTACTTCGGGCGTTCCGTGGAAACGGCGGGGGACGTGAACGGCGACGGCTACGCGGACGTGATCGTCGGCGCACCCTACTACAGCAACGGCCAGACGAGGGAAGGAGCTGCCTTCGTGTACTATGGCTCAGCTTCCGGCCTGAGTCAGGGCGCTGACTGGAAGGCAGAGGGTGAGCAGATCCAGGCCTGGTATGGCGAATCGGTGGGGGCAGCAGGAGATGTGAATGGTGATGGCTATGGCGACGTGATTGTGGGAGCGCGCTGGTATGATGGCAGCACCATTGATGAGGGCCGAGCCTTCGTCTACTACGGTTCAGCAGCGGGACTGAGCAGCAATGCCAACTGGCAAGCTGGCAGTAATCAAAAAGAGTCCAGCTTTGGCTACGCCGTTGGGACAGCAGGCGATGTGAATGGCGACAGCTATGCCGATATCATCGTTGGGGCATACAACTACGATAAAGTTCATCAAAATGGCGGCGCCGTTTTTATCTACTATGGCTCGCCAACAGGGCTCAATCGAACGTTCGACTGGATGGCTGAAAGCGATCAGGACAGCGCCAGTTTCGGCTTCTCGGTAGACACGGCCGGCGACGTAAACGGTGACGGCTACGCGGATGTCATCGTGGGAGCAGAGCGCTACAATGCCGGTGAAGGGGCGGCCTTTGTATACTATGGTGCTGCGAGTGGACCGCATGCCGCCGCCGACTGGACAGCTTATGGCGGCCAAGCTGAGGCCAAATTCGGCACTTCGGTGGCTACGGCCGGGGACGTCAACGGTGATGGGTATGCAGACATCATCGTCGGGGCCGAGGCTTATGATCACGGTCAAACCACAGAAGGCACGGCTCGCGTGTACTATGGTTCCCCAACCGGCCTCGGCAGTACAGTTAGCTGGTCAGCCGAGGGTGACAGAGACTACGCCTATTTCGGAAACTCCGTCGCCACAGCCGGTGATGTCAACGGCGATGGTTACGCCGATGTCATCGTGGGAGCGAACAAGTATGGTAAGGATCAAGTTCAGGAAGGGGCCGCTTTTGTCTTCCACGGCTCGCCGGACGGCCTGAGCGCGACCGCCAATTGGACGGCCGAGAGCAATCAGGCCGGCGCGCAGTTTGGCGTCTCGGTGGGGACGGCCGGTGATGTCAACGGCGACGGTTATGCCGATGTGATCATCGGCGCGCCGTACTATGACCTTGGCTCCGACGACGCCGGGCGCGCCTTTGTCTACTTTGGCTCAGCAAGCGGCCTAAGCGCGATGCCTGCCTGGACAGCAAGCCCCAGCAAGAGCGGAGAATTCGGCTACTCAGTGGGCACAGCAGGTGATGTCAACGGGGACGGTTACAGCGATGTCATCATCGGCCAGCCTGGAGGATGGGCCTATGTCTACCATGGCTCAGCTTCGGGCCCTAATGTGTCGCCAGACTGGACGGTACAGGGCGAAGGATACGATCCGCAATTTGGGGCATCAGTCGGTACGGCGGGAGACGTGAACGGTGACGGCTTCGCCGACGTCATTGTTGGCGCGCCCTTCTACGACGAATCAAAGGGGCGAGCCTACGTGTATTTCGGTTCATCGCGGGGCTTGAGTGCCACACCTGGCTGGACAGCCACCGGCAACGAGAACAACGCCAGGTTCGGCGTTTCGGTCAGAGCAGCCGGGGATGTGAATGGCGATGGGTATGGCGATATCATTGTCGGCACTTACTATTGGGACACTGGTCAACCAGGACGGCGTGGATGGGCTTATGTATACCACGGTTCGGCAGCAGGTCTGAGTGCAATCTCCAACTGGGCAGTCGAGGGAGACCAGGATAACGCTCAGTTTGGGATCAGAGTGGGAACAGCCGGAGATGTGAATGGCGATGGCTATGCCGATGTCATCGTGGGGGCACAGGCGTATCGCACCGCTCACGGTGAAGGTCGGGCGTTTGTCTTCCACGGTTCCGCTACGGGACTCAGCCCGACTGCCAACTGGACGGCCGAGAACCATATGCCAGGCGGCAGCTTGTTCAGCAGCTCGGTAGGCGTTGCGGGGGATGTCAACGGCGATGGTTATGCCGATGTTATCGTTGGGGCATCCAACTGTGGTAATGGAGAAGCGCAAGAGGGCTGCGTTTACCTGTACTATGGCTCGCGGACAGGCCTTAGTGCCACCGCTGATTGGACGACTGAGAGTAACCAGGTCGGGGCCAAATTCGGACAGTCAGCGGGAACGGCCGGTGATGTCAACGGCGATGGCTACGCCGACGTCATCGTGGGTGCGCGTTTCTACGATAACGGCCAAACCGACGAAGGCGCGGCGTTTGTCTACTACGGCAACGCGGGCGGGCTGAGCCTCAACCCCCGCCAGCGGCGCAGCGACGACCGCGGCCCTATCGCGCAGGGCGGCCAGTCCGACCGGCCCGATGCCTTCCGCCTGGCGCTCCTCGGTCGTACTCCCTTCGGCCGCGGCAACGTCAAACTGGAATGGGAGGTCAAGCCGCGCGGCGTGCTCTTCGACGGCGCGGGCTTGCATCAAAGCGCAGCATGGCTCGACACCGGCGCGGCTGGCGCACAGTTGAGCGAGCTGGTCAGCGGTCTGGCCGCGAACACGCTCTACCACTGGCGGCTGCGGCTGCGCTATCATCCGGCCACCACGCCGTTCCAGCAGTACAGCCGCTGGCTGGCCATGCCGTGGCACGGCTGGAACGAAAACGACCTCCGCACGGCCAGCCAGCGCAGCGTCTACCTGCCGCTGGTCGTCAAGCCGCAGCCCACCCCCACGCCGACGGCTACGCCGTCACCCACACCGACCGCGACGCGGACACGCACACCGACGCCGACAGCCACCGGTCAGCCGACCTTCACACCCACTGCAACGCCAACGCGGACACCCACGCCGACGGCGACCCCCACTACGAGCGCGACGCCGACCGCGACGCCCACCGCCACGCCGAGCTGCTTCATCGGCCCGTGGGAGCAGGAGCCGAACAACGTGTCCGGCCAGGCCACCGGGCCGCTCTGTGCGGGCCGCGACTACTACGGCTATCCCAACGACCAGAAGGACTTCTTCAGCTTCACCGCGGGGGCCGGCGGTCTCATCACCGTGGACATGACCAACCACACCGGCCAGGGGGTGCAGCTCCAGTTGTTCTACCAGAGCACCGCCACCCGCGTGGGCTACGATCCAGAACCGCCCTATCACATCGAGTACGCTGGCGCGGCGGGGTGGTACTACGTTTACATCTACACGGTGGGCGGGTACAACAGCAGCACGCCCTACACGCTGCGGGTGGAGTTTCCGGAGAATTGAGTGGTAGGGAGGCACTACGACCTGAACGTCGTAGCCTGGCGTGGGCGGCGGCGTCTCCGCTACGGCGTTGAGGCCGTAGGGTTCCGCGTGCCATGACATTCTGTTGGTAGGGGGAGACTACAACCTGAACGTCGTAGCCTGAATCACGCGCCGATGGTCACCGGAGAGCGGTTGACGTTAGGCTGGGGCGGACGTCATCTCGATCTCGCGAATCAGAAAAGGCAAATTGGGGGACGTGAAATTCAGCCCAGGCGCAGGGACGCGATGATGTTTGATGTCGGGTGGGATGTGCTTGTGGTGCGGATCGGTGCAGGCCAGCGTCGGATCCATCGGATGCGGCTGTGAGTCCTACCAGTAG
>Ga0194126_10013388_pt1 | contig 10268 bp, 6 predicted proteins | sample TA2KigC150mmetaG_FD_148641 | JGI IMG/M metagenome (GOLD analysis project Ga0194126, IMG submission 148641) | Freshwater microbial communities from Lake Tanganyika, Tanzania - TA2015035 Kigoma Deep Cast 150m | ecosystem: Environmental > Aquatic > Freshwater > Lake | place: Tanzania: Lake...
GCGGCAATCTCGTAAGGAGGATAGCTGAAGACTGTGTTGGTGTTGCGGCCGTCCAGGAAGAGTTTGCCCGTGCCGGGTTTGCGCCAGCGCAGGCCGTCTTCGGACTCCGCGTAGTAGATGCGCGAGCGACACAGTTCGGCACGCTCGTTATCCACGCCGAAGAACTCGAACTGGTCTTCGTACCAGCACTTGAACAGCCTCTCCGCGGGGTCGTAGATGACGTTGAAGCTGTTGGCGCGCGGGTAGATCAGCACCTCCCAGGGCTGGTCGCGCTGGATAAGGGGATTGGCGGGATGCTTCTTGGGGCTGTGATAAGTGCGCTTGACATTGCGCACGCACGCCACGACGTCATCGTCAACGAAGAACTGCTTGCGGTCACCGATATCCTTATACTGCCATTCACGTGAGTAGGCGATGATCATGGGGACGTCAGTTTCTCCTGGGGATCTGTCACGCACCGCCGGCCTGAAGCTCATCGCCCACACAGCGCACGAAGATATCCACCATCTCGTCGGCCTGTGGAATGGTCGTGATGAGAGGCGGCGCAAAGGCGATCCAGTTGGGATCACAGCGCAGAATGATACCGGCATCCAGCAAACGCCGCTCCACCCGCTTGCCGAACTGCCGCTCCAGGGGGAAGTGCTGTTTCCTGGCCATGTCGGCAACGAACTCGACTCCCACCAGGCAGCCCTTGCCCCGCACCTCGCCCAGGATGCCCAGGGCAGCGACCTCCTTGCTCACCCGCGCCCGGATATGGTCGCCGATCCTCTGTCCATGGGCAATCAAGCCCTCGCGTTCCACAACATCAATGACCGCCAGGCCGGCCGCCGCAGCTATCGGATTGGCGCCGTAGGTATGGCCGTGCGCGAAGTGGATATTGGCGCTGTCCTCGCCCCAGAAGGTCGAGAAGTACAGGTCGTCGCGGATGGCCACCGCAGCCAGGGGCGCATAGCCGCTCGACAGGCCCTTGCCACAGCAGAGCAGGTCGGGGGTCACGCCGAAGGTTTGCGAGGCAAACCACCGGCCTGTCCGCCCCATCCCGGTGATGATCTCGTCGTAGATGAGCAGGACGTTGTGCTTCGTGCAGATGTCCCGAATCAACGGGTGATACTCCGGCGGGGGCGTGGAGATGCCGCCGGTGTTGCTGATCGGCTCGATGATGAAGCCGGCCACCGACTCCGCTCCCTGCTGCTGGATGGTGTAGTCCAACATGCGGGCGCAAAGAAGATCGCAGTTGGGATAGCTGAGCCCGTAGGCGCAGGTGAAGCAGGCCGGCGGGGCAATGTGCACGTAGCCTTCCAGGAAGGGACCAAATACGCTCTTGCGCGGCCCGCCCAGCCCGGTGGCCGACATGGCCCCCATGGTTGCCCCGTGGTACCCTTTGTACAGACCGATGAACTTGTACTTGCTCGGTTTGCCGGCCTGGCGGAAGTACTGCCTGGCGAACTTCATGGCCGTCTCGGTCGCTTCCGATCCGCCCGACAGGAGCTTGATGGTCTGCAGGCCGGCAGGGGTGATCTCGCCCAGCCGCGTCACATAGCGGATGGCCGTATCGGACACGGCATGGAGGGGGGCAACAAACGATACCTTCTCCTGCTGTTTGCGGATCGCCTCGATCACATGCTGATTGCCGTGCCCGATGTTGACGACGAAGATGCCCGAAATGCCGTCGATGTAACGCTTGCCGTCGATGTCGGTCAGGTAGATCCCCTGCGCCTTCTCGATGATGAGGGGCCTGGCGGCGAAGCTCTTCATCTGGCGCAGGTCAAGTAGGATATGCTGGACGGCGTCCGTCAGATGCCCGTTCTCGGTCATGTCGGGTTCTCCTTCAGGTCTGGTTGGTCAATGTGAACGAGTAGAGATCGGCGTTGCGCATATAGAAGCGCAGCTTACGGAAGCGCTCATTCTCTGCGTGAGGGTATGCCGCCCGTTCGTGCGAGCGCACGGGGATGCTGGTCTTGCCCTGCCAGGACACAATGTTGCTGACGCTGTCCCCGCTGAAGACGTCGCACACCTCCTTGCTGAAGCCGGGAATCACCTGATCGCGCAGATCTACCACCTCGACGGCGACGGAACCGCCCGCACGGCAGGCGGCGTTGATCACCAGATGCTCGCCGGTGGAGATCACCGGCCGTGTGATGTAGATGCCCGGGCGCACGGCGTTGGCAGACAGGGAGACAAAGCCATCGCGGCGCATGGTGGCAAGTCCCAGGCAATAGGCGACCTCGTTGATGTCCAGGGCCTCGGGAACGGTCAGCCCCTCGCGCGCACCCGTGATCCACCAGTCGTGATGGTTGCGCGCGCCGCCATGGTAGACCCAGAGCTCGTTGCCCACAGGGATCGGGGGATAGGGGATCGTCACCATGCAGGCGTCCCAGGCGCCGGCGCCGCCGGGCTCCAGGAAGGGCTGGCCGCGGTTGAGGTGGTGCCAGGTCTTGCCGTTGCGGCTGTAGACAAGTCGCACCCTCATCTCATTGGAGACGTAGTTGTAGATGTTCAGGAAGCCGAGGGTGATATCGCCCATCGGATACTGGGCCAGGCCGTAGAAGCACTCGTCCAGCTCGGCCTCGTCCTCGTCGGGAATCAGGGCCGGGTACGGCTCGCTCCAGTGCAGCAGATCGCTGCTCTCCGCCTGCCACACGCGGCGCTTGTTCATGCGCCGCCAGTCCGACGGATAGTAGGGGAGCGTCCAGTGGCCGACGGTCGGATTGCCCAGGTTGCGCGCCACGGCATACATGTCATAGTGGCGCGCGTTGATGACGAAGAAGCGCCCCTCGGCGTTGTAACGCAGGATAATGACATCATCGAGCCGATCGCCGTGGCGGCCGAAGCACGGCTTCTCCTGGCCGGCCTGCCAGCGCCGGCCGTCGGCGGAGGTTGCCAGGCGCATGGCGGCTACGTCGGCAGAGCCGGGCGGGAAGCTGGTGTACAGGCCCTTGTAGCGCTTCTGAGCATCCGGCTCGTGCGGGTCGCGCACGATGGCCATGTTGTAGCCGTGGGGCAGGCTCACGTTCGTCTCCATGCCGTGGCCGGCCGCGTCGCCCAGCGGCGGCTTGCGCCAGTGCAACCCGTCCTCCGATTCGGCATAGAGGATGTGATAGATGCTGCGCCCAATCGCCGAATCTTCGGGCCGCACGTAAGGCTTGTTCCAGTCGGTGTACCAGCACTTGAAGATGCCCTCGTGCGGGTCGCGCTGCACTTGGTGCGTGTTGCAGGAGAAGTATGGGATGCTCTCCCAGGGCCGGTCTTTCTGGATCAACGGCGCCGGATGCTTGACTGGGGTGTGCCACACGCGGCACACGTTCTCGACAGACTCGATCACCAGATCATCGAAGAAGTACTGCGTCCCTTCACCGATGTCCAGCATCGTGCTGTCGTAGGGACAGGGGTAGTTCATCGTTTCATCTCCCTGCGAGACCGCTGAGCGTCACGCCGCGCACGAAGTAGCGCTGGCCGACGAGAAGCACAATGACCGGCGGGATGAGAGCCATGAACGAGGCCGCCGCCATCAGGCGAAAAGGAATCTGTTCCAGGCCTCCGCCGGTGGTATGGAACAGGCGTATGCCGAGGGCAACGGTTTGCAGGTTCAGCTTCTGCAGGAAGACCAGGGGATAGAGGAAGTCGCTCCAGTTCGACAGAAAGGCGAAGATGCCGACCGCGGTCAACGGTGGGATCGCCTGCGGCAGCACCACATGCCAGAAGATCTGCAGGGTTGAGGCGCCATCCACGCGGGCGGCTTCGTCAAATTCGATGGGGATGGTGCGGAAGAACTGGCGCATCAGGAAGATGTAGAACGCGCCCTGGCCGTAGTTGGCCTGGCAGAACCAGGACGGAACGACGAGAGGCAGGAAGGTGTTGATCCAGCCCACCCTGTTGAACACGATGAACTGGGGGATAAGCTGGATGACGGCCGGCAGCATCATCGTGGACAAGACCAGGCCAAAGAGCAGGTCTCGCCCCGGATAGCGCAGCCGGGCAAAGCTGAATCCCACCAGCGAGCAGCTCAACACGCTGCCGGTGACCGAAAGGATGGTCACCAGGAAGGAATTGCGGACGAACACCCCGAACGTCGCCCGCTCGAACACGAGCGCGTAGTTCGTCCAGATGGGAGGACTGGGCACAAGCTGGATCGGCAGGCTGAACTCCTTGCCGATATCCTTGAGCGATGTGGAGACCAGCCACATCAATGGGAAGAGCAAGAGCGATGTGATGCCCAACAAGATGACATAGAGGATGATCGTGCGCAGGCCCTTCCTCATGCGCGGTGCTATGGCTACAGTGGTCATCTCAATGCTCCTGAGCTAGACGTTCGTCTCGTAGTACACCCATCTCGACAGCCGGAACTGGATGGCGGTCAGAACCATGATGATGAGGAAGAGGATGGTGGACATCAGCGCCGCATAGCCCATTTTCAGGTTCTGGAAGCCCTGCTGGTAGATATACATGACATTGGTGACGGTGCTGTTGACCGGTCCTCCCATCGTGGAGAGGAAGGGGTAGGTGAACATCTGCAGGGTCTCGATCACCAGCACAACCACATTGAAGAAAAGGGCCGGCGTAATGAGCGGCAGTGTCACACTGACGAAACGTCGCACCGTTCCCGCGCCGTCGATATGCGCAGCTTCCAATAGCTCGTTGGGCACACCCTGCAGGGCCGCCAGGAAGATCAGCATCTGAGGCCCGAAGTAGTAAGCCATCATCAGCGCCAGAGACGGCTTGGCAGTGTCCGGATCCGTCAGCCATGGCAGCGTCGGCAAACCCAACCCCTGCAGAATGACGTTGAGCAGGCCGCTCCCCGGCGTCATGAGGATCACCCACATGTAGACGCTGCTGAAGGCGGGAATGACCGTGGGCAGATAGAAGATCGTGCGGAAGATGCCGGTCCCGCGCAGGCCCTGGTTAAGCAGGACGGCCAGCAGGAGAGCCAGCGAGATGCGCGGAATGACGGAGAGCGCGCTCAGAATGAACGTGTTTGTGAGCGCCGTCCCGAAGACGTCGTCTTGCAGCAATCGCCGCAGGTTATCCAGGCCGGTGAAGAGAGGGGGTGAGATGACGTCGTAGTCGGTAGCTGACAGACTGAAAGTCATGATCATCGGGACAACGGTGAACGCCAGGAACCCGATGATCCAGGGAGAGATGAGCAGATACCCTTCAAGATATCGCTTTATGTGCAGGCGGCGGCGCGGCGCCGTTACGCGACCAGGGGCTGTTCCCGGCCGTCGCGTCGCTGCTGTGGTAATGCCAGGCATCGTGCCTCCTGATGTCTGCGGAACCGGTCCGTCCATCGGATGCTTTTCGGGGCGGAGGAACTACGATGGCCCTGACGCAGGCCGCTGCACTACGACAGGGGTTGGCCATTCGACACGGGCTGGGGCAGCAGTTCCTGCTGGTATCTTCTCAGTAAGTGGGGGAGACCTGTCAGGTTTTGGCCGCACAGTTGCCGTGGATGCACGTTCTGCTGAAAACCTGACAGGTCTTTGCCCCGGACTATTGAGAAGATACTCCTGCTGTAGGCAGTTCCTGGCGGAGAATCGCCGGAGCGATGCCTGCCGCATCGCTCCGGCGAAACACGTCCCGGAGGTTACGGATCTTGCTGTGGCTCAGCCGCCGTACTTCTTGTAATAGTCGTCCATGCTCTGCTGAACCTTGGCCACGGCGGGATCCATGGCCTCCTTGGCAGACTTCTTGCCCAGAGCAATCTCGTCGTAGGCGGCCTGGGTGATGGTGTCTTGCTCGTTGAAGCCTGGTGCCAGGGCGTCGGGACGGGCGTACTGCGCCGAGTAGGCGTATACATCGTTCTTCTCCCAGGGGAGCAGCGCCTTCTTCCACCGCTCGCTCTCGAAATCGCCTTCGTACATCGGCTGGGTGGCGCCGAACTCGATGCCGACCTCATAGGCGCGCACCGCCTGCCACTTCATCCACTCCCAGCAGGCATCCGGGAACTTGGTCTTGCTGCAGATGATGAAGCCCTGGCCGATGCCGCGGGCCGAGAAGCCCTTGGGACCCTTCGGGTTCGGGACCATGCCGGTGTCAAGGGCCTTGTCAATGCTCGTGAGGAAGCCGCGATGGTTGTAGTACATGGCAAGGCGATTGCCGTTGAAGAGGGGCGGCATGACCACCTGGTAGTTCTGATCGCGTCCGGCTGTGGCGGGCGACCACTTCTTGCGCACATGATCAGCAATCACGTCCCAGCCCTGCAACGCCTCAGGGGTGTTGCCGATGCATTTCTTCAGATCAGGGCTGTAGAACGCTCCACCGAACATGTTGAGGTGGGTGACTTGAATGCGAATGGTCTTTGGCGGCTCGCTGCACGCATAGATCTGGGTGGCTCCCTCACCCTTGGCGATCTTGTTGCAGTAGTCGACAAAGGTCTCGATCGTCCACTTATCTTCCTTCCACAGGTCATAGGGCTCCTTGAGGCCAGCGTCTCGGAACAGCTTCTTGTTGTAGTAGATGATGTTGGCAACGTACTGGCCCGGCAGGCCGTATTGTCGCCCCATGTACGCAAGCGTGGCGAGAGAGGCCGGGAAGAAGCGCTTGAGGTTGTAGTTCTCCTTCTCGATGTACGGCGTGAGATCGATGATCGCCTTGCGAATGGCATAGGTGGGCACAAACATGGGGTGGCCCTGGGTGAGGTCAGGCGCGGTGCCACCGGCAAAGGCCGTGAAGAACTTGGTCTCCAAATCAGAGAACGGCGACGGGGTCAGGTTGATCGTGATGTTCAGCTTCTCTTTGGCCTCGGCAAAGATCGGCTTCCACATGTCCACGCCGCCCCAGATATCTACCCACATCTCCAGGGTCACGGCGGCCTTTGGCGCTGGGCTGGCCGCAACAGCCGGCGCCTTGGTCGGTTCAGGCGCCTTGGTAGCCGCTGGGGCCTGCGTGGGGGCGGGCGCGGCCGGGGCCTTGGTCGGCTCAACCTGGGCGGCCGGCGCAGGTGCAGGTGCCGGTTGGCTGCAGGCAACGATCAGCAGGGCGCTCGAACCCAAACCTGCGCCCCGCAGGAACTGCCTGCGGCTCAGTTTGACATGATCTGACATCGCTTTCCTCCTGGTGAGATGATACAGGCAGGCCCGGCGGCTCGCCGGAGCCGGAATGGGGTGGCGCCGGGAAAGCTCGACCGCACTTTCGCGGCGACACCAGGGTATCAGCGCCAGCATACCACGTGCTTCCGCGGCGCGGAAGACCAAAGCGGACATCGAGAGGACATCCGGAGTTCAGTTCCGATTGTTTGACCTCTCCCCGCCGGAATGCTATACTTCGACAGGTGATCCCTCATGAATGATGTACACGCCAACCCCGTCCTGGTGCAGGAAGTGCACTGGGCGCTCCAGCACCTCTATGATCCTGCCGAGCTGCGCAAGAGCCCGCTGATGGGCTGGCTGGAGCTCGCCGCGCGGCGGAATCCGCCGGCCGCGCTGGAAGAGCGTCTGTGCGCCGCGATCCAGGACTTGCGGCCGGCCGAGAACGTCCCGCTGGACTCCAACGCCTGGCGCATCTACCAGATCCTGCAGCGCCGTTTCGTCGAACGGATCACCCAGCGACAGGTTGCCGCCGACCTGAACTACAGCACCCGGCAGATGCGGCGCCAGGAGGGGCTGGCTTTGGAAACCCTGGCCGATCTGCTGTGGCAACGTTACGGCCTGGTCGAGAAGATGAAGGCCGCGCAAGGGCCACACGCTGCGACCGTCGTCTCGACAGAGCCTCGCTCAGCGCAGGAGCCCCAGGCGCCGAGGCTTGCGTCGGAGTTCGCGCCAGGCTCCGAGCAGGAGCTTCAGCAAATCCGGGAGTCGTTCCCCAGCGAGATCGGCGATCTGGCCGCGCTGTTGGCCGCGGCGCTCAAGAGCATCGCGCCGCTGGCACAGGCCACGGGGACGCGCATCCAGTTGCAGATCCCCGAAGATCGTCCACCCGTCAGTGGCCAGCTCGGGCCGATGCGCCAGGCGCTGCTGAGCTTGCTGACCGCCGCCGTTCTCTCGGCGCCGGGCGGCCAGGTGCGGGTGAGCGCGCGCATGCACGGGCAGGAGTTCGGCGTCGAGCTGGCCGCTGAGGGCGATCAGGCGCCTGCCCCTGAGACGCAAGCCGAGATCGCCGAAGGGTTGGTCATGGCGGGGCGGCTGCTCGATCTCTGCTGCGGCCAACTGACGATGCCAGCCCCTGGCGTACTCGCCTTCCCCCTGACCGTCAGCGTCACCCTGCCGGTGGCGCCCCAAACGACCGTGCTGGTCGTCGACGACAACGTTGACGCCCTGCGCCTGCTCCAACGTTTTCTTTCTGGTACCCGTTACCGCTTCCTGGGTATGCGCGATCCAACCCAGGCGGTGGCGGCAGCGGAGACGGCCAACCCGGCGGCCATCATGCTCGATGTGATGCTGCCCGGTGTGGACGGTTGGGAGCTGTTGGGCCGTCTGCGCGAACACCCGCAGACGCGCGGCGTGCCGGTGATCGTCTGCACCATCTTGCCCCAGGAGCGAGTGGCACTGACGCTGGGCGCGGCCACGTTCCTCCGCAAGCCGGTCAGCCGGGAGGCGCTGTTGGTCGCTCTGGATCAGCTCGATCTCCCAACGGCATCCCCGGCGACACGATCTGGCTAAACGCCTGCACGCAGGCGATAAGCTGTTGCACCGACAGTCCGCTCCCCGTCGTCACTGTCAACGTGTGGCTGACCAGAGGCTGGCTCTGCGGGTCCTGCGCCGTCGCCAGGATCACCGGGATGTCAGCCAGCGCGGGATCTTCCTCGCGGGCCGCCAGGAACCCGAAACCGCTCATCCCCGGCATGATCAAGTCCAGGATGATCGCGTCCGGCTGTAGGGGCGGGCCTTGTGCCCGCCCTTGTGCACGCCCGTCCCGCAACAACGCCAACGCCTCCTCGCCATCGCTGGCCGTCATCACACGATAGCCCCGGCCGGTCGTCTCCAACATGCGGCCAAACAGCAGCAGAGCGTCGGGATCGTCATCCACCAGCAGCACCGTCTCGATCTCCCCACCGAGCGCGTCGAGCGCCGCCAGCAGCCGCTCTTGGGTCACGGGTTTCAGCAGGTAGTCGGCAACGCCAAGCGCGCCGGCCGTCTGGCCCGGCTCCGGCACCGAGCAGATGACCGTTGGCACGTCCACCGGCAGATCGGCAGTCCGGTCAGCCGCCCCGATCTGGCGCAGCGTCTCATCCACAGCCGGGCTGTTCACCACAAGCATGTGCGCGGGCCGCTGGGCTAGCTCCGCCAGCGCGGCCGGCAGCGAAGGCCGAGAGACGATCTCCGCGCCGGTCAGATAGCGGGCGAACAAGTGGCCGAGGGTCTGGCCGCCCTCTGCCACAACGAGAAGCGGGCGCACGGGGGGCCGCGGGATCGGCGCCCGGCGGGCCCGCTCTTCATAGGGCAGGTAGGGGTTCGCCCAGCGCAGCACGCTTGCCTCCTCTGCCGGTCGCGGCTCGATGGGCAAGCGGAAGTGAAAGGTGGCACCCAGGCCCGGCTTGCCCTCGCTCTCGACCCACATCCTGCCATCGTGCAGCTCCACGAAGCCTTTGCTGATGCTCAAACCGAGCCCGGTGCCACCGTGGCGCCGCCGCGCGGTCCCGTCCAACTGCTCGAAGGGCCGGAAGAGCCGTGCCTGATCCTCGGGCGCGATGCCCGGCCCCGTGTCGGCCACGCTGACAAGCACAGCATCGTCCTCCTGGCGCACGCTCACCCTCACCCCACCCTCCTCGGTGAAGCGGCCGGCGTTGCTCAGGAGGTTGAGCATCACCTCGCGGATACGCAGCGAGTCGCAGAAGATCGGGGGCAGGTCATGAGGCACGGCAATCTGCAGGGAGAGATTCTTGGACTCGAACAGGGGCCGCACCGCCACCGCGGCCGCATCGATGATCTCTGCCAGCGAGACCCTTTCGCGCAGCAGCGCCATCTGGTCGGCGTCAATCTGGCTCATGTCCAGCACGTCGTCGATCAGGGCGGAGAGGTGGCGGCTGTTGCGCAACACCACCTCCAGGTCGGCCAGCAGTGCGTCAGGCGCCCAACCGTAGCTCTCGGGCGTGCGCGTGATCAGTTCGATGAAGCCGATGACCATGTTCAGCGGCGTGCGCAGCTCGTGGCTGACTTTGGAGACGAAATCCGCCTTGGCGCGCTCGGCCTGCTCGGCGGCGTGCCGCGCGCCATTCAGCAGCTTGTTCAGCCGCCGCATCTGCACGCCCGTCTCGGCCAGATCCTGCACCGCCTGTTTGAGATCGGCCTGAGCATCCCGCGCCAGGTCGAGTTCGGCCCGCGCCGTGCAGTAAT
>Ga0194126_10013389_pt1 | contig 10267 bp, 9 predicted proteins | sample TA2KigC150mmetaG_FD_148641 | JGI IMG/M metagenome (GOLD analysis project Ga0194126, IMG submission 148641) | Freshwater microbial communities from Lake Tanganyika, Tanzania - TA2015035 Kigoma Deep Cast 150m | ecosystem: Environmental > Aquatic > Freshwater > Lake | place: Tanzania: Lake...
GTTGGCGCTCATCGGGTCGTTGGTCTTCGGGATCGCCTTCTCCAGGTAATCGGCGAGGCGCTCCTCGCCCTTGCCCGGCGCGCGCAGATAGCCCGGCAGCACGTGGAAGAGAAGCCCCATGTCGGTCGAGCCCTGGACGTTCGACTCGCCGCGCAGGGCGTTGACCCCCCCGCCCGCCATCCCGATGTTCCCGAGCAGGAGCTGCAGGATCGTATAGGTTCTTATGTTCTGCGTGCCGTTGGTGTGCTGGGTCGTCCCCATCGCGTAGAGCCAGGTTCCGACCCGGTCCGGCGCCCAGGTGGAGGTGAAGATCTCGCACACCCTGTCGTACTGCTCGGACGGCGCGCCGGTGATCCTGAGGACGGTCTCCTTGTCGTAGCGGGCGAAGTGCTTCTTCATGAGCTGGAGGACGCAGCGCGGGTGCTGCATCGTCATGTCGCGCTTCGGGACCCCAGCGCCGTCCAGCTGGTAGGCCCAGCTGCTCCTGTCATAGGATCGCTTCGACGGGTCGTAGCCGGAGAAGAGTCCGTCCTGATAGCCGAACTTCTCGTCGATCAGGAATGTGGCGTTGGTGTAGTGACGGACGTACTCCGTCTGGATGCGATCGTTCTGCAGGGCATAGTTGATCATCCCGCTCACGAGTGGGATGTCGGTTCCCGAGCGGAACTTGCAGTAGACATCGGAGAACGCCGCCGTCCGGGTGTAGCGCGGGTCGAGGCAGAGCACGATCGCGCCCCGCTCCTTCGTCTTTCGTATCCAGCGCGTCCCCAAGGGGTGATTCTCGGCCGCGTTGCTCCCACAGATCATGACGACGTCAGCGTTCGTCATGTCGATCCAGTGGTTGGTCATCGCGCCCCGACCGAAGGAGGCCGCCAAACTGGCGACCGTGGAGCTGTGTCAGATCCTGGCTTGATGTTCCAGCCAGGCGACCCCCATGGAGCGCATCGCCTTCGACAGGAGATAGCATTCCTCCGTATCGAGCGCCGCGCCTCCGAGGCAGGCGATCCCGTCGGTGCGGTTCACCGTGGCGCCGCCATCGTTTCCGAGCCAGGTCTCGTCGCGGGTCTTCTTCACCAGCTCGACGATCCGCTTCATCGCGTCGTCCCAGGGGATCTCCTCCCAGTCGCCGGCCCCCGGCTTCCGATGGAGGACCTTCGTCAGGCGGCGGTCGTTGTTGCTGATCTGGTAGATCGACGCCCCCTTGCTACAGAGGGCTCCCTCATTGATGGGGTGATCGGGATCCCCTTCGATGTTCACGACCGCGCCGTCGCGCGCGTGGACGATGAGCCCGCATCCGACCCCGCAGTAGGGACATATCGTCGTGGTCTCCTTGGCATGCTGGATCTTGGCCGGGACCTGCGCTTTTTCCTCCTCGGCCCTTGCCGGCACGAGTCCGAAAAACGGCGCGGCGCCAAGCGTCCCCAAGAAGGCTCGGCGAGATACTCTCATGACAGCCCTCCCCTCTCGCGTTCACTCCCCATACCAGTCCGTCGCCACTCGGCGGACACCTCCTCCCCCATGAGCGGGATGAACCCCTCGCGCACCGCGGCGTCGTCGAGGTCTCCGCTCGTGAGGTCGTCCATGTCGCCGGGCAGGCGGTCTTGCACTCCTCCGCCGGCACGCAGATCGATCGTCTTGATGTAGCGGCGGCACTTCTCGCAGTAATCGACCCGACGGCCGATCTCACCCTCGAGGCTGAAGTATCCGAGGCTCGCGCTGTCCTCATTCCCGCAGGAGAGGCATCGCAGGCGTCGCACGGTCCACGCGGCGCCGCAGCAGCGGCACCAGAGGCGCCTTCGCCCATCGTCGACCATCAGAACCGCGAGCGCGGGCTCCTGCCCGCACACGGGGCACAGTGCCCCTGCCTCCTCGGCTCCAACGCTGCTCGGATCGAATCCCTTGTGCGCGGCGGCCAGAAACGGCCTCGCGAAGAAGACTCCTATGAAGTGGAGAATCTGTGTCGGCACGCCGACACGCTCTGCCATCGAATCGACGGTCGCGCCGTCCCGATCGAGAAGCGCTTTCAGGAACGCCGCGCCGGAGATCTTCTCGGTCCGCACCGCGTCCAGCACGCGATCGAGCACGGGAAGGTTCGACATCGCGCTCGCTCGCAGATCGGATAGCAGGTCGCGGAGAACCTCGGTTGCCTGCGCGGGATCAGGCTTGAGCCCCTCCGCCTCGATCCAGGGCAGGCCTCGCTCCAAGCGGGACCTGCTCTGCGACTCGGGCGGAAGATCCAGTTGGAGGGAAGAAACCCATGCCTCCAATCGCGAGGCGTACTTCTCGAGGAACGACTCTATCGGCAACGACCCTTCCACCATCTCTCCCCTTGAAACTCGCCGCGAAGATCCGCATGCGCTCTCCTTCGCGAACGCGCCGGACGGACCGATGACCGCGCAGCTCCGAAGGTCGAAGTCCGTCGAGCGGGATTATCCAACAAGGAAGCTCGAGAAGGGAGAGTTTTCTGCGCTGCGCGATGGCCTATCCAGTTGCTGTACTGTCAATTATGTCCAATCAGGCACAAAACATGCGGGAGACGTGGGATCTCGAGAGGGCCGTGCTAGCGGTACCGCGGGTCGAAGTAGAAGGCGTCGGCGCCCCCTCGGTCTCCCCGGCTCGGGAGATAGCGGTACCAGCGGCGGACGGCGAAGAGGAGCACGCCGATCCCGGCCGCGATCTGGAGGGACAGGAGCCAGAGCGTCGTCGCGAGAAGGGTCCGGAACGCCCCGTCGAGGGCGGCCGATCCGATCGCCAGGTCGCCGCGCCGCAGGTCCGCCAGGAGCGATTGAATTCTCGGAGTCAACGCGATCTGAGACACGACGGCGGCGGCGGTCATCCCGAGCAGGAGGAGCATCTGGACGATCGTCGCGCGCATTCTGCGCAGCGAGGCCACGTGCATCAGGAAGGTGGTCAGGAGCAGGAAGGCTCCGGCCCCGCAGCCGAGAAAGGCGGTCCGCTCGAGGATGGCGAGGATCGCGCGGGCGGCGAGGTCCTTGCTCGGCAGGCTCGAGGAGAGGACGGGAACGGCGATCAGGCAGAAGCCGGCGAGCGAGCCGACCCAGAGCATGAGGACGAGGGAGTGAGCGAACTCGAGGAGGGTCAAGGCCAGGCTCGTGCGGCGGACCTGAGGCAGGACAACGACCTTCCTCGCCGCCAAGAAACCTCTCTGGCCCTCTTCAGCCAAGGAACCACCTCCCGAGGCGCTGTCTCAAGTATACCGGACGGATCGTGCTGTCGGCAAAACCAACTGACCGGCCGATGTTGTGATCCTGACCCCATACAACATTGCAGTTTGCAATGCGTTGCTTCTGCCATGCGGCTAGAGAGGCCGTCTCGGTGCCGGGCGGCCCCCACGAGCCCGCTGATTGACCGCGTCGACTCCCCGATGGAACAATCGGCAGCCGGGGGGGCTCCCCAGAGCGCCTTCGCCACTACGGGCGGGGGCTTCCACCCGGGTGCGAGCATGAATCGGTGGATCTACATGGACAACGCCGCGACGAGCCCCGTCGATCCCCGGGTCGTGGAGGCGATGCTTCCCTATCTTGGCGAGCGCTTCGGCAACCCCGCCAGTCACAGCCACGCCTATGGATGGGAAGCCGAGGAAGCGATCTCGATCGCCCGCGGACAGGTCGCCCGCCTGATCGGGGCTCACCCGAGAGAGATCTACTTCACCAGCGGGGCGACCGAGGCGAACAACCTGGCCCTGAAAGGGGTCTATGAGCGCTATCTCGCGAAGGGGAATCACATCGTCTCGAGCCGGATCGAGCACAAGGCCGTCCTCGATCCTCTGGGCGCGCTCGAGCGGCGCGGAGCGGAGGTGACCTACCTGCCCGTCGACTCCGGAGGCCTCGTCGATCCGGCGGCGGTCATGGCGGCGATCCGTCCGGAGACGGTCCTGGTCACCGTCATGCACGCGAACAACGAGGTCGGGGCGATCCAGGAGATCGGGGCGATCGGTCGGATCTGCAAGGAGCGTGGGGTGGTCCTCCACACCGACGCCGTCCAGTCCGTGGGGAAGATCCCCTTCGATGTCGGCAAGATGCAGATCGATATCGCGTCGCTGAGCGCGCACAAGATCTACGGCCCGAAGGGGGTCGGCGCGATCTACGTGCGGAGCAAGGGGCCGCGCGTGCAGGTGGCTCCTCTGATCGAAGGCGGCGGGCACGAGAGGGGGCTGCGGTCGGGGACGCTCAATGTCCCCGGGATCGTCGGCTTCGGCCTCGCTTGCGAGATCTGCGGAAGCGAGATGGAAGGGGAGGCCGCGCGAACCCGATCCCTGCGCGATCGCCTCTGGCATCTGATCTCCCGGCTCGATCAGGTCTTGATGAACGGCGATCCGGACCGCCGCCTGCCGGGCAACCTCAACGTGAGCTTCGCGCACTGCGAGGGGGAATCGCTGATGGCGGGCCTCCGGGGCATCGCTGTCTCGACGGGCAGCGCGTGCACCTCCGCGACCCTGGAGCCGTCGCACGTTCTGAAGGCGCTCGGCGTGAGCGAGGAGCTCGCGCACAGCTCGATCCGCTTCAGCCTGGGCCGGTTCAACACCGCTGAGGAAGTGGAGACGGTCGGCGCCAGGGTGGTCGAGACCGCGCGCAGGCTGCGCGAGCTCTCGCCGCTCTACAGGATGATGCGCGAGGCGGGCGAGGGTCCGGACGGCGGAGCGTAGTTCCTTCTCCGCGGGACGACGGCGCTACAGGCAGCGCGACCTGTAGGACGCTCGGCAGGGCGTGGGGGCGCAGCGGATCGTCTGGAACGGCAAGGACGATGCGGGCAACGATGCCGGCTCGGGGATCTACTGGGCCCGCGTTCTGCACGGACGAGAGTCGCTGACGCAGCGCGTCGCGCTCGTGAAGAGTTACGCGCGGGATTGCGGCGGCCGCCAGCCATGGCGGATGATGACTCCTCTGCCACAGAGGAGGATCAGCCATGCGTCCGTTCGTCTATCGCTTGCCCGTCCGCTTCCACGACGTCGATTCCGCGGGCATCGTCTTCTTCGCGCGCATCTTCCATTACGCCCACGACGCCTACGAGGCATGGCTTCGGACGATCGGCTACTCGCTCGATCGCCCCGCCTCGGAACGGGGTTACGGCTTCCCCCTCGTCCACGCGGAGGCCGACTTCCACAAGCCGATCCTCCCCGGGCAGGAAGTCGTCGTCGAGCTGGCGCCGGTCGCCGTGGGGGAGAGCAGCTACACGATCCGATCGAGCCTCTCCCTTCCGGAAGGGGACGCTCTGGCGACGGTGACGACGATCCACGCCTGCGTCGATTGGGCCACCCGCCGTTCGCGGCCGATCGATCCCGCGATGCGCGAGATCCTCTCCTCCTATCTGGCGTGATCGATCGGAGGCGGCCCGCTCGGCGTGACCGATCCGGCGTGGACTATCCGGCGTAGCGCCGGCGGATCTCCGCGCGGTCGGGCTTTCCGTTCGGCAGGCGGGGGATCTCGGAGACGAAGACGATAAGCGGGATCTTGAAGCGCGCGAGCCTCTCCGCAAGATGGCGCGCGATTGCCTCCCGCATCGATTCCTCGCTCACGGCTTCGGATCGACGGCGCGCAACGACCGCGAGAGGAACCTCTCCCCAGGCATCGTCCGGGATCCCGATGACGGCTGCCTCCTCGACTCCCGGGATCCCGAGCAGGGCCGCCTCGATCTCGGCCGGATGGATGTTCTCTCCCCCCGAGATGATCAGGTCGGTCGATCTTCCCGCGACGCGCAGGCACCCGGCCGCATCGAGGAAGCCGAGATCGCCGGTCCGGAGCCAGCCGTCCACGACAGACGGCGTCGACTCGTTCAGGTAGCCCTGCATGACGATCGGTCCCCGGACCTCGATCGCGCCCGGAGATCCTGCGGGAAGAGCCGCGCCACCGTCATCGACGATCCGGACATCGATCCCCGGAAGGGGCGGGCCCGCGCTGTGCCGCTCGGCCGTGCCCGAGCCGGGACGGACGAGCGTCACATGGGAGCAGGTCTCCGTGAGGCCGTAGGTCGCAAGCGCCTGCGGGCAGGCGTCGATCAGCCCGTCCTCGACCGGCCCGCCGCCGACCAGGATCGCGCGCAGCGCCGGAGGGAACGGCCGTCCGCGCCTCTCCTCGAGCATCCGCCTCAGCATGACCGAGACCAGAGAGACGAGGGTGACTCCCTCTCGGTCGATCGCGCGGTTGGCCTGCGCGGGATCGAACGAGTCGTGGAGGAGCACGGACGCCCCCGCCTGCAGGCAGCGATAGAGGATGTTCAGTCCGCCCACGTGATAGAGGGGCAGACAGCAGAGCCACCGGTCTTCGGGGCCGAGTCCGAGAACGCGGGACGACGCCGCCGCGGAGACGAGATGGTTGCGCCGGGTGAGCATCACCCCTCTCGGCCTGCCGGAGCTTCCCGACGTGAAGAGGATCGTGGAGACCCTCTCCGGATCGAGATCTTGCGGAGGGATAGCGGCCGAGGGGGCGATCGCTCGAAAGTCCTCGACGTTGATGGAGAGAAGGGTCGCGTCATCCAGATCCGCTTCGCCGCCGTGCAACAGGAGCGAGAGATTCGCTTCCCCGATCTGCCGGGAGACCTCCTCCTGGGCGAGGCGAGCATGGAGGGGGACCAGCACGGCGCCGATCCGGGGAATGGCGTGCGCGAGGAGGGCCCAGTCGATCGAACCCGGCGCCAGCATCCCGACGCGATCGCCCGGTCTCACGCCCAGGGCGAGGAGCCTGCGCGCGACGGCGAGGACCTCTTCCTCCAGTTGCGCGCGCGCGATCTCCCGTCCGCGCCAGGCGATCGCGGGCGCCCTGGGCGTCGAGCTCATCGAGTCCCCAACCGCACGCCGAGTCCCGGCCCTTGGGGAACGCGCAGGAAACCTTCGGAAGGCGCTTCCAGCCCCTCGGCCGGATCGCCCGCGAGCAGGCCCGCGGTCGCGAGGCCGCACGCGCGGTCGAGCCAGGGGAGGGAGGCGGCCAGGTGAAGGGCCCCGGCGACGCCGACCGAAGTGTCGAGCGCCGATGTGATGACCACGCCGATCCCGGCCTCATGCGCCTCCTCCGCGAGGCGCCGCGCGGCCGAGATCCCGCCGATGAGAGAGGGCTTGAGCGACAGGAATGGGACCGATCGCTCCGTGATCAATCTGCGGCCCGTCTCGATCGAGCAGACCGACTCGTCGGCGCAGATCGGAACGGGGGAGACGCGCGCGATCGCCTCGATGCCGGCCCTCGCCGGCTCCTCGACGAACTCGAGTCCGAACGGCTCGAGGAGCCGCAGCGCATGAAGGGCTGTCTCGGCCTCCCACGCGCGGTTCGCGTCGGCGCGCAGTCGAATGCCCGGACCGAGCCGCCTCCGGACGGCCGCGAAGCGACGCGCGTCGTCCGCCGGCTCGCGCGCGCCGATCTTCATCTTCAGCGTGCCGTAGCCGAGAGCCGCGGCGTCGGCCGCCTCCGCCGCGAGATCCTCCGGTTCCTCCGTCCGGAGAAGCGCGTTCACGCTCACCGTCCTCTTCGAGCGGGGGCTCAGATGATCGGCGAGCGATACCCCCGCGCGCTGCGCCTCCAGATCGAGACGCGCCAGGTCCAGCCCCGCGCGCGAGGAGAGTGGCGCCGCCGTCAGGTCGTGCTCGATCGTCCGCCAGCCGGATAGCCCCGCGAGAAATCTCGCCGCCTCCTCCACCGTCTCCGTTCCGAAGCGGGGGAGAGGAGCCGCCTCTCCGAGACCCGTCCGGCCCTCCTCGTCCTCTGCCAGGATCCAGAATCCCCGCCGCTCGGCAATGACCCCCGCCGCCGTCGCGAGGGGCCGCGAGAGCGCGAGACGATATGGGCGAGCCTGGATCCGCGCCTTCATCCTCTCCTCACAGCAGAAGACCGGCGTCAAGCAGGAGGCCGGCGCCGAGGAGGAGACCGAAAACCAAGAAGAGGCGCGAAGTCCCCGCCAGGAGGCGAAGATGCTCGGCCAGAGTCGCGTCGGCGCGATGGGCGATGCGCAGGAGAGGAATCGCGAGGGGGAGGGACAGCAGACAGAGAAGGGATCCGGCGGGGAGGGCGCGCGCGATCGCCAGGGCGGCCGGCGTGAGGTAGGCGAGCAGCAGGGCCGCGGCATACTCCGCGGCCCCGAAGCGATGGCCGAATCGCGCCGCCAGCGTCATCTTTCCCGCCCGCCGGTCGGTCTCGATGTCTCTCAAGTTGTTCGCGACCAGGATGGCCACCGAGAAGAGGCCGACAGGCGCCGAGAGAAGGATCGCCGGGAGGATCAGGTGGCCCGCCTGGACGTAGTAGGTGCCCGCGACGGCGCCGAGTCCGAAGAAGGCGAGAACGAAGACCTCCCCGAGGCCGTGGTAGCCGAACGGGTAGGGGCCTCCCGTGTAGGCGAGCCCCGAGACGATCGAGAGGATGCCGAGGACGAGAATGGGCCAGCCCCCGACTCCCACGAGGTAGACGCCGCACAGGACGGAGACGCCGAAGGCGATCGCGATGGCCGCGCGCATCGCCCGCTCGGTCACGAGACCGGCCTGCGTCACGCGCGTCGGGCCGCGCCGCTCGCTGTCCGTCCCCCGGACGGCGTCGGAGTAGTCGTTGGCGAAGTTGGTCCCGATCTGGATCGCGATCGCCCCGACGAGAGCGGCGATCGCCGGCAGCGCGCGAAAGGCGTTCCTCTCGACCGCGAGGGCCGTTCCCACGAGAACCGGGACGACCGCGGCGCTCAGGGTCCGCGGTCGCGCCGCCAGAATCCAGGTCCGCAGGCCCGCCGGCATCGCGCCCCTCCCGGGCTCCCTACGGCAGTCTCGGGAAGCGCGAGAAGTCCGGCTTCCTCTTCTCGACGTACGCGTCTCGCCCCTCCCGCGCTTCTTCGGTCATGTAGTAGAGGAGCGTCGCGTTGCCGGCCAGCTCCTGCAGCCCCGCCTCGCCGTCGGTTCGCGCGTTGAAGGCGGATTTCAAGACCCGGATCGCCATCGGGCTGCGCTCGAGGATCTCCCGGCACCAGCGGAGCGTCTCCCTCTCGACCTCGGCGAGCGGGACGACCGCGTTGACGAGCCCCATGGCCAGCGCCTCCTTGGCGTCGTACTGGCGGCAGAGGAACCAGATCTCCTTCGCCTTCTTCGGGCCGACCAGGTCGGAGAGGATCGAGGCGCCGAATCCGCCGTCGAAGCTCCCCACCTTGGGGCCCGTCTGTCCGAAGCGGGCGTTGTCGGCGGCGATGGTGAGATCGCAGACCAGATGGAGGACGTGGCCTCCGCCGATCGCGTACCCCTTGACCATCGCGATGACCGGCTTGGGCAGCGAGCGGATCTGCTTCTGCAGATCGAGGACGTTCAGGCGGGGCACGCCGTCCTTTCCGACATAGCCCTGATCGCCGCGGACTCTCTGATCGCCCCCGGAGCAGAACGCCTCATCGCCGGCGCCGGTGAGGATCACAACGCCGATCGAGGGATCGTCCCGCGCGTCGGCCAGCGCCGATGCGAGCTCGAAGAGGGTCGCCGGTCGGAAGGCGTTTCGCACCTCCGGACGGTTGATCGTGAGCTTCGCGATCCCTCCGGACTTCTCGTAGCGGATATCCTCATGGGTCCCGGCGGATTCCCAGCGGACCTCGGCCGATTCGTTCACGATCCGATTCCTCCTTCCATCGATGCTCGGGAGAGAAACGACTCGAGCAGCCCCGCGAAGGCCTCCGGCCGCTCCAAGGGGACGGAGTGGCCCGCGTGGGGCACGACCTCCGCGCGAGCGCGGGGCATGGCGAGAGCGAGCGACCGGGCGATGGCGACGAACTTCGCGTCCTCTTCCCCGGCGACCAGGAGGACACGCATCGGCAGATCCGCGATCCGGTCGTAAAGCGGCTCCAGGGACCCGGTCCCGAACGCGCGCAGGGCCGCGGCAAGGGCGCGAGGATCCTGCGCGAGGCGCATGCGGCGCGTCCGCGAGAGAACCTCCTCCGGCAATCTCCTCTGGCTCTCGAAGAGGGGAAGGGCTTCCCACCTCGCCACGAAAGCCTCGATCCCCTCTCGCTCGAGAAGCGATGCCAGCTCCTCATCCTGAGCGAGGCGCTCGCGCCTCTCCTTCGGATCGGCGATCCCGGCCGAAGCGCCGACCAATGTCAGCGAGCCGATCCTGCCAGGCGCGCTGCAGGCGAGGTGGACCGCCGCCCGTCCACCCATCGAGTACCCGACGAGATCGACCCTCTCGATCGACAACGCATCGAGCAGAAGGAGCATCGCATCGGCCAATCTGTCCATGCGCCACCGCTCGGGCGGGATCGGCGGGTCGGTCCCTCCATGCCCCGGAAGATCGGGCGCGACGCAGAG
>Ga0194126_10013390_pt1 | contig 10266 bp, 8 predicted proteins | sample TA2KigC150mmetaG_FD_148641 | JGI IMG/M metagenome (GOLD analysis project Ga0194126, IMG submission 148641) | Freshwater microbial communities from Lake Tanganyika, Tanzania - TA2015035 Kigoma Deep Cast 150m | ecosystem: Environmental > Aquatic > Freshwater > Lake | place: Tanzania: Lake...
TTTACAATACTAGGTCAGTTAAATTTATTTTAAATTTTGCTGATTTAAGTTAAATTTATTTAAAGGAAATATATATTGGAAGATTTATTAAATCTTGATATAGAAAACATTAAAGAGCCGCAGAAAATAATAAATGAGCTTAGGGCTGAAATAAATAAGCACAACTATTACTACTATATCAAGGACAACCCAATTATAAGTGATGCAGATTATGACAGACTGCTTAGAAATCTTGAAAAGCTCGAGAAAAAATTTCCCGAGCTTGTAACCGAGGATTCTCCAACCCGGAGAATAGGTGCCCCGCTTGAGGACGGCTTTAAAACATTTGAACACGGGGAGAAGATGCTTTCCCTCCAGGATGCATTTAACTATGATGAGCTTAAAGATTTTTTAGATAGAGTTTACAGGGACCTTGGAGTTTCTGAAGAAGATGTTGAGTTTGTTTGTGAGCTTAAAATTGATGGCTCTGCCGTATCACTTGTTTATGAAAATGGGCGCTTTATAAGGGGTGCAACCCGCGGGGATGGCATTGTTGGCGAAGATATAACTTTAAATTTAAAGACTATCAGGTCAATACCTCTTACATTATTTCAGCCATCAATTTCAAATTCGTCATCAGCTCAAGGACCAATTTCATTTTCAGAAAAATCGGCATCAGCAGTCTCAGATTTGCAATCTGTCCCAGATTTGCAGTCAGCCACGGATTTGCAGTCAGCCACCAATTTATTTTCAGATTCAGCTTTACCCGCATCTCCGGATTCAAAATTTGTTGATGACTTAAAACTGCAAAAAAATCCTGTTCCATTACCATCAAGACTTGAGGTCAGGGGCGAGGTCTATCTTGCAAAAGATGAGTTTAAAAAAATAAACGTCCAGCGCGAGGAGGAAGGACTTCCAGCCTTTGCAAATCCGCGCAATGCAGCAGCCGGCTCACTTCGCCAGATTGACCCTAAAATGACTGCACAGCGGAAATTAAATATTTTTATTTATGGTGCAGCATTAAATACGGAGTTGATGAAATCCGGAATTGACAACCAGTTTTCTCTTCTTTCATATTTAAAAAATATAGGACTGAGAATAAATCCAAATATTGGAAAGGCTGTGGGATTTGAACAGATTAAAAACTTTATTGAATCCTGGGAAAATAAACGCCATGACCTTCCTTATGAAACAGATGGTATTGTCATTAAAGTCAGCAGTTTTGTTTACCAGCAGCGCCTGGGCCAGACTTCAAAAAATCCTCGGTGGGCAGCAGCGTATAAATATCCTCCCGAGCAGCAGGTTACACGCGTTCTTGATATTACGGTAAATGTGGGCCGAACAGGGACTCTTACACCGGTTGCTGTTCTTGAACCTGTTAAAATATCAGGCTCTACAGTATCCCATGCAACTCTTCATAATGAAGATGAGCTTGGACGAAAGGATGTAAGGATTGGAGACTGGGTTGTTGTTCATAAAGCAGGGGAAATAATACCTGAGATTGTAAAGTCCATAAAAGAGAGGCGGACAGGAAAAGAAAAGCAGTTTAAAATGCCTGATAAATGTCCGGTATGCGGTTCGGATGTTATCCGGCCTGAAGGAGAGGTTGCTGTCCGCTGTGCATCTTTTGCCTGTCCAGCCCAGCAGTTTGAAAGAATTGTGCATTTTGCCTCAAAAGGTGCAATGGATATTGATGGGCTGGGTTCAGCAATTATTGAAAAACTGCTTGATAAAAAATTGATAAAAGATGCCGCCGATATATATTATTTGAAATACGATGATATTTTTGGCCTTGAAAATTTTAAGGAAAAATCAACTGCCAATCTTTTAAATGCAATAGAAGCAAGCAAAAAAAGACCGCTGTCGCGTCTTCTCTATGCAATGGGTATAAGATTTGTCGGCTCTCACATTGCAGATGTGCTTTCGTCAAATTATAAAAGTCTTGATGAGATTATGGGGGCACCATTTGAGGAATTAAGTAGCATTTTTGAAGTAGGGCCCCGCATTGCAGAAAGCATAGTGAGATTTTTCAGGCAGCAGCAGAATCTAAAAATTATTGAAAAACTGAGGGCAGCCGGTGTTAATTTTCAATCTGAGGTCAAAAAAATTGAAGGTAAGCCTGAATTTGAGAGAAAGACGTTTGTTCTTACCGGAAAGCTTCAGTCATTTTCAAGAGACCAGGCAAGACAGCTCATTGAAAAATTTGGGGGTCGAGTATCTTCAAGTGTCAGCCGCAGCACAGATGTTGTTGTTGTCGGTGAGGAACCTGGCAGCAAACTTGACAGTGCAAGAAAGTTTGGAATTAAAACAATAGATGAAGAAGAATTCAAGAAATTAGTCGGATAAGAAATTTTTGTTATTTTCCATCAACAGTGGTCGGCAGTAGAAAGGTATTAAAAATTATTAAGGCAAATATTCGTATGATGGAATTTAAAAAACCTGGGCTGTTTTTCTCATCAAAGTTTATTTAAAAAATAAAAGAGTGTAATTTTAATTATTAATTAAGACTGTTTTATGAAAAATTCAGGTGCATCAAATAAAGTATCAGGCAGGTTGGATAATTATTCAAACAATAAAAATGGCAGAAATCAAAATCAACCCGCTAAAGAACTTAAGGTCAGATGGAATGCGCTTGACGGACTGATTTCAATTATTTTCCTTATTGTTGTCCTTGTCGGAATATATTTTGGGACTTCAAAGCTTCTTTCTGTTTTAAATGTTAAGCGGATAGTGAACCTCAGCATTTCAAATATTGACAATCTTACCTTTTCTATTTTTTACGGCATTCAGGTTCTTCTTATGGTAGGTGTTGTATGGTTTTTTGCCGTATACTGGCGCCGTTCATCTTTCAGGGACCTTGGTTTTCGTTATTACAGCATACTCAAGACTATCTGGTATACGTTTCTTTCTCTTCTTCTGATCTTTTTTGTAAGCTTTGTTTATGTGCTGGTTTTAAAAACTGTACTTGGGATAGAAGCACCATCAAGCAAGATTGAGGAGCTTGTGCAAAACAGGAATGTATCCGGAAATATCCTGATCATTGTTACAGCAGTTGTTGCACCCTTTTGTGAGGAGATATACTTCAGGGGTTTTTTATATTCTGCTTTCAGGAAAAACTTTGGAGTCACTATCGGTCTCTTTCTTTCATCATTTTTATTTGCGCTTGCCCACCTTGAACTTTACAGCTTTATACCGATAATGGTTATCGGGTGGCTTCTTGCTTATATATTTGAAAAAACAAAATCAATTTTTACAGTAATATTTCTGCATGCAGTCTATAATTTGATTTTGATTTCCATTCTGCTGGGAAAAGTGCAGTTTATAAAAATGTATTGAGTTATTCTATTATATCGAACTAAATGATGATATATTTAAAGATAAAATTATTATTAAATAATTTTTTAAATTTGTAAGTATATGGTGAAAACAATCTCAAAAGATGATGTAAAGCATATTGCAAAGATTGCAGAGCTTGAGTTTGGCGATGACGAACTGAATAAAATAACTGCTCAGCTTGATAAAATTCTTGCACATGTTGCAAAAATAGGTGAGGTTGACACATCAGAAATACCTCCGACTTCACATACGCTTAAAATTAAAAATGTGTTCAGGGAAGATAATGTAAAAAAACCTCTCTCAAAAGAGGAGGTGCTCTCAAATGCACCTGAAGAAAAAGACGGGGGCTTTCTGGTTCCGAAAATAGATTAGGTTAATTAAAATTTATTATCATATTTTTCCTGGATTTGGAATAAATATCTAAAAACCCGTTAGGGCAGAGTTCCACGCACTTTAGTTCGTGGGTATCTAAATCATTGTATATTATGTTCAAATTTATTATTTTGAGTTAAATTAAGTCAAAAACAGATATTTAAAAAATGAGCTTAAACTTAAATTTTCTTCCGGCACACAGGCTTAATAAGATGCTTAAAAACAGGGAGATATCATCAACTGATATTGCAAAGTCAATTCTTTCTGCAATTGAGAAAGTTGATTACAGGATTAATGCCTATATACGGGTGGAAAAGGATGAAATATTAAAACAGGCAGAAAAAGCTGACAGCTGCATTAGAAATACCAATACCGGGGATGCAGCCACTGCAGAGTTAAGCGGAGACCTAAAAGAAAAAAAGAACGGTAGTGCTGGCTGTATTTCAATAAAAGATTTTACAGGAATTCCTATAGCCGTTAAAGATAACATCTGTACAAAAGGAATTACCACAACATGCGCTTCAAAGATACTTTCAAATTATCTTCCTGCTTACAATGCCACTGTAATTGAAAGGCTAAATAGTCACCGGTTCATCCTGGCTGGAAAAGCCAATATGGATGAATTTGCCATGGGTTCATCAAATGAAAATTCATATTTTGGTCCTGTAAGAAATCCCTGGGATCTTGATAGGGTTCCCGGCGGCTCAAGCGGTGGTCCTGCTGCTGCGGTCTCGTCCGGGACAGCCATATGCTCGCTTGGCTCGGATACGGGTGGCTCAATAAGGCAGCCTGCTTCACTCTGTGGAGTGGTTGGATTAAAACCAACCTACGGGCTTGTGTCAAGATATGGACTTGTAGCATTTGCTTCATCTCTTGACCAGATTGGACCAATAACCCGTGATGTCAGAGATTCTGCAATTCTATTAAATGCAATTTGCGGTTGGGATGAAAATGATTCTACCTCCATAAAAACAGATATTCCAGATTATAGACAGTTTTTAAAGGAAGACATAAAAGGGTTAAGAATTGGTGTTCCTGAAGAGCTGATGGTTAAAGAAGTGAACACCGAAGTAAAACAAGCTGTAAATAATGTCTTACTTATGGCAGAGCAGATGGGGGCAGAAGTTGAAGAAACTTCCCTTTCTTCACTTAAATATGCCCTTGATGTTTATTATATAATTTCACCGTCAGAAGCTTCATCTAATCTGTCACGTTTTGATGGTGTTAGGTATGGCTACAGAAATAAAGAAGCCGCGGCACTGAGGGAGATGTACAGAAAAACCAGGTCCGAGGGTTTTGGACAGGAAGTTAAAAGAAGGATAATGATTGGAACTTACTGTCTTTCAGCAGGCTATTATGATGCTTATTATGAGAAGGCGCAGAGAGTGAGAACTTTAATCATTGATGATTTTAACAAAGCATTTGAAAAATATGATATTTTAATTTCACCAACTTCACCAACAACTGCGTTTAAAATTGGTGAAAAAATTGAAGACCCCTTAAGTATGTATCTATCTGACATCTGCACAATTCCTGTAAACCTTGCGGGGCTTCCTGCCATTTCCATCCCGGTGGGGCTGTCAAAGGAAAAACTGCCGATTGGTCTTCAAATTATAGCAAATACGTTAAGGGAAGATATTTTGTTCAGGGCTGCTTACAGTCTTGAAAAAGCTGTTGGATTTAACAGGGTACCTGAGCACCTTTACAAGTAGAAAATGGTCATGGAAACTGAAAATAAAATAAATGCTGCAGGCGAAAAATATGAGATTATTATAGGGCTTGAAACGCATGTTGAACTGTCCACTGCCACAAAAATGTTCTGCGGATGCAGGCTTTCTTTTGGTGCAGAACCAAACTCCTGCACGTGCCCTGTCTGTCTGGGACTGCCTGGTTCACTTCCTGTGATAAATAGACGGGCAATTGAGTATACCATAAAAATTGCTCTTGCCTTAAACTGCAGGATAAATGAGTGTACAATTTTCCACAGAAAAAACTATTTTTATCCTGACATGCCAAAAAATTACCAGATTTCCCAGTATGACCTGCCTGTAGGCAGCAGAGGCTATCTGGATGTGGACATGGGCACATATACCCGCCGTGTCGGGATAACAAGGGTTCATATAGAAGAAGATACAGGCAAGCTGCTTCATACCGGTGCAACAGGACGCATAAGTGAATCGGATGCAAGCATAGTTGATTTTAACAGAGCCGGAACACCTCTTGTAGAAATTGTTACGGAGCCCGATATAAGAACGTCTACAGAAGCCAAGGAATACCTTATATCCCTGAGGAATTTAATTCTTTATCTCGGGGTAAGTGACTGCAGCATGGAAGAGGGCAGTCTTCGCTGTGATGCCAATATTTCAGTCAGTAAAGCTGAAGGAAAGTCTGCAGGGGATACTAAATTAGGAACAAAAACTGAAATAAAGAATCTAAACTCATTCAGGTTTCTGCAGCGGGGGCTTGAATATGAAGCCGCAAGGCAGATTGATATTATAGAATCAGGCGAAAAGGTCATTCAGCAGACAAGGCATTATGACCATCTTACTGACAGCACGAAACCTCTTCGCACAAAGGAGGAAGCCCATGATTACCGTTATTTTCCCGAACCTGACCTGGTTCCAATTTTAATTGATGAAAAGATTACGAAAGGAATTAAATCTGCAATACCCAAGCTTCCATATGAAAGAGCAAAACTATATGTAAGTAAGTACAGCCTTCCTGCCTACGACTGTAAATTTTTAACATCTGACAGAGAAATTGCAGATTATTTTGAGAAGTGCATCTTATTTTATAATAACCCGAAGGCAGTGAGCAACTGGATAATGGGGGATTTCAGTGCACTTCTGAACAGGGAAGCTGTCAGTATAAAAAGCAGCAAGGTTAAACCGGAAAGTCTCTGCAGGCTTCTTGAGATGATAGAAAATGGAAAAATCAGTTTAAAAATTGCAAAATCAGTTTTTGAAGAAATGTTTTATAGCGGAGCAGAGCCTGAGAAAATAATTTCAGCAAAAGGGCTTGAACAGATAAGTGATGAAAAACTTCTTGAGGATATTGTGGAAAAGGTTATTGAGGATAACCCGGGTCCTGTTGAGCAGTTTAAAAGCGGAAAAGAAAAAGCTATTGGATTTTTAGTCGGTCAGGTAATGGCCTGGACAAAAGGCAAGGCAAATCCAGGGCTTGTAAATGAAATCATAATCAGACAGTTAAAAAGTCAGTAATTTACGTTAGCATCTAAAATTTCGTGATAGCAATAAAAGTAAAACTTTAAGGACCAACGGATGAGCTATTTCAAAAACACACAAGATTTTCCCCAGCGAGGAAAACCTGCTCTGTTTTAAGGCTTCGCTCTCCTCTTAAAAGAGGAACCGTGCCCGCTTAAGCCTCCAAAAGGTTTTTTCAATAACCCATCCGTTGAACCATTAATTTATTTTTTATCACGAAATTTTCGATGCTCCCATAATTTATTTTATTATTTTATTATTTAATCTATTTTGCTAATATAATTTTACTACTATTTTTATTATATTTTTATTTACTGGAATTGGATTTAGTATTTTTTCATATAAATACTTATCAGCAATATATCTATTATTATGTTAACACGATAGGAAAGGAGTATTCTACAAATGATTAACAGGATAGGAGTTTTAACGGGCGGGGGAGATTCCCCTGCAATTAATGCAGCAATAAGAGCAATATTTGTTAAGGCAAACAGTTATGGTTATAAAGTCATAGGTATAAGGAATGGCTGGGAAGGAATGGTCAAGGGTAATGCATTTGAGCTTCAAAGAATTGATGTAGCAGGTACCCTTGCAATTGGCGGCACAATTATAGGAACTTCAAGAACCAATCCTTTTAAGATTGAGGGTGGAGTGGAAAAGGTTTTACAGAATATAAAGAATTTCGAGCTTGATGCAATAATTACAATTGGCGGTGATGACACAAATGGAGTGATGCATAAGCTATATACCCAGTATGGTTTTAAGGGTATTGGAATACCCCAGACAATAGATAATGATATTGCATATTCTGATTTTTCAATTGGATTTGAATCCTCCCTTGAGATAGTTACAGAAGCAATTGACAGGCTTCATACGACAGCCTGTTCCCACAACAGGGTGATGATTGTAGAGGTTATGGGCAGGGACGCCGGCTGGCTTACACTTTATGGCGGAATTGCAGGTGGTGCTGACATAATTCTTATTCCTGAAGTTGAGTTTAATTACGATGATATAACCAGGGTGCTGGAAGAAAGGAAAAAGAATGGGGCAAATTACAGTGTAATTGCTGTTGCAGAAGGTGCAAAAGCGGCAGGTCTTGATTCACAGATTGTCGCAAGCGGTATGGTGGATAGCTTTGGGCATGTCCAGCTCGGTGGAATTGCAAAAGTAATTGCAGATGAAATTGAAAAGAGAATAGGTTTTGAGTGCAGGACTATGATTTTAGGACATTTACAGAGAGGTGGAAGACCCACTGCCTTTGACAGGGTTTTAGGAACAAGACTTGGTGCTTATGCTGTTGATCTTATTCACATGGGTAAATTTGGAAACCTTGTTACAATGTATAAGGGAGAAATTACTGCGGTTCCGGTTGAAAGTGCCTTAACAGAGAAAAAACCCATGGACATGGGTCTTTATGAACTTTCAAAGCTGTTCGCCTGATTGTATAGATACTTAAATATATATTTAAATCTAAAAACCTGAAAGGGCAAAGTTTTACTCATTTCAGTACGTTTGTAAATGGGTGTATGACGAGCTAAGCTTGAATTTAAGTAGATGCCACGTATTTTAGTTCAAGGGTATCTACATTAAAAATTGCTGCAGTTTTAACAATTGAACAAAATAATATCAGCATCATGACTTCAGATTGAAAAAATAAGCAGTAATCAATCCCTTTTTGAAAAGATTATTATGATATACGGAGATTATTTGACATAAATAATTTAAAACTGTAAAATTATGTCATGACATAAACTATTATTAGGGAGTATTAAAAATGTTTTCATTAACTTTAAATAAAGATTTAAAAGATGTAAAAGAGTTAAGAAATGTTATGGGTTGTACACGCAGAGTGTTTGCACAAATATCTGGTGTAAGCGAACGTAATGTAATCCGCTGGGAAGAAAAAGTGGTAAAACCTAATACTAAATCACAGGTTAAATTAAATAAAATTGAAGAGCTTTGTAAAATCCTGATTGATATTTTAAGAACTCAGCAAAAGATATCAAAATGGTTAAATACATCAAACAAGTCTTTAAATGGTAGAACACCTATCAAACAAATAATATCAGCACCCAGTGTGGAAGAGGGTATTGATAACATAATTGACCTTTTAGACGGCTACAAATTGGGTGTTGCAAGCTGATGAATCCCCCCTAAAAATTGAATAAAAATTTTAAAGAAAAATTTAAAGATATAAAACCGATAGTACTTGAATGTATTTGTTACAGGGCTATTTCCAAAGAATATGCAGATCCTCTCAGTACCGGAGGAAGTAAAAAAGTTTCCGGAAGATGGCACATAAAAGGTGAATTTAATGCGCTATATTTGTCTGGAAGCAAAAAAGTTTGTATTGAAGAATTAAAAAGAAGGGTTGATGATGAAACTATAATCGAGGGTCTTTTCAATATATTTGAAATAGAAATAAATGTTTCTAAAATACTTGACTTAACGTCAAAAGAAAATTTAAAAATACTTGAAGTTGATGAAAATGATCTCTTATCTGGAAGTGTATATGAATTAAATGAAGTTGACTTGCCAAATAATTTAGCCAAAGCGGCTTATGAGTTAGGTTTTGAGGGAATATTGGTAAAGTCTGCAACATCGGCAGGAAATAATATTGTACTCTTTCCTGCCAATAAACTAAAAGTATCAAAGATTGAAGTTAAGAAATGAGTTAACTTTTTATAGAATTAATCTTATGTCTGATATAAGTCCGAGAAATATTATATTAAACCAACTAGCAAAAAAATATGCACCGCGCCCTGGTGTTGGAAATCCTGTGTCATCCACAACAGTTGAACAGATGGAAATGATGAATTCCTTTTTTCCGGAAGCTCATTATGTTTCAGAAAAGATGTACGAACTTGCACGGGCAAATTATGAAGTTTTAGGTTTTGATATGATTATGCCTGTATTTTCAGTGGTGGTGGAATCCTACGCCCTCGGGTGTAAGGTTGACTGGGGAAGGCCTGATATGATGCCGCAGATTTTGGGAAAACTATGGAAGAGCTATGGTGATATAGAAATTAAAAGAAATTTTCTTTCAAACCATGCTGCAAAAGCAGTGCTTGACTGTATTGCAAGGCTTAAAAACAGATATCCTGATGCTGCTGTAGTTGGAAAAGTTTTTGGCCCCTGGACTTTAAGCTATCACTTTTTTGGAGTTTCAGATTTTTTAATAAAAACTATTGATAGCCCTCATGAAGTCAAAGATATATTAAATAAATTGATTGGTGTTACAATAAAATTTGCAAATGCCCAGGTCAGGGCTGGAGCAGATGCAATTACAGTTGCTGACCACGCAACCAGGGATTTATGCAGCCCTGATTCTTACAGGGATTTCTTAATTCCAGTT
>Ga0194126_10013394_pt1 | contig 10265 bp, 11 predicted proteins | sample TA2KigC150mmetaG_FD_148641 | JGI IMG/M metagenome (GOLD analysis project Ga0194126, IMG submission 148641) | Freshwater microbial communities from Lake Tanganyika, Tanzania - TA2015035 Kigoma Deep Cast 150m | ecosystem: Environmental > Aquatic > Freshwater > Lake | place: Tanzania: Lake...
TCCCATCGGCACCACGGTTACGGTGCGGAACAGGTTGCGCACCGTAACCGTGGTGCCGATGGGACAGCCTCGTTTGGCTTTCTCCAGGATAGCGCCATCTTTTATGTTAACAAAAATGCCCGATAGCTCATCCCTGCTGCGGCTGACCATAGTCACCTCGGAGACAGCGGCGATAGAGGGCAGAGCCTCGCCCCGGAAGCCGAGGCTGGAGATACCCTCCAGATCCTGCGCAGAGGAGACTTTGCTGGTGGCGAAGCGCTCGAAGGCTAAATCCACCTCTTCCGGAGGAATGCCTGCGCCGTTATCCACCACTCTGATGAGTCGCACGCCGCCGCCCTGGACTTCGATGGCAATCTGAGTGGCACCGGCGTCCAGCGAGTTCTCTACCAGTTCCTTGACCACCGACGCCGGCCTCTCAACTACCTCACCCGCAGCAATCTTAGCGGCTACATCAGGGGATAATATACGGATGGGCATGAGCTGTGGCTGTCCCTTTCGTTAGTTCAACAACATCGAACATTAATCATAACGCCTGCAATCTCAACAGATCACAACCATTAGTCTCGCAAGCGGAGGAAACCGCCTATAATAGATGTCAACTTACTCCATTCTTTTTGGTTGTCTAAGGAGGTAAGAGGTATTCCAAAGAGGTGATCAAACGCATAGCATATTTCTCGCGCGTTTTCGATGCTTATCCCTTTGCTAGGTACTTTTACAAAAAGCATGATTGTCAAGAGACTTTTCCCATATGTGTTTCTCATATGGATTATGTCATAACATCTTGCCTTAAACTGATCAGTAACAGCAGACTCGTGTTTGATCTCTAAACTTACGCACTTTCCTAGCGATTCTTCCCCAATAAAAATATCCGACTCGTGACTCAAAGTACTCCCGTTTGGAAGTTTATAATTAATAGCATGTTCTGCCTTACACTCAGAAGCTCCAAACTCGCTTCTCAACTTGAAACGTGTAAACTTCCCTTCGCCTTCCCACGTGTTTCGTTCCCCAAAATTATCGAATAAAATACGCATGACTTTATCTCTCACGTCTTCTTCTTTCATCTTTCTTCCCCCAATTAGTATACCAGAATCCAGCGTCAACGGGTCAGGTATAGGGCAGCGGCTCTGTCCGCTGCCTTTAATGGTTCGGTGGCAGAGCACCGACCCTATAATCTGGGAATCAACGGAGATAGCACTCACGACGTTATATATTCCGTAGGGGCGACCTGCAGGTCGCCCGAGGGCGAGGGCACCTCGCCCCTACGTTTCCCTACCAGCGTCATTGAATTATTATAGTGTCAGCGCTTCTAACAAATGCTGTAGGGGCACAGCGCGCTGTGCCCCTACGTCAATACAAAAGTGACCTGGATTATCAATGGCTCCGCTATAGTTTCAGAGTCCCTTTAAAATAGGTATCCCTCACGTTTTTCGCCCTGGTTTTCGCCCAGTTCTCCACGCCCATTTTCTTTATCAGGCACAGATTGAAGACCTTGGTATTGTGCGGCCTCTGGGACGCCATGTCCGCATAAGGATGAAGGTTATCGCAAGGAAAGTCAGCACATTCATAACAGAAATCCACACCCTTGTTTGAAATGCACTTATAAACTTTGCAGGGCTCCGTCATCCCTATCAAAGCAATCGTTCCATTCTCATTGCGACATCCCTTGCAAGCTACCTTCTCCGGAGGAACACCCAGGCTCTTTGCTATCCTTGACCTCAGTGTTTCATCCTTGCCAGCTAAATATACTCCGCAATTGAAACAATCCAATCCGCACGGTGCCGTCATCTGTGTGTAGTTCATGAGACCCCCTGCCATACTTCCATTTTATCACTCCCGCACGAAAGAGATGTCGGTGGCGGAGCACCGACCCTATGTGATGTAGGGGCTGAAAATTTTCAGCCCCTACGCTATCAGATACCGCAAGAGTTTCACCCTCTAATCAAATCGGAGGTTCTGGTTGCTGCGAGAGCGGCAAGTAAAAAGGGGATTACAGGCCAGACTCTCATCTCCATGTCCTGGTCCCACCAGTCCATGCCGAAGGCGTTGGATAATAGAATAAGGCAGACTCCCAGAAATCCACCAACAATCATGCCTGCTATTGCTCTATAAAGCGCTTTCCGAAAAGAATCTGGCTCCTTCATAAGTTTCGATACGATGGCAGCCCCCAATGCTGCCCCGAGGGGAACGCCGACAACGAAACCGATAAAAACACCGGCATATAAAGCGCCGATGTCCGACTCCTGTTCGTCCCATGAACTAAACAAGGCGTCTAATGCGTAATAAAGAGATACGGCGATAAGCGCCCATGTGATTAACCCGACAACACAGGCTCCAGCGAATTGACATGCTAATTTAGCAACCCTTTGGCATCGCATAACGTTTCCTTGCGACTTCAGCTCGGTACAACAGCACTCAGCATTGAGAGCCCCGGAGGGCTAGGTGACCTCGCCCCTACGTTTATGCAACAGCGTCGTCAAATTATTATAGTGTCAGCGCTTGTACAAACGATGCAGGGTCACGGCATGCCATGCCCCTACATCAATAAAAAAGTATTATATGTAGCGTCGCCACTCCTGTGGCGACGTATTATTCGTCATGACAGGAGTCACAACACTAAATTATGGGTAGGGGCGCAAGGCCTTGCGCCCCTACAGCATATACTAGAGACGGCTGCTTATATAATGCTAGCGACAATAAACAATATCGCTACAATCGTCTTTACAAACGGGCAAATCTTGATGGGGACAACAGATGTCCTGGCTCCGGTCAAGGCAGTCCACACAGCCATAGCGATGAGCATGCCCGCAGACGCCCGATATACAATCAGGGAAACGGGATTTTGATCACCCTCCAGAATTGTAATGGACAGCACTAGCGCACCTACGAAGCACAGCGTCAACCCCTCGGCAACCCATTCCATAGTTATGATGCGTTTGTTGTCCGTGGATAATTGCCCGAAGCCATTGACTACGTTCTTTGTGGGGATAATGTGGGCTATCCCCCAGACGATGGCTACTGCAGAACCGATATAGAGCAAAACGTTCATGGCAGCTACTTCTTCGGGGTGCATAGCAGTACGCCTCTACCTTATCTCATCCCAGCAGCAATTTTTCGTAATAAGACGAGCCTCCGGTCTCGAGTATTTCCAGTATGACAGCTTCAATCGCCTGGTTCACGCCTTTTATTTTACGCAAATCGCCTTTCATACTAGATAGCGGCTCTTTCAACTGTGAGATGGAATAGGCGGCGTAGCCGAAAGACGAGGGCTTGCCTTCCAGCTTCAAAAGATAGTCGATATGCTCCAGCATCACCACCGCTAAATCGTTCTGTTCCAGTATGTCCCGATACAGCGACGGCGGGATACGCTTGGGCATCTTGTACTTCTTGGCGATGTCGTTGAACCTGCGGTTTATCAGGTCGTAATACTCCTTGGTTGCCTCTCCCCATTGGCTTCCCCGATATAGCTTCTGGTATTCGGCAACCAGCTCAGGATGGGTTTTCCTCAGCACATTGTAAAAATATTCCTGCTGCCTGCCCTCTTTCAAGGTCATGCCGCCGAAGATGATGAAATCCACGCCCGCTTCCTTTGCCCTGCTCACGGATTCTTCCAGCAACTCCGCCGTATCGGTTATAAATGGTATGACGGGAAGCAGGAAAATACCGCAGGAGATGCCTGCGTTTTTGAACAAGGAAATAGTCTTTAGTCTCTCGTGCGGGGGCGGGACGCCCGGCTCGAAGATGGCGCTTATCCCTTCATCCACCGAGGAAAAGCTGAAGCTGACAATCGCCCTGCTCTGTTTATTGATGCTCTTTATAATATCGATATCCCGCTCGATAAGCGTCGATTTTGTGAGCAGACTTACGGGCAGATTATACTCGTACATCAACTCAAGCGCTTTTCGAGTCAACCCATACTTCCTCTCCACCGGCTGATAGCCGTCGCCGACACCACCGCCTAACATGATAAAACAGCGCCGCAGAGGGACTCGTTTCCTTTTAGGGTCAAGCTCCCAGCGTAACAACTCGATGGCATTTAGTTTTACCGCAACATCCCTGCCGAACTCGCCCTCAACATAGTAGCCCTCGGCTCGCCCGTCGCAGTAAACGCAGCTATGGGTGCATCCCCGGTACAGATTCATCCCGTAGCAGGAGATGAACCAGGAGTCAATGCGTTTATGCTTGCGCAATATGGATTTCGCTTCAACTTCCCTGATAGTCACTCCGTTTTATCCGTCACTTTTTTCCTCAGTTTCAATTCCACTCCTCCCCGTGCCGCAAAGCCGCTGAGCAATTCCTTGAGGATTGCAGCCCTGGTTTTGGTATCATCTGCTTTGACTTTGTCCATTTTTATCTTCCGCTTAGCCTCGCCCAGCAATGCCTCCAGCTCCGTTACGGGAAGCAGAGTAGTCGCTATGCAATAGAAGCTCCGCGACCTGCCGTCGTCGAAATCTCCGAGCATCCTCTGCAGCAGCTTGATTCGTTTGCCCTGCTGCTCGAGAAACTTCTCCAGCCCCTGCTCTTTGATGAAGTAGAGGTTCGATTTTATCTTCTGGTGAGTCAGGAAGGAGTCCTCGAGCGTCCATTTATCCAGCCAGGAGGCAAATTTCGAGCAGGGGAACTCATCGCACTGGGCGCAGACCTCAAGGCCTTTCTTTTTCACGCAGCAGGTTATGTAGCTGCAGGAGGGATGTTTGGCAAAGAAATCAGGACCGGCGCAGCCGGGACATTGGGAACTGCCCACCGTGTAGTATCGGGGACACAGCCCGCAATCAAGTCCGCAGCAGCCCAAAGTAGGATAAGCCTTAACAGGTTGCTCTTTCATTTCGCACCCCACTTCCCGGACAGATTGTCCTCATTTTGCACTTGGCACATGATTTCTTTCTATTGCCAACCGCGCTGTAGCCTGAGATAAGGAGCAATAGTATCAAGACAACAAGTTTGGGTACAGTGAAATCTCTGACCAAAGCGATGATGACCAGGATAAGCGGTATCAGGCTCAGCAAGCCGTAGGTGAGAGGCGCAAGCTTTATACCGGCGCTCTTGCTGAACTTCTCAATGCTGCCCTGTTTGAAGAGCAGTGCGGTGAGCTTGCCCCAGCCGGTGGGACACCATTTTCCGTAGTAGTAGCAATTGGTGCATACCAGCCAGCGCAATATTACGAAAACCATAAATAGTGCGACAGGAAGATAAATCCAGGCAGCCAGCGGATACAGGAACCAGCAGGCAGCAGTACCCAGAGCGATCCAGAGAAGCATCCCCAGATTGCCCAGCATTATCCATGATTTGGGGTACTCCTCCAGACCCTGCTCATAGATTTCCGGTCCGCATTTCATGGCTGCTTACTCCTTTCCCCTTCCGGCACTGCAATTATAAATCAAGCCTTGATATATTTCTGAGTCCACGGACAGACTGCAATACAGATACCGCAGAGGTCGCCTTCTATGCCGAGTCTGGCTGTGCTCTCCACTGCCTTTTTCTTACAGGCGAAGGCATCGTAGAATTCATCGCGATTCATATTCACGTTCCAGTCTTTGCCAGAAACGGCACATGCGGGACATGCCTTCACACAAGTCGTACATTGCCCGCAACTGGAACTTTCAACTGGTGTTCCGACACTCAACCTGGCGTCGGTGAGGACTGTAAAGAGCCTGACGGCATTGCCATATTCTCTGGTAACCAGAGTGGCACATTTGCCAATCCACCCCAAGCCAGCGCGGGTAGCAACGGTTTTAAAGGGCAGTGGTACGGAAAGAGTCCTCTGGTCTATATCCTTACTTGATAGCTCCAGCGAGATTGCCTCATAGCCGTTCTCCTCAGCATATCTGCCGCATACCTACCCAAATCGATTAAAAGACCCTTCACCCTGTTAGTCTCCGTATGGTATTCCAGCGTGGGGCCGTTGCGTATGCCTGCTATAACAGTCACATCCAGCGCAACTGCAATAGAGACGGCAGAGGGCAATGAATGGCGCACCCTTGTTGGCAAGGTGTGAATATCCGCAAAACCTACCAGAGACGCGCCTTTGCCGAGCAGCGATTCCTTTATCCTTCGCGACAAATCATTCATACGCAGCCTGCCTTCGAACCGGTATCAGGTCGCAGAAATAGAAGCGGTTATCTCTCAATACAACCCTGCCTCTTCTAAGGTGTATCTTGTCGTGAAATATCGGGCCGTCGTAAACAAAGGAATGGAACTCGCCGTTCTCGCCGCAGGGGTCTACTCTGTCGGGAAGCTCGGACAGAAACCGCTCATCGTAAGCCCTGCCCGCAAACCTTTTATCGAGGACGCTGGAATCTACGCAGGTTACGATAGCCTTGAACCCCAGGTCTATAAATTTATGTGCAAGCTCTGCGGTGTCCCTTTTCCAGAGCGGGAATATCCCCTTCATCCCCACCTGCGCCAGGTTGCCCTCTCGATACTTACGTACATCCTCGAGATAAATGTCGCCGAAAACCGCGGAGGAAACGCCGCGAGCTTTGTATTGCAGCAGCTTTTCCTTCAGTCGGGCTTCATATTCTTCGTTGGAGGAATTCCCCGATAGATAGACTATCTCAAGCGGGTAGCACAGCGACTGCGCCTGCCGCTGCAGCAGTATGCGCCTCACGCCGTGCATGCTGATGCGGTCGTAATCCTCGGTGACAGTGGTCAGCAACGCAGCTACCTCATGGTGTTTTTGTCTTTGCAGCTCATACAGAGCCAGGGCGCTGTCCTTGCCGCCGCTCCAGGTGAAAAGAACTCGCTCTATTTCAGGCATTATGCAGATATTTAACAGCTTTCGGGCGAATTTATCAATATCCTAGAGAGCCGTAAGGAGCCATCTGTCAGATTGCTATCATTCTACAATTTCAAAGTGCTATAATACAGCCGTCGAATTGTATCACACCTCGGATTAGGCACTACATTTTATTCAGCAAAGGAGCAACGCAATGATGAAGTGGTTGAAGGCTTTCTTTGTCCTGGGGCTTGCGGCGATACTGCTGTCCTCTCTGGTAAGCTGCGGCGGAGGCAGTATTTGCAGCGCTAAACCTGAGGATGCGCTTCGGGGAGCTTTCAAAGCGCTGGAGTCCAAGGACGGTGAAAAGCTGGTCAACTATTACGTGGAAGATGTGAGAGCTCAAATCGCTTCCATGATGGGGTTTGCCTTCTCTTATGTGGACCAATATAAGATATCCAACCTGGAAATCGTTGTGGAATCACAGACCGATGATAAAGCTACACTCAATGTAGAATACGACCGTAAAATAGAAGCGGAGGGTTCGACCACCGAAGAGCACGTGAAGGAGACCTACGAACTGGCGAAGAGAGCTGACTGCTGGCAACTGCTCGGCGATGCCACAGAATCGGAAACGGAAAACCTCGGCCCGTCTCCCACACCTGAGCCTACGCCTGCGCCGGTGCCTGAGGATACAGTTAACCTGTATCTAACATATCTTGAAGCACTGGATGCAAACGGGGTATCGAAATGCTTTATATCCTCCTTGAGTAACGAAATCAGGCAAGACGTGGAAAAATTCCGCAGTCAGGTTACCAGGGCGAGAATCTATGACAAGCAGATTACGGTAGTCTCGCAGACATCGAGTAAGGCCACTATTGAAGCGAACTACGATTTGGAGATAACGGCATTCGGTCAAACTCAAAGAGCGCCCATCAAGGAGACAATACAACTTAATAAAGCGGGCGATGAGTGGCTGATCTCAAACAGGGTCGGGCCGGGACAATGGTAACATCAAGTAGGGGCACAGCGTGCTGTGCCCCTCAGTTGGAGCGGATGCTCCAACCTACCCCAAGAAGTGAAGGAGCATGACGACTGAAAATAGTAGGGTAAGGCTAAATATTGAGATTATTCCCCTTCACCGCGTTCAGGGTCAGAACGACTTGGGAACAAGCTCTATCTCGAAGAGCCTGGGCCAGAGCTTGCCGGTCACGAACAAACGGTCATTCTCATCATCATAGGCAATGCCATTGAGTACGTCAACGGGCTGGCTGAGGTCGGCGGCATTTAAAAGCCCTGTCAGGTCTATCGATCCGATAACTCTGCCCGTATCGGGGTCAATCCTTACGATACGGTTTGTTTGCCAGATATTGGCATAGATTTCACCATTTATATACTCAAGCTCATTGAGCCTGACCACCGGCCCGCTGCCATCGAAAACCTGCACGCTGCCGGTCTCGACAAAGGTCTCCGGTTCAAGGAAATGCAGCGTGGATGTGCCGTCGCTCACAATGAGACGCTTGCCGTCATGAGTGATGCCCCAGCCCTCGGTAGGATAGCTGAACTCGCGGAGCAACTCAAAACCATCTTTGCTATAGACAAACCCGACATGCGACTGCCAGGTCAACTGGACTATCTCATCACCCCAGATAGCGATGCCCTCCCCGAAATATTGTGCCGCCAAATCCAGTTTCTGCAGCACTTCCCCGGTCTCCAGTTCCACTTTGCGCAATGAGGAGCGACCATAAAGCCCTGTTCCCTCATAAAGCACACCGTCCTCATAGACCAGTCCCTGCGTGAAGGCTTCCGGATCATGGGGATAAGAGTTAACGACCTCATAGGTGTAGTAAAAAGTTGCAGCGGGAGTTGGAGCAGGTGTTAAGCTCGGCGTAGCTTGCGGTGCTCCAGAACAGGAGCAAACAAGGGCTGCTCCTGCCAGCAGGAGCAGCCCTATAAGAAACACCTTGAATTGTCGGCTCATCTATACGCTACCTGAGTTTCTCTACTTCCCGTCTTTTCCCCTCAGATAGTTTATCATAGGCTGTGTCACCAGTGGAACTACATCGCCAATCATGTGTGGCATCAGATTATTCATTATTCCGGGCATCATCCCAGGCATCTGCTCTGCCATATAGTCGGGCATGGGCACTCGTTCGCCCACCTTCTTCAGCATCGTCGGCATGACCTTGGGCATCATCATGGGCAGCAGCCTCGGGAAGAGGATAGGGAACATGGGCTTCATCAGCTCCAGCGTAAACGGTATCTTGCCCATCACCCTCATCATCTTGCCCATTCCGAACGGCATGGCGTCGATAAGCTCGGGCCACATCGTGCCCATGAGGTCGGCGAAGCCCTGCGGAGACATCAGCGCAATCATCGCCTCGAACACCGCCCACTGTCTTTTAACCTCGGGATTGGGGTCGGGGAACTTGTAGCCCAGCGCCGATGCGGCGAAACGAGCCAGGTCTATCACCTCCACGGGCATTTTCTTCTTATCGGCGCTGACGCGCAACTGGAACTCACAGCAGGGACAGAGCGCCAGCACCTTGTTTGCACCTACTTCCACCGCCTCATTGAGCCGAGTCTTGCCCACATCGGCAGCCACAGGCGGGTCTTTGATGAGGGTGAGCACGCTGCCGCAGCAGTGCGAATTCTCGTGATGATGGCTCATTTCCACGAATTTCACATTGGGTATGGCTTTGATAAGCTCGCGAGGCGGCTCGTACACGCCGGATACGCGTCCGATATGGCACGAGTCGTGCCAGGTCACCGTCACAGGCGGCTGTTTGCCGTCGGGGAACTTGAACTCGCCCGACTTTATCTTCTCCGCTATCACCTCGCTGTAGTGTTTGGCTTTGATATTGTATTCAATGCCGAGCTTCTTCGCCCACGTAGGATAAGCCTGCCGCCACATCATGTCGCAGGCAGGGCAAGAGGTTATCACCGTATCAGCGCCCGATTCCTTGACCGCCTGGATATTTTTCTTTAGGGTATCGGCGAAGACATCCCACTTGCCGCAGACCAGCATGGGAGTGCCGCAGCAGTTCTCCTTCTCTCCCACATAGGTGAAGTCCACGCCCGCGGCATCGAGCAATCGCACGCTCGCCATGCCGATGTCGTGCTCCACATAGCTGGCAGTGCAGCCAGCGAAATAGACATTCTTTGATTTGCGACCCGGCCCGTGTTTCTCCTTGAGCTCCTTGGGGAACCAGTCGGTGCGATTCTTACGATAGCCCGCCCAGATATCTCCCTCCTTCTGCAGAGCCGCCGACATCATCTCGAACGGCGGAATAGTCATCATCTTCTTCTCATCGATGAGCAAGCCGCGCAGCTTCATCCACGCCGGCTCGATGGGCAGCGATGCGGAGCAGCGCAGATTACAAAGCTCGCAGGTAGTGCAGGCGAGTATGGTATGCGCCATGAACTGATCCCACTTCTCACGGCCCTCCATGTACTCGCGCAGCCAGTACCACTTGCCGCGAGGAGACTGGCTCTCCCAGCCCCTGCCGTAGAACTGGTCGCACTCCTCTATGCAGTACCCGCACTGAGAACA
>Ga0194126_10013397_pt1 | contig 10263 bp, 5 predicted proteins | sample TA2KigC150mmetaG_FD_148641 | JGI IMG/M metagenome (GOLD analysis project Ga0194126, IMG submission 148641) | Freshwater microbial communities from Lake Tanganyika, Tanzania - TA2015035 Kigoma Deep Cast 150m | ecosystem: Environmental > Aquatic > Freshwater > Lake | place: Tanzania: Lake...
TGCCTGAATCTGGTATAGCATTTATCCATCTATCAATGATTCGGTTGATGGTTAATCGAATTTCTATATGAATTTTAAACAGTCTCTAAAATGAGGGATTTTTTTATTTGAAAATTTGGGATTTCCTGGACTACTTCGGATGACACACAACAATATTAAATACTGGGGATTCCTCGCCGCACACAGGGAAGAGCCGCAATGGAAATTTCAAGGGGATTCCTTCGCTCCACTTCGTTACGCTCGGAGGGGACGAGACGTGCTTCAGTGGTTAGTGCCAGGGGGTTCCTTCGCTCCACTTCGTTACGCTCGGAATGACGTATCACCCACTATTGAAAAAAGAGGTCGGGGCATGCGGGTGACTCCGCCACCCGCATGCCCCGACCTCTCCCAAATACCGAGCGGAACCGTCATTCCGAGCGAAGTGAAGGACCCCCCAACAATACCGTTGTGCCGTGTGTCACCAATTCGAAGCGAAGGAACCCCCAATCAATGACCACGTGCGGTGCGTCATTCCGAGCGAAGCGAAGGAATCCCCAACAATACCGTTGTGCCGTGTATCACCGGTGCGAAGCGAAGGGAGCAGCGACGTGGCAATGGTGATTTAGAGACTGAGTGGTTGATCATGAAAGATTCATTATGTGTGGTTAAGGGTCATACTTACTCAGGATAAACCATTGACCATCGTAGGCAATGAGGGTGATGGCAGCATAGGCAGCAAGGGTATGATACCAATTACCATCAATGGTCGCGTTGATCTGAACAGTGCCATTTCCTGTTGCCAGTTGTTTGATGGTAACGATCTTGCCATTTACAGGTATTGGCAGATACACTCCGACATTGAAATAGAACGGATCGATGATGACCACATTGATGTCTTCTGGAAGGCTGTAAAGATAGGAAGGCAGGAAGTCGTTGATGTTAAGAAACAGGATATTCATGCCGATCGATGCATTGACAAAAAGACCTTCCGTAGGATTTGATGTCCCGATCCCGACTTTTCCGTCACTTTTCACGGATATCCCTTCGTTTCCACCATCCCCTGAAAGCCATTGATCATATAAATCGATATTGCCATTGGCTTTGAGTTTGCCATTCACATGGAGTTTTTCCCGGGGGCTGGTTGCACCGATGCCAATTCGGTATAACTGATTATTGAGCTTTAATTATGCCTTTGTTGATGTTCAATCCAGCTGTCTCCAGACCCCGTTCAGATAGCAATAGATATGATGATTACTGCTGTTTACATAGATTTCTCCTTCTGTCGGGCCGGCAGGAGCAGAAGCCCGCGGAGCCAGCTTGATAACATCATGAATGGTTACCTTATTCGTTGAGAAATCTCCATAAATCAATGGGGTTGATGTATCCGAATTATCAATATAAAGCTTGCTGTTTCCTGTTTCATTGTATCCGGCTTCATTCCCAAGAAAAACATTTCCACCGCCATTAACCAGATTGTATCCCGCCATATCCCCAAGGATAACATTGTCATCTCCCGATTCTAAATAAGAGCCAGCACCTGTACCAACAATGGTATTACCGGAATAGGATTGGAGCGAACTGCCATATCCGGCCCCGGCGCCAACAATTGTATTATAGCTTCCGGAAGTGTTATGATAAGCTGCCACATATCCAACCACAGTGTTATCGATACCTGATTGAAGATTCCTTAAGGCATTGGTTCCGATGGCCACGTTATCATCACCTGTTGTTAGTTCCGACAAGGTTGAGGGACCAAATGCAGTGTTTCCATACCCGGTGTGAGTGAAGTTGCCTGATTCATCACCAATAAAAATATTACTCGAAAATGCTGTTTGACCATAGTTATGGATAAAAGGGCTATTACCCTTGTAAATTACTCCTGTCGTAGCTGAAGAGGTCCGTGGAAGAGCGATGGACGCGCTCAATGAAAGCTGTTGGGTAGGATTGGTCAGTCCTATGCCAATCCTGCCATTTGTCAGGTTCCCATAAAACAAGGATTGAGATCCTATAATTACTTCTGATGATGCTGTGGCGGAGGTGGCGCCGAGGTCATACCCAATAATGATGTTATTAGAACCGTTTGTGAGGTTATTACCCGCGGAATACCCTAAAAGGATATTATTTGACCCCCATGTTAGTTGCCAACCGGCGCTGGAGCCGAAAAGCGCATTATTGGAAAAGGATTGAAATCCCCCGCCATAACCGGCGCTGGTTCCCACTATAGCATTATTGCTTCCGGTGATGTTATTTCTACATGTATTAAGACCTACAACCACATTTCTGTTGCCTGATTGAAGATAAGCAAGTGCATATCCCCCGACAACCGTATTATCCGATCCTGTTGTCAGGTTTTGGAGTGAATTTGCACCCAACACTGTATTGTTATTGGCAAATTCAGTTAAGCTGAAATTTCCTGCATTTTTTCCTACAAAGGTGTTGTTGCTGTTGGCAACAGGTAAGTAGTTATGAATGAACGGGTTGGAGTTTTTAAAAATGATCCCGGAAGAACTGGTACTTGTTTCCGGAATGTTGATTGAACCGGTTATATCAAGCCTTTGGGTTGGATTGGTTGTTCCGATGCCGAGATATGAACTTGTCGAGTTCCAATATAGATTGCTGCTTCCGCTTAGCGTATTGGTGCCCGACCATAAGGTCACCTGCCCTGCCGACCCACTCCCCGTGGAGACAGAAGCCGTACTTCTCATTATTTGCCCTGAGGATAAAACAACCATGTTTGGGGCATTTGGGGTTGTAGCAGCATATGCGCCCTGGCAGAATAATGAAGATACGCTTCCATTGCCCAACACCACCTGGTTGGAGGCCGCTGCGATGGCGCCGCTGCCGATGGCAGTGGCATTGGTAAGATTATTGACCGATGCATCAGCGTTGGCGCCAATAAAGGTGTTGCTGAAACCCGTTGAATTGGTTAGTCCAGAGCTGATTCCAAGACCGGTGTTGGCGCTGCCGGTTGTGTTATTAAAGAGTGAACCATTTCCAATCGCGGTATTGTCATCGCCTTTGGTGTTATTATATAGAGCACTATTCCCACTGGCTGTATTGAAAGAACCTGAGGTATTGGATCGAAGCACAGATTCACCATTAGCGGTATTATATTCGCCTGTGGTGTTGGAATACAGTGTGTTAACTCCAAAAGCAACATTACATATGCCTGTGGTGGATGGATTTAGTGCAGAAAGACCATATGATACATTGCCGTTACCCCCTGTTGTTGAAATATAACCACTTTGGATATTGTTGGTTTTCAATACCAATGGTTGGACATCCGTTGTTCCTATGAAGTTGATAGCAGGATTTGTGCCGCTGTTGCCATTCGTTGACCAGCCATTTGTGCTGCTCAGCAATGGAATCCAGTTGCTTCCCCGCCGGTAGTAATAACCACTGTTGGTTGTATTGTAAAGCACCAATCCTTCGGCAGGCGAAGGTATTAATAGCATCTCGGCATTTGTCATCCTGGGTATTAACAATCCTTTGGCATTGCTAACCACATCCAGCATGGCCGACGCATCTGGCTGAGTAGTACCTACGCCCATCTGAGAGAATGCTGGAATACTCAACAGCATCAGGAATTGTAAAATGATTGCTAATTTCTTCATGGTTATGTGATAGATTAGTGAATATTAGATATCCTGCAAACGAATATAATACATTGTCTTTTCCTCCTTCATCCGCTTCTTTTTTGCTCAAGCTGAAGCAGCTACCAATTATGGGATACGAAGGTATTTCGCATTCTGCCCGTTCAAAAGACAGAATTAGAATTCGGTAACAACAAGATATCAACTGGCTGCTTTTCCCTTTTTTTCGAACATTCGTGAAAATTCAATATAGAAATGTTACTACCTTTAGCTGATTTTTGTGTTCTATGAGATCCCTTGGATTTATTCAAACAGCATTGGTTGCACTTGGTTTTCAGTTGTATTTTTCAACCTGTGTCTTTTCAGGAGGCATAGGGAGCAACGACAGGAAGCCGAAAAGTGCTTCTATCAACCGGTCAGCCAGGGAGGTAGTATTAAAGAATCCGGCTCATGCAGCCATGCTGGCCAGAAAAGCATTAGCCCTCTCCCTGCAGGAAAATCAGTTCGGAGAGTATATGATAGCTTGTCACACCCTGGCCGATGTCAAGCGCCTGGCCAGAGATACAGATTCCTCATTGTATTATTGCAGAAAAGGCTTGGCGGTGATGGATCAGGCAAGTGATCCGAAGATTACAGCAACCCTGTTTGGACTGTTGGGATTATGTTTCGAAATATTGGGCGATTACGATTCTGCAAGGAGTTATTATCGGCAGGCGCTCACCATCGGATCGAAAGAAAATGATGTAAATGGGATGGCCGTTTCGAATGATAACCTGGGAGTGGTTTACCGGTACCTCGGTGAATATGATACAGCCTTTTCCTATCATTCGAAAGCATTGGATCTGTTTGTTTCCCTGAAAGAGAAAAGAGGAATCGCCCTGGTTTACAACAACCTGGGAAATCTTTACTATGTAAAGGCTGAATATAACAAAGCCATTTATTATTTTCTGAAAAGCCTGAAGATCAAGGAAGAAGGTAAGGATCTCAAGGGTTCTGCTTCAACCCTCAACAACATCGCCAGTGTTTACTACATCAATGGGAACTATCCCAAAGCCCTGGAATATTACAGGAAAGGTCTTTCGGTCCTTGCCCGGCTTGGTGATACTACAGGCCAGTCTGTTGCCCGGGGAAATATGGGATTGGTTTTTTATGATCAGAGTCAATATGATAGCGCGCTATACTATTTCAATAAAGCATTGAAAGGTTATGGTTACGCAGGTAATCAACCCGGGATAGCCGCAATACTTGGAAATATCGGTCTTGTCTACTATGATCAAAAAGAGTATCCTCAGGCGCTCGAGTATTTTCAAAAAGCCCTGGATGCCAAACGCAGGATCGGTGACCGGCAGGAGATTGCCATCTCCCTGAATCATTTGGGCAGTACATACCTGAAACTCAAAAATTTCGACATGGCCCTCAAACATGCTGATGAAGCCTTTGCCATCAGCCGGGAACTCCATATCAGGAAAGAACAGTATGAAGCCTTTGATCTCCTTTCTTCCATTTACGCTGGCATGGGAAATTTTCGAAAAGCGTACGAATGTCTCTACCAGTATTCCATCTTGAAGGATTCGGTTTTCAATGAAGAAAAACATGCCCAGATCACCGAGATGAGGGAGAAATACGAAACAGGGAAGAAAGAGCAGCAGATATCATTACTCTCACGGGATAAAGCGGTGAAGGATCTTCAGATCAGCCGACAGCAAAATATCCTCTTTATGGCCGGGTTGGCTTTCATCCTGGTTGCCTCTGTCTCGGCATTGCTTTTCGGCCGTTACCTGCTCAAACAAAAACAATCACGCCTTGAACTGGAACGGAAAAACCTGGAGATCGAACACCGTCTGCTCCGGTCACAGATGAATCCGCACTTCATCTTCAACTCACTGAATTCGATCCAGTCATTCATTACCGGGAAAGAAATACCGGAAGCCGAAGTCTATCTGGCCAAGTTTGCCCGCCTGATGAGGTATATTCTTGAAAACTCTCGGAAATCCTTTGTTCCCCTGGAGGATGAGATCAATACCTTGACCCTTTACCTGGAGTTGGAGAAACTGCGGTTTGAGAATAAGTTTGATTTTAATATCGCCGTTGATCCCGCGCTTGATCAGGAAACAACTGAGATTCCACCGTTGATCGTTCAACCTTTTGTTGAAAATTCGATCCTGCATGGGATCCGGATGAAGAAAGGAAAAGGCCTGATCGGGATCGACTTCCGGATGAACACCCACGTGCTCCTTTGTGAGGTCACCGATGATGGGATCGGGCGGGAAAAGGCACGACAAATGATCCAACGTTCAGGAGAGCACCAATCCATGGGAATCCAGCTGATCCGGGAACGGCTTGATATCTTCAACAAGGAGCTGCAAACCGATTGTTCATTCTCCATCGAAGATACCATCGATGTAAACGGGGCTGTATGTGGAACAAAAGTATTAATTTCACTCCCTGTTAGAAATGCCTGATAAAAGATGATACGCGCTGTTATTATTGATGATGAGATCAAATGCAGGAATACGCTGCTGAGCCATCTCGACCGGTACTGTCCCGATGTGCGTGTGGTTGGCGAGGCGGATGGAGTGACCGCAGGTGTTGAAGTGATTACAACTCAGCGTCCTGAAGTAGTTTTTCTTGATATCCAGCTAACCGATGGCAATGGTTTTCAGATACTGGAAGCCTTCCCGGAGATCTTTTTCAAGGTCATCTTTACCACCGCCTTTGATCAGTACGCGTTACAAGCCTTTAATTTCAGCACCCTCGATTACCTCCTCAAACCCCTCGAACCGGAAAAACTGCAAAAAGCAGTGGCCAGGGTGATCTCGGAATCGAAAACAACCTATGATCTGAAGATCTCTGTCCTTAGAGAAAACCAGCAACAACTTGAAAAGATCGCCCTTCCAACATCAGATGGTTTGAAATTAATCAGGATAAAGGATATTGTCAGATGCCAGTCAGATAGCAATTACACCTTCATCATCCTGAAAGGGGGAGAAAAATACCTGGTCTCACGAACTTTAAAGGAATACGAAGATCTCCTGTCCCCCCTCAACTTTTTCCGTGTTCACAACTCCCACCTGATCAACATCGATTTTATCGACCGCTATGTGCGGGGCGAAGGCGGCACGGTGATCATGGAAGACGGCACCGAGATCGAAGTCTCCAGGCGGAAAAAGGAACAGTTCCTCTCGCTCCTGAGAAAATCATGATTCCCGATTATACGATCTTAGATTGACGATTGAATTGCAGATTGAAAATTCTCCAACCTCCAACCTCCAACCTCCAATAACTGATTACTGGTAACTGATAACTGCTAACTGACTCACGGTCTCATCTTCCCCACAAACCCCGCCATATTATTCTCCGTCAGCGCCATGTCATTGGTGTCTACGATCCCGTCTCCATTGATGTCCGTAAGAACATAGCCAACAGTGAATGAACATGCGTCGTTATCGATATCTCCCATATCGTTTGTGTCGACCATTCCATCCTGGTTTTCATCGCCGGCGTAGATGGCAAAGGAGGCGGGAGACATCTGTTTCATGTTGCTGCCGTAAGCTTTACCTGCCTGATCGGTAAACCGGTAGGTGATCCGCTGTCCACTGAAATCAATGGGGTTTGCCGACCAGGTCTCAAGGCTGTTGCGGTGAATCATCACCAGAAAATACGACGCATCAAACAGCGAGGGGACTGACACATCACCAAAACCATCGGTATGAATGGCAGTTCCGTGTGCTTGGTGAAGGATATCATATGGGGAGACTGAACGCCCCAGACTGAACGTCATGGTGTCGGCGATTGTGCCCGGGAAATGATCCCCAAATTCATCCTGTGCTTTCAGCAACGATTCTGTCATGGGATCAAATAAACCTTCCAGGAAGAGGCGCACCTGGAGGTGCTTGTTCGTTTTAAACATGACCTGGTCCCCGTAGGATGTCCCAACCCCGTTGGTAGCATGACTTCTAACGTAATATACCGTTGATGGCTGAAGACCGGTCAATTGGCTGGAGAAACTACCTGTTCCGGCGCCGTCGGAAGTATGGTCATCCAGTATCGTTGGATTACCGGATGTATTCCAGCAAACGCCTCGCGCTGTTACCGTTTCTCCGCCATCAGCAGGGATGTTTCCTCCGCCGGAGGCCGTCGTTGTATCGATTGCCACAACCGTGGCTGTTGTCAACATGGGCGTACTGGTCAAGCGGATATCATCCATGTTGAGCACCAATGCATCTTTGTTGTAATGGTGAAATCCAACATAGATGTTATTTGTCACTGGCGCTGTAAAGATCGCTGAATCTGCCAGGTAAACCGCAGCGTGAATGTCGGTCAGGTTCTTCAGGGTTTGTGTCATGGCAAGAGAGTCGGGGTAATAGCCCCATTCTACCCGAAGTTTTTCGTGGTAGGTCTCATCGTACGACCTTGTCCAGAATTTCAGCTTGTAAGCTTTGCCTGCCGTGACGTGGATAGGAGGGGTAAACAACCACTGGTCAGCGTCAATCCACTGAAACGTGTTGTTATACACATAGGCAGATGTTGCTGCCTGGGTGCCGGAGTGGCCTGACATATAAGTTGCGGTATACCAATCGAACAGATAATGATTCTCTCTTCCCCAGTGGGAAGGCAGCAGGGGAGGGGTCACTCCGTCAAAGTTTTCCAGAAAGGGGGGACTCAGGGGGGTACACGACGAGCCGGATACCGGAATGGCATGCGCTCCGGTATTGTCGGTTATGCTGATCTGAGCAGATTTTTCACCGACAGTTACCGGTGTAAAACCTACCTGGAAAGAAAACGATCCAAAGGCAGGAATATGTATTGGATAAGAGAAAGAGCCTGTGATGGAGAAGTCACCGGGATTCGATCCGGAGAGATAGATGCCACCGCTATTGATTTTCAACGTATCGCTGCCGGCATTGCTGATCTTGAAAGAATGATAGCGGGAGGAGTCATCCACGGCAACAGCGCCGAAATTTTTGGATGAAGGAAAAGCTGAAAAAACAGGCCCGGTCGGAGCGGGAGCAGCACTCACAGCGGCGTATACATCCAGTCTTCCGGCGCCATACCGGTTGTGTTTATAGCTTCTGATGGGATAGGCGTTGAGTTCGAGGTATTGATCCACTTCAGCCGGTGTAAGGTTGTAATTTTTTGAAAGCAGAACAGCCATGGCGCCGGCTGCCATGGGGGTGGAAAAAGAGGTGTATGGCCCGGTCATCTGGTAGGCGGTGTTGGAAGAAATACTGGTTGTTTTATTTTGGCAAGGTGCGACGATATCCGGACGGATAAGTCCGATTCCGGGGTTATAAGGATAATCGTTGAATCCGGCTATCGATGCCCAGGTTACAGGACCATAGGCTGATCTGGTTACGATGGTGTCACTGTTATCCGTAGCTCCGCAACATACACAGGAGGACAAGCCGCCTGTGAGCGTCTGATCCGGATGCAGCCAGGGAGGGGGTATTTGTCCAGGCATAGCAATGTTGTTGGGAGGGGGGATTGAACCAACGGAGGTACCGTAATTTCCGGTTGCAATGGCAGCGATCATACCTGCTGCCAGGGCATGATTGAAACAAGTGCGCCAGGCAGCTTTATATCCCGGGTAATTGGTAAGGATAAACTGAAGCGAAAGGTTCATCACATCAGCGCCCTGTTCCATGGCAAACTGGACGGCCTGCCAAACGTCGGTTTGATACCCGGATGCGGATGAGTTCAGTACTTTCAGTGCCATGATCAGAGCGTCGGGAGCGATCCCGGTCTGTGAGCCTGCCGTCCCGTCGCCGGCTGCAATACCGGTACAGATCGTTCCATGGCCGTGATCATCCATCGGATTGTTGTCGTTATTATAGAAGTCGTAACCATGATAAGGGTACTCCGGTGTGGTCCACATATGTCCGGCAAGATCCACATGTGTATACTTCACCCCTGAATCGAGGATAGCCAGGATCACATTTTGCCCTGTGTACCCGGCCAGCCAAGCTGAATCCGCTTTCACACGGAGCACATTTACAGGTATCTCGTCAGAAGGACCTGATGTAGCCTGACCGAGATCCATCTCTTCGGGATCGATCACCTGGATCAAACGGTCATATCCAATGAAGGCGACATCCGGATGGGTTGCGAGGATCTGAATGGCAGATGGATTGGCTTCACATACAATGGCATTTACAACCCACAAACTGGTAACTTTTTCAACCGCTCCCTGCCGGCTGAGGTTTTTTATCTGCTGAATCAAGGCTTTTTGCTTGGTCAACATATCTTTTTTCAGGAGATCACAGACGTTCTTCTGTCTCTCTTTTCTTGAAATGGATTGCCATTGATCCTGACAGGCAGCCGGATCCCATGTCCCTCGGAGGGTGATAAAAATCCTTATTTTAGAGTCGGGATCAAGTCCGGCAACAGCATCTGCCAGGTCCGGCGCAATGATCGCCACTATGGGCGCCACAGATTGGGTGCTCCCAAACAAGTTCAAGAACAAAAACACCCCGAGCAAGCAACGTATTTTCATACTAACAAAGATACACATGAAAATGCTCAGCTTGGGATAATTCTCGAAAAATTAACATTTCACTTATGTCGATAATAAAATCTTTGTAAATACTCAGCAGCAAATGTAAAAACAATATTGTTATTAACAGTGGAGCGTTGAAAAAAGATTTCAAACTACCATTTTCAAGCGATGGCAATGCTTTTCTTTGCTAAAAAA
>Ga0194126_10013404_pt1 | contig 10260 bp, 9 predicted proteins | sample TA2KigC150mmetaG_FD_148641 | JGI IMG/M metagenome (GOLD analysis project Ga0194126, IMG submission 148641) | Freshwater microbial communities from Lake Tanganyika, Tanzania - TA2015035 Kigoma Deep Cast 150m | ecosystem: Environmental > Aquatic > Freshwater > Lake | place: Tanzania: Lake...
GCTGAGGGTGTTGATGTAGTCGTTGTGGGTCCACTTGGCCCGGGTCCGGTAATCCTTCGGCGCCGCCCGCTGGTGCTCCAAATCAAAACTCGCCGGCCCAGTCCCGAAAATGGGCGAAGTCTGCCAGATTCTCAGTCCATCCTGCGAAAGCTTGATCCGAAAATTGCCCTCCCCGCTGAAAATTCTTTCGATTCCTTCACCCTTTCCGATCACCTTGATCCACCGTTCCGCAACTACCTTATCCTTTGCGGCAAAATGAAAGCCCGCATACAGCACGCCCGCCGCCACGATCAGCACTGCGATCCTTCCCAGCCAGTTCAGCGGCCCGCGGATCAGCCACCGCGACAGCCAGACCAAATGGGACGACACAAAAGAGATCCAGCTCCCGCGCGAAATGGAAAAGAAAGTCGCCGCCGCCAGCGCCAGGGCCGACCAGGCCGCCGCCATCCGCACCGGCCAAACCATCCCCGGCCAGGTCAGCAGGGTCAGCGCCACCAGTCCCGCCTGCACGGTGTAGTTTCCAAAATTGTTGGGACAGCCAAACGTGCCCGACATCCTCTCCGCGTACCCGGCCACTCGCTCATCCGCCGGAAATCCGAAGATCGAAACCGGCCCGATCGTGTACTCAAACACCCGGAAATGGAAAAAGCCGTAAGCCACGCTGACCAACACCGCCACGAGAAAAGCCCCCAGGAGCCAAGGCACCATCATTCGACCGGGAAGCTGGTGCCGCGCGGTCAGAAACACCGCCCCGTAGACCGAAGCCCACAGCCACTCCAACCGGGCTTGGTACTCCTCCGGCGCATAGCCCCACGTGGCCCACGCCGCATAAGCCAGAAAGAGAAACACCGGCAGATCCACCAGGTCCACCGACCTTCTCTTCTGGATCATTCCCACCACCGCCTGCAGCCCCAGCAACATCCACAGGGCCGACCCCATGAGGTAGGCCGGGCCGGCGACCACATGCCGGGCGCCACCAAAATAAAGCGTGGTCAGAAAGACCAGGCCAAACACCAGAATCCAAGAGGTAGTAGCCACCACCCGGGAAAAAAGCCCGGCCGGCTGATCAGGGCCCGAGGGGGCAGAACGAGGATCGCTCAGGACTTGGCCGGACGCCGCGGACGGACCCTCATTCGTTTCAGCCGGGCGGGTCCCTCGGGACTGACCGTCTCCACCTTGGGATCATCCTTGAAAGCCTGGTGGACGATCCGGCGCTCGTAGGCGTTCATTGGGGGCAGTTCCACCGTCTCGCCGGCGCGGGCGCGCTCCACGAACTCCTTGATCTCATCCAACAGCGCCGCCTCCTGCTCCCGCCGGAAATTTTCCACATCCACGATCACGCGAGGAGGCGGCTCGTCGCCCCGCGCCAGCATTCGGTTCAGCAAAAACTGCAGATCATCCAGCACCTCCCCTTCCCGGCCGATCAACCGGGACGGGTTCTGCATCCGCACGTGCAGAACCTGGTCTTCGCCGCGCTTCTCCTCCTCGAGGGTGAAGGCAAAGCCGAGGTGGCCGAGCATGTTCTCCAGCGTCTCCCGAGCCGCCCCCGGCACCACCCCGGTCATTTCCGCCCCCACATTCCGCCCTTCCAGCGGCCCCGCTTCACCAGGTCGGTCGGACGCACCACTTTCTCCAGCTTGGGCATGGGCTGCTTCAGGTTGTAATAAAGCTGCACGATGGAGAGGAGGTTTTGCACGGTCCAATAAAGGGATAGCGCGGAACTGAAATTATAGCAAAACACCAGCATCAGCAGCGGCATCCACTTCATCATCTTGGCCGCCGGATTGTCCACCCCCTGCGGCTGGGGCGTGATGTGCATACTCCACATCATCGTGGCGGTCATGATCAGCGGCATCGGGTTGATCGGCAGACCCAGGCCCGGGATGACAAACACCGTGTCCGGCCGGGACAAATCGTGGATCCAGAAAAAAGTCTGCCCACGCAACTCCACTGAACTGAGCAGCATATAGTAAAACCCGAGGAACACCGGCATCTGGATCAGGAGCGGGAGACATCCCCCGAGCGGGTTGACCCCGAAATCCTTGTACAGCTTCATCATCTCCGTGTTCAGCTTGGTCGGCTCCTCTTTGTACTTCTCCTGCAGCTCCTTCAGCTTCGGCGCGAGCAGCTGCATCTTCTTCATGCTCAGGTTGGCCTTGGCCTGCGGGTACCACAGCACCGCCTTGATCAGGATGGTGAGGAGAACAATCGACCAGCCGTAACTGCTCACATACCGGTGAATCCAGTTCATCACCGCCAGCAGCGGCCGGCTGACCCAGCCCATCCAGCCAAACTCCATCACGTAATCCTCATTTGCCGCCAGACCCCGCAACCGCCAATCCTCCTTGGGTCCGGCATACAGCGTAAAAGTGCGGCTGGCCTGGCCCCCGGGCGGCAGATCCACTCCGGGTAACTTCATCCACGTCTCCACCGCCAATACTTTCCCGCGGGTGTCGGCCATCTCGGTGCCGCTCAACTCCACCTTGCGCGCCTCCGCCCCCGTGGCCGGATCCCCCTTCACCGTGAGGACCATCGCAAAAAACTGGCTCTTGGCGGCGATCCAACGCACCGAACGGTCTTCGCGGCTGGCGACCTTTTCCTTGCCCGACTGCGGAAAGAGGAAAAGGAAATTGGACGGAAGAAATTCCGGCAGCTTGTGGGTGGTGTAACTGAGGTCGGTGGTGAACCAGCCGGTGCCCACATATGTCTCCTCATCCTTGCGGAGGTGGATCGGGGCGCCCACGCCGCCGGCCAACGCATACGCCGGCAGGGCAAACGGCCCGCCGCTCCGATTCTCCACCGTCTGGTCGAGGGAAATCAGGTAGTCGCCCGCCAGACGGAACGTGCGCCGCACCATGACCGAGCCGTCCGGATGGGCCGGAGCGGAAATCACCACCTCCTGCGCATCCGCCTTTTCCAGCGCCCAGTTCAGGTCCTCTCCGGGCGGGGTCCAACCCCGCAGTTCAAACACCGCATCGGGGGAGCCCCGGTTGAGCACCACTTTTGCCGGCTCCTCCACCTCGTGCTCCTTGAGTTCGATCTCTTTCACGCCGCCGCCCCACGTGGTGAGGACCGCCCGGATGGTGTTGTTTTCCAACACCGCCGTCTGCTCCGGCGTGTTTCTCGTGACCGCACCAGGAGCCAGGCTCTCTTTGGCGGCAAGCTGCGGCACCGGAGCCGAAGCGGGAACAACCACTGGCGCATTGGGGGAGGACTCCGCCTTCTTTTTCACGGCGTTCGGATCGGGAGGATAGAAGTGGGAAACGATCTGCGGATAGAGAATCAGCAGGAGGAGGCAAACGCCCGCCGCCAACCACGACGTCCGATCCATCCCCTTTTTCATGAAACCTTCCTCACCGGATCAAACCCGGCCCCACCCCAAGGATGACAACGAAACAACCGGCGCAGCGCCATTCCTCCGCCGCGCACCACACCATGCGCACGGACCGCTTCCTCGGCGTACTGCGAACAGGTCGGATGAAAACGGCAGCAGGGTCCGGTTGTGCCAAGCAACATTCTCCAAAACGGCGAGAAAGCCCGTTGGGTGCGAATGAGGAAAATGGCGGCGGTTTTCATTTCGAATCCCCCCACAGCCCCGCCTTGCGATAGAGCCGGGTCATCTCCTCCTGCAAAGTTTCCAAGCCGGCGGTGGCGGCCTTGGGGCGGGAGATCCAGACGGAGTCGAGCCCGGGAGCGAGGTCGGCCTGCAGGTGCCGCCAGGCCTCGCGGATCCAGCGTTTGATGCGGTTGCGGGTCACGGCCGGACCGCAGGCTTTGGTGACGATGGCGGCCAGGCGACGGGAGCTGCCGGGGACGCGCCGCCAGTTGAGTTTGAGATGGCCCCCGCTTTCCGTGCCGCCGCTGTGGCGGATGGCCTGGAAATCGGACCTGCGCCGGAGGATGCGCGCCCGGGGGAGGCGGCGATCACGCCCCGGTGTGGCGGGCGTAGCGGCGCTCCACACCTTTGGGCAGGAGACGGCGACGGCCGCGCGCCCGACGGCGCGCCAGGACGGCCCGTCCCCCCTTGGTTTTCATGCGGGCCCGGAAGCCGAACTGGCGGCGACGGGTGCGCTTGGAGGGATTGTAAGTGGGTCTCATGGACGATGTTGGATAAGCCGGAAAGAGTGCCGAAAGAGCTTTGCGGAGTCAATGACCGTCGGCCAGGAGTTTCAGGAATTCATCCATTTCAGCGACGGTGTTGGAAAGATGAGGAGCGACCCGCAACAGGGTCTGACCGCCGTGTTCCTTTCTCCAGGAAACACGGACGTTGGCCGCCTCCATCCGGTTTTTGATTTTTTCCCAACCCCCGGCCGGTTCCAGCAAGCTGGTGATCACCCTGTCTTCCCCCTGCCCGCCGTAGATGGCCAACCCCGCCCGGCGCGCGCCTTCGCGGACCTGACGAGCCAGAGCCAAGGCGTGGGTGGAAATTTGCGGAAGGCCCGCGGAATCCAACAGCTCCAAGGACGCGCGCATGCCTCCGATGCCCGGAAGATTCAGACTGCCGGGTTCGTAGCGCCGACCGCCGGACTCAAATTGAATCTCCGGCTGGGCCAAGAATTCCGGGCTGACCACGTTCCAGGATCCCAACAGCGGAGGACGTAGCCGGTCCCACGCTCGTTTCCGTACCATCAAAACGCCCGCCCCGACCGGCCCCAACATCCACTTGTGCGCATCCGCCGCCAAAAAGTCGGCCTCAGCCCAGGCGGTCGGCAGGACGCCGAGCGTCTGGATGCCATCCAGGTTAAGGAGAATATTTTTTTTTCTCAGCTCGGGGCCAATCACCGGAAGTTCGGGCAGATGACCGCTGAGGTAGTGCGCGGTGGCCAGGGTGACCAGCTTGGTCCGGGCCGTGAGGCGGGGGCGGAGCGTGTCCCAGCGGATCGGATCGCCGGGTTTTCTGGCGATGGGCACGGCCCGGACGCCTCGTCTCTCCAACTCCCTCCACGGATACACATTGGCGGGGTAGTCGAACGGATCGTAAATGACTTCATCGCCGGATTTCCAGTCCAGCCCCAACGCCACCAAACCCAGGCCGAGGGCAGTGGGACCCAGCAGGGAGATTTCTTCCGCCCCGCATCCAAGGAAGCGGGCCGCCACGGCGCGGGTTTGCGCCACGCATTTCCAGGCCGCCTCGCTCTCTTGGCGCCCGGCAGCGGCCTCGGCACCCCACGCCTCCATCGCCTCCCGGGCAGGGCCGGTGATCGGAGCCACCGCCGCATGGGCGAGAAAAATTCCCTCCCGGCTGGCGGGAAAGAGCCTGGCCCGTTCCGGGGAAGAAAGAACTTGGGCAAGATTCAAGGATGGGATGACTGGGCCGGCAGAGGCGGGTTTCCCCAGCGGCATAGGAGAGGCTTCAGTCGCTCAGTTCGACGTTCCAGTAAGCCAAATCGAGGAAATGCCGCCAGTTCTCCGGGCCGTTGCGGGAAATCTGCACATTGAGAAACGTCCGCAGCTTCGGCCGCTTGGGTTTTTTCACAAGTTTCATGCTGGCCTCATGGGGACGCCGGTTGCCTTTCCGGGTATTGCAGGGGATACAGGAGCAGACGACATTTTCCCACGTGGTGGTACCCCCCTGATCCCGAGGGATCACGTGGTCCAGATTCAAATCCTTCCGCTCCTTTTTCTCGCCGCAATATTGACAGGTGAAAGTGTCCCGCTCGAAAACATTCTGCCGGGTCAACTTGACCTCTTTTTTGGGGATGCGGTCGAAAAGCATCAGCACAATCACGCGTGGCACCCGGATGCGGAATCGGATGGTGTGGTAGGCATCCTCGCCTTCGTAGCCCTGGCTGGCCTCTTGCCAACGATCGAAATCAAACGTCCGAAAATCCTGCCCGTCACCGTCCACAACCTGAGCGTGCCCCAAATAAAGCAGGCTGAAGGCCCGGCGAACGGAGCAGATATGCACGGCCTGCCAGAAACGATTCAGGACCAACACCCCTTGCGGCATGACCATATCCATAAGGTATGGTTCTAGACGGGGAAAAGTTGTCGTCAACGGGGGGCCATTTCTACTTGCTCCAACCCTTTTTTCCCCGCCTAATTTGCTCCACGTTGAAAGCTTCGCTGCAAATTTTTCTTTTGGCTGCTTTCGCCCTTGGATCCTTGGCGGCTCGTCTGCAGGCGGTCGTCTCCCCCCAGGACGATTACCTGCAGATCTATGTGATGATCAACGAGGGCGACAAAATGAGCGCCGGCGGCCAAGCCTCCCAAGCACGGGAGAAATATGAAACCGCTCTGACCCGGCTGGAAAAATTAAAAAATGCCAATCCGGAATGGGAGCCCACCATCGTCAAATACCGGATCAAATATCTCACCGACAAACTGGCCGCACTGAAGTCTGCCAAGGACGCTGCGCCTCCTCCCGCCCCAGCCGCTCCGGCGGTTACGGAAAGACCTGCCGCTCCGCCCCCGCCGCCTGTTCGCATAGAGCCTAGCACGCCCGCTCCCGCAGCGCCGACCCCGCCTGCCGTGACCTCGGATGATCCTTCCGCACTCCGCCAAAGGGTGATTCAGCTGACCGGCGATTTGGAATCTGCCCGCACAGAGCTCAAGCAAGCCAAGGCCGATCTGGATCAAGCCTTGGCGGACAAAAAGGGCCTGCAAGCAAGGCTTTCCACAGGTGCCCCGGCCGACGCGAATGTGGCCGCCCTGCAACAGGAGAACGCCGACCTGCGCACCAAGTTGACGAGTGCAGAGGATAATTTAAAGAGGGCCGCTGGCGGCGAGCTGGGTGGAGAAGTCCTCGCTCTCCGCAGCCAAGTGGATGCCCTTGAGAAAAAATTGGCGGAAGCCAACACCAAATCAGCCGAACTGGCCCGTGCAAACAGCGACTACCAAAAGCAAATCGCCGACCTAACCGGCCAGCTCCAACTGGCGGGCACGGCCGGGAAATCTGACTCCACCTTGGCCAAAGAAAACGCCATGCTCCGTTCAATCCTAGACCGCCAGCTCAAGGAGCAGGCGCGCCGTGAGGCCGCCCGGCGACTGGTGCTGGATGAGTTCAAAAATCTGGCTGTCTCCACCGAGGCCCTGAAAACACAAATGGAAGTGTTGAGTTCCCCTTTGGTCGCCCTGAATGCCGAGGAGGAAAATATGCTCAAGGTGTCCGCCCCTTCCTTAATGGCACCCGAGCCCGAGACCCCCGCCGCAACCGGAGCGGCCGGGACTACGGCCACGCTCAGCAGCAGCGCTGAAAAACCTTCGGGTCCACAATCTTTTGCGGAGAAACCGCGCATTCCCGACGAGTTCAAGGAGACCGCCGCGAAAGCCACCGCCCTATACAACGAAAAAAAATTCGATGAAGCCGCCGCCGCCTACCAAGAAATTCTCAATCAATACCCGCAATCCATCTACGCTCTTTCCAACCTCGGCGTGGTCCGGTTTCAGCAGCAGAAATACCCGGAAGCGGAAAAGGCGCTACGGGAGGCTATCCGGGTGGCTCCCAACGACGGCTTTTCCCACTCCGTGCTGGGTATCGTGCTCGTGCAGTCGGAGAAATATGACGATGCCATCCAGGTCCTCAGCCGGGCCGTGGCCCTCGACCCCAACGACGCCAAAACACGCAACTATCTGGGCATTTCTTCGTCCCGCAAGGGCCTGCAAGAGGCCGCCGAGCAGGAGTGTCGCAAGGCCATCGAATTGGATGACAGCTACGGAGACGCCCACTTCAATCTGGCCGTGATTTACGCGACGCAAACTCCTCCGGCCAAAGAGCTGGCCAAGCGTCACTACAATCGGGCGCTGGAGCTCGGCGTGCCGAAGGACGAGGAGTTGGAAAAACTGATCAACTAAATCGGAATCTGGCAAATCCTCACAACGGGACGGCCGCCGCCGATCCGCTTTTCGGCAGGTAAATTTCCACCCTCGTCCCCTTCCTTGGCTTCGATCGCACCTGCACCTTGCCCCCGTGGACCTCCACGGTCCGCCGCACCAACGCCAAACCCAGCCCCGTGCCGCCCGGACGATGGGTGAGGAACGGCTCAAACATCTGCACGGCCACTTCCTTTTCCATTCCCGAGCCCTGGTCCTCCACCGCCAAAATGACGTTCGCCCCGGCCACCCGAGCCTCCATCCGCAACTCCCCCCCGCCCTTCATCGCCTCCACCCCATTGAGCACCAGATTGAGAAACGCTTGCTCCAATAAGGAGCGGTCGCCGTGAACCCGTGCAGTCGAAGCTGGGGGCAACTTGAGGACCGCCCGGATGCGTGCCGAAGCCAGCTTCGTCCGGGTCAGCAGGGCCACTTCTGCCACCACCTCAGCCGCATCCACCTCCTGCATGTTTGGATCGGCCGAGCGGGCCAGGTTGAGAATTCGGTCGAGGATGGTGTTCATCTGACCCAACTTTGCCTCGATTAACTGCAGGTCGCGGGTTTGCGGCCCAGCAACCGTCAATCCCCGGATCGCCGTGTGCCAAAGCATCCGCACCACCGCCAGTGGATTCCTCACCTCATGGGCCACTTCGGCCGCCAACATTCCCAGGGAGGAGAGCCGTTCCCGCTTTCGCAACTCCTCCTCCGTCTGGTCCAGTCGCGATGCCAGACGCGCCCGACCCAAGGCTGCGGCCGCCAAGCCCGCCAGCCCCGTCAGCAGCCGGATCTCCGCATCGGGGAATCTGCGCGGCAGCCGCGTGGCTACCACCAGCACGCCCAGTCCCTCATGCGGGTCCACCAAAGGCACCGCCGCCAGCGAGGCCACTCCTTCCCGTAAAATCCGGTCGGTGTGCAGATCGAGCGCGCTCTCCTCCACCCGGGCCAGCGTGAACGGCCGCCGCCTTCCCACCACGTAACCAAGCGCCGACTCCCGTACCGGGATCGGTTCCTGCTGGCGATATTTCAATGAAGCCCCCAGACACACCTCCAAGCGAAGCTCCTGTTTCTGCGGATCCAGAAGAAAAATCGACGCCACTTTGGCACCGCACAGCCGGAGGGATTCGCGGGCCACCCGCTGCAGGATGGCGGGCACGGTCTCCTCAGCGCCCACCGCTGCCCCCACCTCCGCGAGCGCGGCCGACCTCTGCCCCTCCTCTCGGGTCCCGGCAACTTGCCATGCCAGCCCCATCCAGCCACCGGCCTCCCGTGCCATGGTTGCCAATTCCTTTTCCTGACCCTCCCGGAAAAAATTTTTTCTCCTCGTTCCCACCGCCAGGACCCCAATCAGCTTGTCCCCATCGATAAGCGGGGCGGCCATTTCGCTGCCGCCGGAACCAAGTGCATTCCTGCTTTTTTTTACATCGGCACGCGCCGCCAACCCACGGATGGCCACCCATCCCACCAATCCCTGGCCCAACCCCCACCGCCGTTGGCGCTTGGCGGCCGTCAGACCCTCGGCCGCCTCTACCTCCAAATCCCCCAGGTTGGGGTTCAGGAGAAAAAGCGCCACTCGCTCCACCCGAAAACGCCTCCGCAGGGCGGCCACCACCCGCCGAGCCAGTCGCTTGGCATCGGGCAGATCGTCTGGAAAAATTTCGAGGTGCTCGCCGCTCACCGGCCGACCACCTCCTTGAGCCGATGGAGCAGCCGCTCCTGCCACTCCGGATCCGTCACCGGCCGGTCCTCCCGGTCCAGCAGGCTAAAAGTATCCAGCGCCGCCCCCTTTTCCGTGGTAATGCGCGCCACACCGATCTGCATCCCCTCATCCGCGATCGCCCCAGTCAGCGCATGCAGGAGACCCACCCGGTCCGGCGCCTGTACGTGCAGGAGCGTTCGCCCGGGCTCGCTCTCCATGTCGATGCGTAAGCTGGCGGGAAACTCCGCCTCACCGATCGCTTTCTGCCACAGGGTCGGGCCTTGCCCCGCCAGCCGCTCGCTCAAGGTATCCTCGGTGGTACGCAAGGATTCCGCCAAGGCCTGCTCAAACGTCCCCCGATCCACCCGGTGACTGACCGGTTCCAGCCGGTCGCTGCAGACAAGAAAGGTGTCGATGACCACATCATCGGCACGAGTGAAAACGTCCGCGCTCAGGATATTACACCCGGCCACCGCGAAGCTTCCCGCGATTTTGCTAAACAAGCGGGTCCGGTCCCACGTCACCACGATCACCTCCGTGTGGCCCTCCTCGGGAAAGTCCCGCCACTCGACTAACGGAATCAGGGCATCGGACCCCGCCACCCGATCGGCGAAAAAGCGGTGCACCGCCCGGAGATGGCGGGCGATCAGCGCGGCCGGGCACTGGCGCAGATATGAAGGGCCCATCCCCGCAAGATGCTGCGCCACATCTTCCCTGGAAACTTCTCCGGCCAAGTCCGCTTCCACCTGCTG
>Ga0194126_10013412_pt1 | contig 10254 bp, 8 predicted proteins | sample TA2KigC150mmetaG_FD_148641 | JGI IMG/M metagenome (GOLD analysis project Ga0194126, IMG submission 148641) | Freshwater microbial communities from Lake Tanganyika, Tanzania - TA2015035 Kigoma Deep Cast 150m | ecosystem: Environmental > Aquatic > Freshwater > Lake | place: Tanzania: Lake...
GAGGCAGGCGTACTGGGACTGCTGATCCTGCTGGCAATCCTGTCCATCCCCATCTGGAACCGGGTGGCGCAGCGCTTGAGCAAACCGCGAGCCTACCTGGTGGGCGTCCTGCCGTGGCTGTCTGCTTACATTCTCCTGGTTTTCATCCAACCAGGGCAGGTCGCCTGGATGCTGGCCATATCCGCCCTGGGCGGGATCGGACTGGCTGCCGGGTACATCATCCCGGAAGCCATCTTCCCGGACGTGATCGAGTGGGGCGAGTTGTTAACCCGCCAGCGCCAGGAAGGGATTTTCTACGGGATCAAGAACTTCGTCCGCAAGATCAGCGCCGCCATCTCATTCTTCCTGGCGCTGCAGGTGCTCGGCTGGGCCGGCTATCAGGCCCCGCCAGTGGCTGCAACGAATTTCACCCAACCTTCCGGCGCCCTGGCTGCCATCCGCATCCTGGTCGGTCCCACCGGCGCGACCCTGCTGCTTGGGGCAATCATCCTGGCCTGGATCTACCCGTTGACGCGTGAACGTTATGGGAGAGTCAAGCGTTTATTGGACAAGCGTAAAGCCAGGAAGAAGTTTCCTCCTGGGTAAAATCATGCCACCACCGCCCTCAATATTGCCAGCGTTTCCATCTTCCCCCCCATCCCATTCTCCCCGCCCGGCCCCACGCAGGAGGGACAGCCGTCCTCGCAGGCGCATTCGCTGACCAGTTCGAGCGCCCGCGCCAGCAGGTCGGCGTGCATCTCGAACAGTTTCTGGCTGAAGCCGATCCCCGCCGGGACAAGATCGTAAAGCACCACCGTCGGCTCGGGAAAAGTCCCGGATTTTACAGGTTCGATATGCGTGCCCAGGTCGCCGGGGTCGCACATCAGGGAGAGCGGCGCCAGGTTGCCGAGGGCGTAGGCCAGCCCAGCCAACCCGCTCCTCATGCGGATGTTGGCCTCGACCTTCTGGTGGCATTCGGCGCAGAGCGTGGTCAGGTTGCCGGGATCGTTGGCTTTTTCGCGAACCGCTTCGGGCGAGGTTGCGCCGCGGTTGTGAAGGAACAGCCGGAACGGGACCTTGTGATGGACGGCGTGCTGCTTGCCAACCGTTTCTTCGCGACCGCAGACCTGGCAGAGATAACCATCGCGCGCCCGAACCGCCTCCCGGAGCCGGGCCCAGCCCGGCCCGTAGTCATTGGGCGCGTTCATCCACAGGCCATCGGCGCTCAAGCGTTTGACCGTCTCCTCGGAGATGGAGAGCCAGTAGCCGGTCGTTTGCAGGTCGGCCGGCGGCAGGTCGAGCGGCTCCTCGCCCAGGTTTTCGCGGCTGTACCAGCGCAACTTGCGGAAGCCGGTCACCTGCATGGTCGCCTGCAATTCTCCCCAGCCTTTGGCATGGGTGGCGAGTGTCGTCTGGCGGCTGTCGAAGATGGTTTCCTGTTGCTGCACCGAAAGCGCCTGGATGGTCGTTTGCTGGAGCGGCTCGGTGAAGTAGTCGCTCTCGAACGGGCGCAGGCGGGCGATCTTCTTCTCCCGGTCGAGTTCCTCGACGAAATACTGCCGCGCCTCGTGCAGGTAGACCGCGCCGGGGTGCGCCATCCACAGGGCGGACCTACCGTCAATAATCCCAATCGTCCGCGGTCCATCGTCCATCGTCTGTAGCACGTAACTCTCCGGCGACGCCGAGCGCAGGGAAATGTTCGCCGCGGGGTACGAGTCGGCCATCCAGAAATATTTTTCCTGCGAAAGATGCGCCTCGCGGTTGGCGACCAGGAATTCGAGGAACTCGTCCACCGCAAGATTGCCGAAGGTCTCGCCCTTCTGGAAGGGCAGTTCGAACATGGCACAGCGCAGGTGATTCAGAAGAATGAGCAGGTGGTCGGGGTTGACCAGCGCCTGCTCCGGCGACCGGCCAAAGAAGTAGTCGGGGTGGTGGGCGAGGAATTGGTCGATCGGATTGGCCGAGGCGACCAGCACCGCCGCAGCGGGCGCGGACCCGCGTCCTGCGCGGCCGGCCTGCTGGCGGGCGCTGGCGACCGTGCCGGGGTAACCGACCAGGAGCGCCGCCTCCAGCCCGCCGATGTCAATGCCCAGTTCCAGCGCGTTGGTGGCGACGACGGTGCGCACGCTGCCGTCGCGCAATCCCTTTTCGATCTCCCGCCGCTGGGAGGGGAGGTAGCCGGAGCGGTAGCCTCTGATGGTTAATGGTGAATGGTTAATAGACGATTTACCATTAACCATTTTCCATTCACTATTTCCTTGAAGATAAGTCAAAAGAAGTTCAACACTCCGCCGCGAGCGGGCAAAGACAACATGCTGCAAGCCATCGCCGCTCAACTGCCGCGAGAGCCGGACGCTTTCCAGGACGGAACTTTTCCTCAGGCCGATGGACTCGTCCACCACCGGCGGATTGTAGATGAGAAAATGGCGCGGGCCGCGGGCGGAGCCGTCCCGATCAATCAGGCGGATGGGGGCCTCGATAAGTTTCTCCGCCAGTTGGCGCGGATTGCCGATGGTGGCGGAGGCCAGGATGAATTGCGGATTAGCCCCGTAGAATTTTGCCACCCGTTTCAGCCGCCGCAAAACGTTGGCAACGTGGGAACCGAACACGCCCCGGTACGTATGCATTTCGTCAATGACGACGAAACGCAGGTTGCGGAAGAATGCCTCCCAGTTGGTGTGGTGCGGCAGGATGCCGGTGTGGAGCATGTCGGGGTTGGTCAGGATAACGCGGGCGCGTTCACGGATCGGTTTGCGGTCGCGCTGGGGGGTGTCGCCATCATAGATTGCCGATTGAGGATTTACGATTTTCGATTGGAACGACTGGAGCGTGTTGAGCTGATCCTGCGCAAGCGCTTTTGTGGGGAAGAGATACAGCGCCCGCGCTTGCGGTTCTTCGAGCAGCGCGGCCAGCACGGGCAGGTTGTAGGCCAGCGTCTTGCCGGAGGCGGTGCCGGTGGCAACGGCCACGTTTTCTCCGGCGCGGGCTGCCTCCCATGCCTCGACCTGGTGGCTGTACAACGTCTCGATGCCGCGGGCGCGGAGCATGTCGCGGAGCGGGGCCGGCAGGTAGGCGGGGGCAGGATGGAGGTCCGCAGGCCGGGGCGGGAGGCTTTCCCACGCGGCAAAGTTGGGGCCGGTCTCCGGGTCCAATTGCCAGCGGGCGAGGAGGGATTCAAGAGACATACAGGCAACCGGTTCGGCAGTTACCAGACCCCCGGTAAAAAGCGCCAGCGCACGCGGCGGGCGTATTCGGCGTAACCGGTCAGTTCGCCAATCAGCGCTTTTTCCTCCTGAACAGACCGGTACATCAACAGCGCCATGTGCAAGAGCATGGGCAGAATTGCCACCCATGAACCGAATACAAACCCGCTCGAAAGGCTGACAAGGAAGCCGCCGGCATAATTGGGGTGGCGGGCGATGGCGTAAGGCCCGGTATCCACCACCCGCTGCCCGCGCTCCTCCTGGATGCGAATGCGCGCCGACATGAACTCATTGTGGATCAGCGCCCAGATGACGAGGGAAAAACCGGCCAGCATGACGATCGCGCCTGCGCCCTGCAGCCAGACGGGGAATCCGCGGCTCCAGCCAAAGCGGCCCAAGTCCAGCGGGGCGAGGATGATGTGCGTCACCCAGGCGATTGCCGTCCCCGTATTGTAGATCGGCTCCGGTTTGGGTTTAGCGCCGGGCTTCAGCCGCTCGCGCGCCAGCTCGTCCGACATGACAGCGACACAGGCGATCGTGAACAAAAGGCGCAAACCGAGATAGAGCCAGATCGCGAGCAGGGCAAGCGTTCCGGCGATGAGGAACATGATGACTCCCATCAAAGCCAGGAAGGCCGAAGCGGAAACGAGGGTGATCAGGCGGTATTTCATGTTTGGAATTCTCCAGAATGAGCGGCAGGTTCACGCCACTGCGCCAGTTGGCCTTTTGGATTTCTATTTTGTCTGTTTCGTTCTTTGCTGGCGCGGCGCTGCGGGCTTCTTCTCCACTGCTGCCGGAACATAAGCCTCGTGCAATTTGACCGGCGCGCTCGCGGCGCGCATCCGCAGGTTGAGCATCTCCACGAAAACCGAAAAGCCCATGGCAAAGTAAATGTAGCCCTTTGAGATATGGGCGTGGAATCCCTCGACGATCAGCGAGGTGCCGATCAGCAGCAGGAAACTGAGCGCCAGGATCTTGACCGTCGGGTGGCGGCTGACGAAGTCGCTGATCGGATTTGCGGCGAACATCATGATGGCGACCGCGATGACCACCGCGGTGATCATCACCGCCAGTTCGTTGGCCATGCCGACCGCGGTGATGACCGAGTCGAGCGAGAAGACGATATCCAGCATGGCGATCGTGGCGATCACGCCGAGGAAGGATGCCGGGCGCCCGGCCCGTTCCTTCCCGTGGCCGCCTTCCAGTTTGTTGTGGATCTCGTGCGTGCTTTTCGCCAGCAAGAAGAGACCGCCGCCGAGCAGGATCAGGTCGCGGCCGGAGACCTCCAGGCTGAAAACGTCGAAGAGCGGTTGGGTCAACCGGATGATCCAGGCCAGCGAGACGAGCAGCAGGATGCGGGTCAGCATCGCGAGCGCCAGCCCAATCTGGCGGGCGCGCTTCTGCTGCGCTTGCGGCAGTTTATCGGCCAGGATGGAGATGAAGATGATGTTGTCTATGCCCAGGACAATCTCCAACACAGTCAGGGTGAGCAGGGCAATCCAGTTTTCAGCAGAAAAGAATTGGTTCATGGGAAGTCTCCTCGAGTAGCGTTGCTCGATTATACCAACGCCCATGCTCCATGCCTCCACATCTCTCCCCCTTCCCCCTGAGCCAATGCGGGAGATTGCCAAATGCTCGCGTTGGGACTAGAATACTGCCTGCCGGATGCATGAACTGCAAATCCGTTCTTCCAAAAGGAGCAACCCAATGAGCGTCATCGAAGTAACCAACCTGACCAAGTATTACGGCAAATCGCGCGGCATCGTGGACGTGTCGTTCAGCGAGGAGGAAGGCGAGATCTTCGGCTTCATCGGGCCGAACGGCGCGGGGAAATCCACCACCATCCGCCTGCTGCTGTCGCTGATCCACCCGACCAGCGGCAGCGCCAAAGTCTTCGGCAAGGATGTGACCACACACGGCCCGGTAATCCGCCGCGACATCGGCTACCTGCCCTCGGAGGTCTTCTACTACGAAGGCATGAAGGTCATTGACCTGCTCAAGTACTCCGCCAGTTTCTACGGCAAGAACTGCACCGAGCGGATGCACGAACTCTCGGAATATATGGAACTGGAACTCAACCGCCGCATCAGCGACCTTTCGTACGGCAACAAGAAGAAGGTCGGCATCGTGCAGGGGCTGCTGCACAGCCCGAAACTGCTCTTCCTCGACGAGCCGACCTCCGGCCTCGACCCGCTGATGCAGCGCAAATTCTTCGACCTGATCCGCGAGGAGAACAAGCGCGGCGTGACCGTCTTCTTCTCCTCGCACATCCTCGGCGAGGTGCAGCGGCTTTGCACCCGCGTCGGCATCATCCGCGAGGGGAAGATCGTCGAGATCTCCGACATCCGCTCGCTGCAGAAGAACAACTACAAGAAGGTGAGCGTGACGGCCGAGGGGCTGGACCAGAAAGCCTTCGACCTGCCCGGCGTGACCAATATCCAATCGGAGAACGGCACAGTCCATTTCTTCTTCAAGGGCAATATAAACGCCATGTTGAAAAAGATCACCAGCCAGAAGGTCGCCGATGTGACCATCGAAGAGCCGACCCTCGAAGAGATCTTCATGCACTACTACGAATAGGCTTGATATGAGCGCAACCATTTTCGTACACGAGTTCCGGGCGCGGCTGAAGTCGGTGATCATCTGGTCGGCTTCGCTGACAGCGCTGGTAATTTTCTTGTTCTCCATCTACCCATCGTTCTCCGAGGAAGCCGCGTTGATCCAGCAGATGATGTCCAGATTTCCTCCCGCCCTCCTGGAAGCCTTCGGGATGAACAAACTCGACCTTTCCAGCCTGCTGGGGTTCTTTGGCTTCCTTTTTGTATTTGTCCAGCTCTGCCTGGCGATCCAGGCCGGCAACTATGGCTTCGGGTTGGTTTCCATCGAAGAGAGCGAACTCACCGCCGACTTTTTGTTGAGCAAGCCGGTCAGCCGGACGCAGGCGCTGGCGAGCAAACTGCTCGCCGCGCTGAGCAGCCTGCTCCTCACCGAACTGGTCATCTGGGCGGATACGTACATCACCATTGGCCTGTTCGGTGGAGGCCGCGAGTACAGCGCCTCCACGCTGATCCTGATCCTGGTCAGCATGACCATCCTGCAACTGTTCTTCCTCTCGGTCGGACTGGTCATCTCGCTGCTGGTCAGGCGCGTGCGCAACGTGACGCCCTACTCGCTCGGCCTGGGGTTCGGAACGTACGTACTGGCGGCTTTCAGCGGCATCCTCGGCGAGGCCAAACTGGAATACATCACGCCGTTCAAACACCTGGACCCCTCCTACATCATCAAGAACGGGGCCTACGATACGCCGCTGGCGCTGATCAATGGGGCCGTCACCCTGATCGCGCTGGGCGTCAGTTACTGGCGCTACATCCGCCGCGACATCCCGGCGGTTTCGTAAGGAGGCGCTCGATGAACATCTTTCTCCGTGAATTGAAAGCCAACCTGAAAAGCCTGCTCATCTGGTGCGGCGTGATACTGTTGATGGTCCTGGTCGGCGCGGCCAAATTTTCCGCCTATTACAATGACGCATCCATGCTGGCCATCCTGGATTCCTTTCCCGATGCAATACTGGATGCGATGAGCATTCGAGCATTCAATCTGACGACCCTGAGCGGATTCTTCGGCCTTATGTTCATCTACTTCGCCTTGATGGGTGGGATCGCGGCCGCCATGTGGGGCAGCGATAGCATCTCGAAGGAGGAGCGCGACAAGACGGTCGAGTTCTCACTGGCGCTGCCGGTCTCGCGCAGCCGGGTCGTCACCGCCAAAATGTTGGCGGCGCTGGTCAACAGCATCGTTTTCGTACTGGTCACCTGGGGCGGCTCGCTGGCGGCGGCTCGACCCTATAACCCCGATCAGGCGTTCTACAACTACCTGAGGCTCGAAATGACCGCCATGTTCATGATCGAACTGATCTTCCTGGCCCTCGGTCTGCTCCTCGGCTGCGCCATGAAACGCTACAAACTCTCCGGCTCCACCGCCGTCTGGATCATCCTGACCACGTACTTCCTTTCGGTGGCCGCGAGCCTGCAGAAGGACCTGGATTTTCTCAAATACTTCAGCCCCTTCAAATACTTCGACGCGGCGGAACTCTTCCGCGAGATGAAACTGGACGCGACCTACCTGCTCATCTCGGCGGGGATCATCTTCGTCTGCGTGGCCGCGGCCTACTGGACCTACAACCGGCGCGACCTCTACATTTAGCGATTGCCGCACGAATCACGAACCGACCGGGAGCCTGGGTCCGGTCGGCTGTTACTACGTCTGGCGCTTTGGACAAAAAAGCATGCCCCGCCCAGAAATTGCACTTTCCCCACCGTCTGCCCACACTCGGGGCATAGTTTGCCAGCCTCCCTGCCATCCATGCTGCGGATGCAACCGCCAGGCCTGCCAAACAGGCAGGCCTCGTCGTTCCACCCGCCTTTTTTCCGTCACATCGCGAACGGTATCCAGAATACCTTCCCTCCCCGCCAGGCTACCCATTCCCCTGCCCATCGCCTGGTTTCAGGCGGGCTTTCCGGTTCAAGTATCGGAAGGACAACCCACCCAGCAGCAATGGGAACCAGAAAGTGGCCGCCCGGTAGGCAAGCGTGACGAGGGCTGCGGTGGCGGTCGGTACCTGGAGCGAGCGCAGGCCGAGGGTCATTGCCCCTTCCATGAAGCCAATCCCAGCCGGGGTTGGGGAGACGATCACAAATAGGTAGCCGATGCTGAAACCGCCAATGATCGTCCCGACGGAGAATGGCGTTCCAAACGAAAGGAACGACAATGCAAGGATGCAGATCAGGATCGCTTTGTTGTTCAGGGCAAAGAGGAAAGGCCAGAACAACCTGTGGGTCTGGCCCTTGATGGCGGTCAGGCCTTCGGCAAACTCGGATGCGAAGAGGCGGGCGTTCGCTTCCTGGAGATATTCCCGGCGGGTGAACAGGCGGACCACGCGGTTGACCGCCCGCGACAACCATGCAAGCACATTGCCCAGCCGCTCGCTCGAACGGTATCCGAGATAGACCAGGGAGGCCATGCCGATGGCTATTGCCAGGATAATGACCGAGGCCGTGATCTCGCCCGGGGACAGGTTGTTACGCCGGATCAGTACTACCCATCCCAAAGATAATACACAGATGAAGGCAGCATAATCGAGGAGGATGAAAAGCGCCCCTGCAACCGTAACCCGCCCGGTCGAATGATTGCGCTGGCGGGCATCATCCAGCAGCACTGCCATCCCGGTCACACCGCCGATGGGGGCGATGACATTGACAAAGTTGGCTGCCGCTACGATCAACATCAATTGACGGCTCTTCATATCGATCCCAACCAGGCGGTAAAGGGACTTGAGCGTCACCGCCAGGTCGTAGAGCCAGACGAACGCCAGGAGCAGGGCGAAAAAGAAGAACCGGAAATCGCTGCGTTGCAGGGTCTCGACGATGGTTTCCAGTTCAGCCAGGCTGAAGTAGACGAAAACGACGGCTAGCAGGAGCAGGACAGCGATGATGAATTTACGCATGACGGCCATTATACAACAGGCAGGCTGGCGGGAATCCCACCAGCAGGAAAACTCCCGCCGGTCCAGTGACCGGCGGGATGAGTTGCAGTGCAGAGGATCGATGCCCCAATTCGGATCCGGGCGGGTTAATCGCTCCCACCGTAGAGCATCCCATGGATTACCAGGACCGCCTTGTCCAGTTGCGGGTCCAGGCCGGCTTCGGACTGTTCGAGGGTCATCTCCACGATCACGTCCGGGGTCAGGCCGGTCTCGTGGATGGTGCGCCCGTCCGGGGTCAGCCACTTGGCAATCGTCACCCGCACCGTGCCGCCATTGCTGATCGGAACCCAGTTTTGCACAGAGCCCTTGCCATAAGTCGCCACACCCACCAGTTGGCCGCGGTCGTAGTCCTGGATCGCCCCGGAGACCAGTTCCGATGCCGATGCGCTCCACTCGTTCACCAGGACCACCAGCGGGATATCGCCGGTCGCCAGGCCGCCGGGAATGGCTTCGTTCTCGTAACGCGTCCCGTCGCCGTACGCCTCGTACCAGATGACACCCTCGCCGATGAACTCGGAAGCCACCTCGGTGGCGGATGTGGTATATCCGCCGGTATTGTTGCGCAGGTCCAGGATGATGCCCACGGCGCCCTGGTCGAGCAGGCCGGAGAGGATCGTGCGCAGTTCCGTCCCGGCGCTGTCGCCGAAGACTGAGATGGCGATGTAGGCGATACCACCATCCAGCATCCTGCCTTCCACACTGGGGATGACGATGTGGGCGCGCGTCACCGTCACATCGAACGGCTCATCCACCCCTTCGCGGACGATGGTCAACACCACCTCGGTCCCGGCCGGCCCCATCACTTTCAACCGCACCAGGGCAGGTTCCAGTCCGATCACATCCTCCCCATCCACAGCGATCACCTGGTCGCCGGTCTTCAGGCCGGCGGCCTCGGCCGGGTAGCCCGGGATCGGCCGGACGATGGTCAGAAATTCTCCCTCGATGTCCACCCAGGCGCCGATGCCATCGTATTCGCCCGACATGTCGATATTTGCATCCCGGGTCTGCTGCGGGTTCATGTAACTGGAATGGTCATCGGGCAGGGAATCCATCAGGCCGCCCAACATCCCATCCACCAGAGCCTGGTCATCGAGCGGCTGTTCGTAGTACTGCTCGTGGATGATGTCCCATGTTTCCCAGACTGGCGCCATCAATTCCTGCATCCCGGGCGGTGTGATATCCTCGGTTACCGCCGGTTCCGTCGCGCTCCCGGCCGGGGGGACGGTCGCCGCTGGCGAGGTAGTCAGGCGCCCGGCGAGGATCCCACCGCCAAAGGCGCAGACCAGCAGGCCCAGCGCCACGACTGCCACAAGAAAACCGCGTACTGTTTTGTTCATATACCTGCTCCTATACTTGTGTGTGTCCAACCGGCGGAGGCCCCTCCCCACCAACCGGTGAATGGATTGATAATCTTAACATTGCTGGCTTAAAAATGGATAAGGTTCAAATCCGCAATGTACGCATCAACAGAGGCAGTTCATCCAGCCGCTCGATGGCCGTGTCCGCCTCGAAACCGGGATCGTCGCGCCC
>Ga0194126_10013414_pt1 | contig 10252 bp, 7 predicted proteins | sample TA2KigC150mmetaG_FD_148641 | JGI IMG/M metagenome (GOLD analysis project Ga0194126, IMG submission 148641) | Freshwater microbial communities from Lake Tanganyika, Tanzania - TA2015035 Kigoma Deep Cast 150m | ecosystem: Environmental > Aquatic > Freshwater > Lake | place: Tanzania: Lake...
TTTTTTAATATATAATTAAATATAAAAGAATTTATAAAGATTTCTAATTAAAAAGTATTTCAAATAAAAAAGGAGGTATAAAATTCCTAAAAGCATTAAAGATGTAGCTAAACTTGCTGGAGTATCCATAGGTTGTGTATCAAAATATTTAAATAATAAGCCATACGTCAGTGAAAAAACCAGGATTAAAATAGAAAAAGTTATAAAGCAATTAAAATACAGGCCGAATGCAATCGCAAAAAGCCTGGTTATAAAAAAAAGCAACTGTATTGGTTTATTAATAAGAGATATTACGAATCCCTATTATGCAGGGATAATAAGGGGCATGGAAGAGTATATCAGTGAGGGGGATTACAATTATAGTCTTATCTTATCTGATATGATAGAACCTGATAAAATCAGCAATTCATATATTGATAATTTCTTGGAAAGAAGAGTTGATGGGATTGCTACTACAACAGATAACTTAAGCGTTGATTATCTAAAACTGCTAAGAAATGTTAATGTTCCTATAATCTTTGTCAACCGTTATCTTGAAAATACAACAGTCCGTATAAATTATGTGTCTATTGATAACTTCAAGGGTGCATATATGATTACAGAGCATCTTATAAAACTTGGACATATAAATATCGCTCATATTTCTTCAGATATTAAATATACTGTTGTAGCAAACAGGTTAACAGGTTTTAAAACTGCAATGAATGATTATGGAATTGAGGTAAAAGATGAAAATATAATAATAAAAAATGACCTTACAGCTGAAAGCGGTTTTATGATTGCCTCGCAGCTTTTAACACGGAAAAATCCCCCATCAGCAATTTTCTGTATTAATGATTATACTGCTTATGGAGTAATAGATTATTGTTTTAAGAATAATATTAGAGTACCGAAGGATGTATCTATTGCCGGTTTTGATGATGCCAGTTTTAGTTCACTTGGTTTTGTAAGCCTGACAACTATAAGACAGCCTATTAAAGAGATAGGAAGAATGGCTGCAGAAATACTGCTGGATAAGATAAAATTTGGGGAAAGGGACAAAGTCCATAAGATTTTTGACCCGGAACTTGTTATAAGAGAATCAACCGCTTTTAATAAAAAAGCTTAAAATAAAATTTCTATTTGCAAGTTCTATTAATTAATATAAATTTTAGAATATGTCAATTGGCAGTTATTAAGGATAAGCATTACTTATCGATGATTTTAGTACTTTTATATTGGGTTTTTCTATATTGGGATTTTAATTAATTTCATATATTAATGCAAGGATTGAACAGCAATAATTTTAAAATAATACTGGTGAAACTCCACCGGCTGAAGTCGTGGGCTTCCCTTGCTTACTATAAATAGAATATAGCCTATTAATCACCATAATGAAGTCTGGTGGTTTAACGGCAAACTAAAGGAGGAAATTTTTATGATTTTTAACAAATTCAATGCAGATATGGGTATTGTGTCTTTTATGGCTTATCCTGAAATGACAAAAGATGAAAACATATACCTTAAAAAAATAAGGAGCATTGCTTCAGATGAATTTTTTAGCTTTATAGAGGTGTGTCATATTGAAGACCAGAAAATAAGACAGGAAGTTAAAAATATATTGGAGATATCTAATATTAGAGTTGGTTTTGATGCCCATACAGTTATACTGCCTAATAATTTAAGTATAAACTCCTCAAAAGATGAGGAAAGGGAAAGAGTAGTAAAAATCTTAAAATCCCTTATTGACGAAGCATATTATTTGAATGCTGAAGGATTTACTTTATTATCAGGCTTAAAACCTGAAAAAGGGAATATGGAGCTTGAATTAAAAAAGGCAATTGAATCAGTAAAAGAGCTATGCAGTTATTCTTTATTAAAGGCAAATGAATTACAGGCGAGGCCAGTTGATGTGGTAATTGAGACATTTGACGACAGGGAATATGCTAAAAACAGGCTAATAGGCCCTACAGGGGTTGCTGTAAATTTAGCAAAGGAAATAAAAAAGGATTTTGATAATTTTGGCCTACTGCTTGATTTGTCCCACATTCCAATACTGGAGGAAAATTTTATTGAATCCTTAAATCTTGCAAAAGATTTTATAAAACATATACACATCGGGAACTGTATTTTAAAAGATAAAAGTCATCCTGCCTTTGGAGATAACCATCCAAGATTTGGTATTCAAAATGGTGAAAATGATATAAAAATACTGGCAGATTTTATCAAGGCTTTAATAAATATTGGTTATCTTAAGAAACCGGGAAATACTATAATTTTTGAAGTAAAACCTCTTAGTGGTGAAGATCCCGAAATTACAGTTGCCGGTTCAAAAAGGGCTTTTTTAAGAGCTTTGAATTTAGTTTAGTAATTGCTTGAAGCAGGAATTAATAAAATCTTCTGGATGTTGCAAAACATATAATTGAAGGATTAAGGGGAGGATTTCTTTTTTATATAAAAATCATGTTATTTTAAGTTTATTATTAATATAAAAAGCAAATTCCTGTAAGTTTAGCCTTTACTTAATGTTAAGGATTATTTTTGTTGCATCTTGACTTTTATTTTTTAAGGTTTTCTTTTGATTTTTGTTTTATAAATTATAAAATTATAATAAGTAATACGATTTATCATTTTAATATTATTATTTATATTAAGAGTGTCTTTAAAATAATTTAAGTTTATTAATAAGACAGGCCCTGGCATCTAGAGTATGCAGGAGGTAATGAAAATTAGAAAAGCAGTAAATATTAAAGAGGTAGCAAGACATGCAAATGTTTCCCAGGCATGTGTTTCAAAATACTTAAATAAAAGACCATATGTCAGCAAACAGACGGCAAATAAAATACAGGATGCAATAGATGCTTTAAACTACAGCCCCAGTGAAATCGCAAGAAGCCTTGTAAAAAGAAAAACTAATAATATCGGGCTCTTAATACTTGATATTAAAAACCCCTATCAGACAGAAGTTATAAGGGGGATAGAAAACTACAAGAATGCAAAAAACCTTGACTATAATTTACTGCTTATTGATATGCTCCAGAATGAAAAATCTGGGGATAAATATATAGACTCATTTATCCAGAACAGGGTTAACGGGATTCTTACCACATCTGATAGGATAAGCAAAGAAAGTTTAAAAAACTTAAAAGCTCTTGGAATTCCTATTATATTCATTGGAAGGTTTTTAAGTTTTGCTGATGTTGAAGTAGATTATGTAACAAGCAATAATGACAAGGGTTCTTATATAATGACAAACTATCTTTTAGGGCTTGGCCATAGAAAAATAACATTTATAACACCACAAGTAGATTCTACAGTCATATCATTAAGGATAAGGGGATACAAAAATGCTATAAAAGATTTCAGGGATGAAGAAGTGGGTGAAGATATTTTTTACGGGGAAGACTTCACATTCAATTCCGGTTTTAAAGCTGCAGAAAAAATATTTTCAAAGACCGAAAGGCCTACTGCAATCTTTTGCATAAATGATTATTCTGCTTATGGGGTAATTGATTACTGTTTAAGTAAAGGCATCAAGATCCCTTACGATATTTCAATAGCCGGATTTGACGATATCCAGTTCAGTTCCCTGGGTCTTATAAACCTGACGACTGTAAGGCAGCCTATTGAGGAAATAGGAAGGCTTGCTGCAGAAGCACTGTCTAAAAAACTTGAAACTGGTGATAACAAAAGAATAAAAATAGTACTGGAACCCGAGCTTGTAATAAGAAATTCCACAAGGGGATTAATATAAATAAATGAAATATGCAATAGTTGTTTCTATTTTTAAGACTGAGTTTGGTCCAATTGTTTTTAAGGGAAATCTTGCCGATAATATAAAATTGGCAAGCAATTTAGGTTATGATGCGGTAGAGTTTGCAGTTAAAAATCCTGAATCAGTAGACATAGAAGCTTTAAAAAAAATACTTGAACAATACAATATTCCAGCTCTTACCTTTGGTACAGGTCAGGTTTTTTTTGACCAGGGATTGAGTTTTTCTGACAAGGATAAAAACAAGCGGGAAAATGCCGTAAAAAGTGTAAAGAGAATAATCGACCTTGCAGCTAACTTTAATGCATCAATTATCATAGGCCTTATCAGAGGAAAAGTGCATAGTATTGATGGTAATCCAGAAAATGCCATTAAGAAAGCTGAGGAAAAAGTAAGCATTTGCTTAAAGGAGTGCATGGATTATTCCGAAAAATATGGTACCAGGTTTTTTATAGAACCTATTAACAGGTATGAAACCAATATTTTTAATACACTTAGTTCAGTCAGCTCTTTTTTTAACAGGTTTAAAGATATATTTGATTTAAACAGGATCGGAATACTTGCAGATACCTTTCATATGAATATTGAGGAACCTGTAATTGAAAAAAGTATTCAAAATCATATAAAAATGATAAAACACGTGCACTTTGCAGACAGTAACAGATGGGCTCCGGGATACGGTCATACAGATTTTGAAAGAATATTTAAGGTGCTAAAAGATAATAATTATTCAGGTTATATTTCTTTTGAGATTCTTCCATTACCAGACCCGGTAGCAGCTGCAAGGGATGCTCTCTCTTATATAAAAAATCTGGAAAGGAAAATAATATGAGGTTTAATTTAGATGCAGCCAATGATTTGATGGCAAAATATAAAATGGATGCACTGCTTTTTATTGACCCTGATAGCCTGAAATATTTCGGTTATGAACTTTTTTTTAACAGTGCCAGGGATTGGATGTTAAAACCTGGCGGGACAAATAATTATGGAGTTACTAATTTTTGCCTGGTTCCTTATAAAAAGAACCCGATTTATATGGTAAGTGCTTTTAGTATATCAAGTGTCGATACATATTTAGCAGATAATTATGATATTTTAGCTTGCGGCCCTTTTATTGATGTAAATATAATAAAAAATGTCTCTAATGCGGATAAAAATATTGCAGGTAATAAAAATGATATAGAAAAGAAAATCTTTGAATTATTGAAAAAAGGTATATTTAAAGACCAGCTTGAAGCACTTGGTCATGCTCTTTCTAAATACAATCTTGAAAGCTCAAGGATAGCAGTGGAACAGGACTGCATAAGTGATGTTTTGATTAGCAATATCAAAAGCAGGTTTTCTTCAGTTGAATTTCATAATGGGTCGGAATTAATAAGATTAATCCGTATGATAAAAACACCGGAAGAGATTGCGGTGATTGAAAACTGTTTAAGGATAACCGAGGAAGCTTTTTTAAAAGCTGTCAATTCAATAAAACCGAAGACTACAATGAAAGACCTTAAAGTGATTTTCAAAAGTGCAATATTTAAGAATGATGCCCAGTATGAACATTTTTTTATATTCCCCAGGGGTATGGGCATGACAGACAATGATAGATACATAATTGAAAAAAATAATATACTAGGTTTTGATGCCGGGGTAATTTACAACGGATATACCTCTGATACTGGAATGACCGTATTTTTTGGAAAATATCAGGATAGAGATCTGGAAATATATAAAAACCTTTATGAAATGGTAGAGACAGGGATACGTTCAGTAAAACCAGGGGCCAGGTGCTCACATGTTTACGGGGAGATGGTTAAAAAAGTTAGTGGCTTTAAGTTTTCAGGAAATACTTTTGAGGGACATGGAATAGGAATGGGCTTTAGGGAATATCCTGCAATAAATCCAAATATCGGTTATGACTACAATAATGGTTTTGAAAATATAAGTTCAGACTTCATCATTGAAAAAGGAATGGTTATAAATTTTGAAACCTGTTACAATGTTTTTGACCAGAAGACTTTCCAGATTGAAAAAACTGTAATGGTAACTGATAGCGGAGCAGAAAGTTTTACATTTCAAAATAGGCAGGAACCTGTTTTTATATGATTCTTTTATATTACCCTTGAGCACTGTATTTATTAATTATTAAATAAATACAAAGACACAGAAAGCTATGATGTACGGCACGTACCTCTAATAGCTGCATTCTTTGATAAAATGGAAATACCTTCAATTGTAGATAAAGCGCTTGAGTGTAATTATAATATTTAGTGTGTTATAAATATTTCAGCTCATCCCAGAAAGCAGGTTTATTTTTTTCCCTATATTTAACCCGCGTTATAATTGTTATAAAATAAAACATTAATGTTTTAATTATTTGGCAATTAACCTTTAATTTTTAAATGATTTATAAAATGATGAATTATTCAGCATGGATTAATTAAAATTAGAAAATTAAAATAAGAAGTATAAAAAGTTTTTGGCCTAAAGGAGTTATATATTGATATATGATACTGAGGAAAACAGGGAAAAGTGCATATGCCCTTCCTGTGCGAGCTACCCACTAATTTGTGGCGGTGAAATCCTTTACTGTGCAAAGGGAAGAAGCAGATGCGAAATTGAAATAAAGCAGTGCATCTGCAACCAGTGTACGGTCTACAGCGAAAATAAACTTGCAGGTCTGTATTTCTGTGACAGGGATATATCAAACCGTGGGGAGACTTTAATTCGCAGCAGAAGAGCGGGCGAGGATGAAGCCTCTTACATAAAGATGCTCCACATTAAAGAAATAGCAGATAAGGGCCAAAGCGTTATAAGTTCAATGGGTTCACAAAAACAAATGCCCTTTTCTTTTGAGCAGCTGCATTTTCTTCCTGCACAGCTTTTTAGAATTCCACTGGAAAGGGATGACCATATAAATACAAAGGTATGCATAGGACCTGCTTCCCAAAAACCATTAAATCTTTCATCGCCAATAATTATTACAGGTATGAGCCTTGGTGCTGTTTCAATAAAATTAAAGCTGATTTTTGCAGGTGTGGCATCAGCAATGCAGATAGCTTTTAACAGCGGAGAGGGTGGGATACTTGATGAAGAACTTGATAAGGCAGCAAGTTTATTAATCGGCCAGTACTGCACAGTAGATAATGATGTTGATATGGAAAGGTTAAAAAGAGTTGCAGCAGTTGAAATACGTTTCGGGCAGGGAGCATACCCTGGCTGGGAAAGTTACCTGCCTCCTGAAAAGTTAAGCCCCGATATTGCAGACGTGAGAGGAATAAGAGGTACCGAGCCAATTTACTCACCTGCACATCATTTTGATATTAACAGTACAGAAGAATTGAAAAATAAAGTTGGCTGGTTAAAAGCCAGTACAGGAGGCGTTCCGGTTGGGGCAAAAATTGGCTGCGGAAATGTTGAAAAGGATGTGGAAATCTTAATTGAAGCAGGTGTTGATTTTATAGCACTTGATGGCTTTGGCGGGGGAACAGGCGCAACTGAATATTTTGCAAGGGAAAATACAGGTATACCTGTAATTGCAGCTCTGCCCAGAGCAGTAAAGTGCTTAATTGGTTCGGGTGTTAAGGATAAAATTACACTGATTGCATCCGGTGGTTTACGGACATCTGCTGATTTTGCAAAATGTCTAGCCCTGGGCGCAGATGCAGTATATATTGGAACAGCAGCACTGATTGCTGTCAATTGTGAGCAATACAGGGTTTGCCACACCGGTTTATGCCCGACAGGAATTACAACCCACAGGCCAGAACTTACAAGCCAGTTAATTATTGAAGAAGGGATAAGGCTGCTTTCTAATTTCATTAAAGTTTCTACTGAAGAAATTGCAAATATTGCACGGATAGTTGGAAAAGATGATATAGGAAAACTTGCCAGTTCTGATCTTGTGTCACTGGATAAAGACCTTGCTGAAATAACTGAAGTTAAATGGCTAAACGGGGAGTGAGTATTATTTTGATGGAGAAGTTCCAGGAATTAATAAAGACACTTTCATGCAATATGCAAATGAGGCAAAAGCGGGTTGTCCGGTGTCACAGGCTCTGGCAGCAACTCCTGTTGAGCTTGAGGCAGAACTGGTTTAAAACAATCATCTCCTGATTTTCCAGCAGCCTGTTTAAATTATTGCCTAATTTATAAGCTTTAACATTTCATTTATATCATTTGTCGGAGTTTTGCAGCTATAATTTGAACAGACATATATAGTTGGCTTATTATTTATTGTTTTTAAATCTTTTATAAAGCCAGGTGTTTCAGCCATTTCATTTTCAGGGCTGCCTGTTGTTTTCAAAATAACAACTTTATTTGGAACAAATGCTGAGTTTGCTGCCTTCAGGACTTTTTTAGTTTCTGCTGAGTTGTTATCTGCAACAATTACAATTTCAAAGGAAGGTCCTGTTAAAAAATCAAAGGAAGATATGAACTGGGTATATGCTTCAGGATTCTTTTCAATGGTTTCTGAAAAAGCTTTGATAATTTTTAATACTTTATCTTCAAGGCCGGTATCAGCGGTAATTCTGCTTAGTTTAATTAAATTTAAAAGTGCAACAGAATTACCTGAAGGGATGGCTCCATCATAAACATCTTTTTTTCTAAAACGGGAAATTTCATTGTTAACTCCGGTAAAGAAAAAACCTCCATTTTCATTATCCCAGAAGTTCTCAATTAAATATTTATTGAGGGCAGAGGCAGTCTTTAAATACTTCATATCGAAGGTGGTCTGGTAAAGCTCCACCAGTCCCATAATAAAGAAAGCATAATCGTCAAGGTTTGCAGGTATTGCAGATTGGCCATCCCTGTAGCGGTGTAGAAGCACACCTTCTTTTGAGATTAAATTATTTATAATAAAGTCTGCAGCATTTACAGCAGCTTTTTCATAGGTGCTGTTTTCAAAAACTCTTGCACCCATTGCAAACGCAGAAATCATCAGTGCATTCCAGTCTGTTAAGATCTTATCATCTTTAAACGGATGTATTCTTTTTTTACGCTCATAAAACATCTTTTTTATTGCATCCTGCATAAATTCATTTAAATCTTTTAAATGAATGTTATACTTTACTGCAATATCTTTTAATTGTTTATTGACATACAGAATACTTCCTGATTCCAGGGATGAGGCGCCTATATTAAAAATATCAATAAGCATTTCTGAATCTTTTGATTCTTTACCAGAAAATATTTTTCCAATTTCATCTTCGGTCCAGGTGTAAAACTTTCCTTCAACGCCTTCGCTGTCAGCATCTTCAGCAGAATAAAAGCCTCCAGGCCCTGAAGTCATATCACGCAGCACATATGTAAAAATTTCTTCGGCAATGCGCCTGTATTCTTCATTTTGTGTTGCCTGATATGCTTCAATGTAGCCCATTGAAGCAAGTGCCTGATCATACAGCATTTTTTCAAAGTGAGGTACAATCCATTTTTTATCTGTGGAATATCTGTGAAAGCCAAAACCTGCATGATCCCAGATGCCGCCGGATCTCATAGCATTCAATGTTTTTTCTGCCATTTTTAATGCATATTCATTTTTGGTTCTTTTCCAGTACCTGAGTAAAAAATATATATGGTGCATGGTTGGAAACTTTGGAGACAAACCAAAACCGCCATTAACAGCATCATACAGGCGGCTTAAGTGCTCGAATGTTAAATCAAGAATTGCTTTATCCAAATCCTTCCCCGCAATGGAAATATTTTTCTTTAAAAAAAGCCGGGAAATGTTTTCAGATGACTGCAGCAATTCATTTCGTTTATTTAACCATAACTGCTTCACCTGTGGTATTAGCTCAAGCATGCCAGTTCTTCCATATTTATTATCTTTAGGTATATAGGTGGCTGCAAAGAATGGTTTTTTATCAGGTGTCATAATAATTGTAAGCGGCCATCCTCCTGAACCTGTAAGCATCTGGCAGAAGTCCATATATATTTTATCAATATCAGGCCGCTCTTCACGGTCAACCTTTATTGAAACAAATGTATCGTTTAAAAGACTTGCCACTTCAATATCTTCAAAAGATTCTTTTTCCATAACATGGCACCAGTGGCATGTGGAATACCCTATAGATAAGAAAACCGGCTTATCTTCCAGTTCCGCTTTTTTAAAAGCTTCCGCGCCCCAGGGATACCAGTTAACTGGATTACGGGCATGCTGGAGAAGGTACGGGCTTTTTTCAGATATAAGGTGATTACTATTTCCTATCATTTTATATTTTTACCAAATGCTTTTTTTCCTTTTAATTCCTGTGCTGAAATATAATAAATTTTACTTTATTAGATTTAGAAATCATAAGAATTCGCTTCTGGATCACTAAGTACACCATAACATAAATAAGGTTACGTATTTAATCTATTAATCCTATATCAATTATGGTATAATATTCACATGGAGGTGAGTATTATGCCCAGAAAAAGCCCATATATAATCATTTTAAGCGAATACGAAAAAAATATTCTGGAATCAGTATCAAGAAAATATACGTCACCTTATCGTGATGTAGCAAG
>Ga0194126_10013417_pt1 | contig 10250 bp, 8 predicted proteins | sample TA2KigC150mmetaG_FD_148641 | JGI IMG/M metagenome (GOLD analysis project Ga0194126, IMG submission 148641) | Freshwater microbial communities from Lake Tanganyika, Tanzania - TA2015035 Kigoma Deep Cast 150m | ecosystem: Environmental > Aquatic > Freshwater > Lake | place: Tanzania: Lake...
CACTTCATTGTGCCGGGTCCGCAGCGGGATGCCGAGGCGGTATGCCTCGTATTCGAAGTCGCGCATGAAGGCATAGACGCGCTCGGGGATAGAGCCGAAGTAGTGATCTTCCATCTGCTGCCCTTTGGCTGGCGTATGGCCAAAGACGGTCCGTCCCGTCATCACAAGGTCGGGGCGGGCATTGGCGAGCCCCTCATCGACCACAAAATATTCTTGCTCCCATCCCAGGGTGGCAGTCACCTTTCCGACGTTGCGGTCGAAATAATGGCAAACATCCACTGCTGCTCGATTCAAGGCCTCGATGGATTTGAGGAGGGGAGCTTTGTAGTCCAGCGACTCTCCCGTGTATGATACGAAGATGGTAGGAATGCAGAGGGTCATGCCCTGCCCTATGTGCATGATGAAGGCAGGAGATGTCGGGTCCCAAGCTGTATATCCCCGAGCTTCGAAGGTGGCGCGTAGCCCACCGCTGGGGAAAGAGGACGCGTCTGGCTCCTGCTGGACCAAGGCATCACCGTCGAACTGCTCCAATGGGGTACCGTCTCCTTTGAGAGTGAAGAAGGAGTCGTGCTTCTCGGCCGAAGAACCTGTCAGTGGCTGAAACCAGTGCGTATAGTGCGTAACGCCTTTCGACTCAGCCCATTGGCGCATGCCGGCTGAAATTTGTGCGGCCATGGTCCGGTCAATTTTATGCCCGGATTTGATGGATGCCAACAGGCTCTTGTAAGCCTCGTCGCTCAGAAAGTCGCGTGCGGTCTTTAACGTGAAGACGTTTTCTCCGAAAAGTGCCGTGACCTTGCCTACTCCGTCTACACTATAAAACGTATCGCCTGATGTGAGGTGATCGATGGCCTTGAAACGTAAAGATTGCATGTGTTGGTTGGGTTTAGAAAACAAAAATGTGGATTTTTAGAGAAAAAGTATTCATTCCTCTAGGTTTGGGGATAAAAAAGCCTTTACTGTGTGCCAAAAAAAAGGTTTATCGATCGATTTATTCTTGTCCATGCCATGTTTCACAGTTATGAATTATATAGTGAAAAATGTCATATGATAAATTTTGACAAGTAACCCCCACTGCATTGCACATTCTTGCACACAACATAGACAGCGGTTCCGCATCCACGGGAAGGTCTTGAATCGGCAGGCATTGTCGCCGCGCCTATCTTTGCCGATATTTTGATTCATGGAAACGACTGTTGACACAGCGGCACAGCTTGGTCTGCGGCCTGAAGAGTTTGATCAGATTAGGGAGACCCTCGGGAGAAACCCCAATTTCACAGAATTGGCGGCCTTTTCAGTGATGTGGAGCGAGCATTGCAGCTATAAAAACTCGATCCGCTGGCTTAAAACGCTCCCGCGCGACGGTGGCCGTTTGCTGGTGGCCGCCGGAGAGGAGAATGCTGGTCTGGCCGACATCGGCGATGGACTGGGCGTCGTGTTCAAGATTGAATCCCACAACCACCCCTCCGCCATTGAACCCTTTCAGGGGGCCGCCACCGGCGTGGGAGGCATCCATCGCGATATATTCACCATGGGGGCGCGTCCCATTGCAGCGTTGAATTCGCTGCGCTTCGGCGACTTATCGGACCCCAAGACCCGCCATCTGTTGCGGGGTGTCGTCCAGGGCATAGGGCATTATGGCAACTGCTTCGGCGTACCGACGGTAGGTGGCGAAGTGTATTTCGAGTCTTGCTATCATACCAACCCGCTGGTCAATGCCATGAGCGTCGGGATTGTCGAGTTGGGGAAGACCGTCAGCGCAACGGCAGAAGGCATTGGCAACCCCGTCTTCATCGTTGGATCAGCTACCGGTAAAGACGGCATAGGCGGTGCCTCATTTGCCTCTGCAGACATTACGGAAGACAGTGCACAGGACCTGCCAGCCGTGCAAGTAGGAGATCCCTTCCAGGAGAAGAAACTGCTCGAGGCGTGCCTGGAAGTCATTCCTACTGGTGCACTGGCAGGTATGCAAGACATGGGAGCCGCCGGCATTATCTGCTCAACGGCGGAGACGAGTGCTAAGGGCCACGTCGGCATGCGCATCGACCTAGAAAAGGTGCCCACACGCCAACAGCACATGAAAGCCTGGGAGCTCTTGCTGAGTGAGAGCCAGGAACGGATGTTGATGATCGTCGATAAAGGAAGAGAGGAAGATGTCCTCCGCATCTTTGCCAAATGGGACCTGCCCTGCTCGGAGATCGGGACCGTGACGGACGACGGCTTGCTGCGTTTCTACATGAACGGTGTGGAAGAGGCCGTCATCCCCGCTGAGAGCCTGGTGCTTGGAGGGGGCGCCCCAGTTTACGAACGAGCCTATCAAGAGCCGGCCTACCTGCAAGCGGTGCGCGACTTCAGCCCCAGTAGCGTGACGGTGCCGGCCGACCTAAAGGCCGTGGCCACCTTCCTTGCGTCCTTGCCCAACATCGCCAGCAAGCGATGGATCTATCAGCAATATGACAGCATGGTAGGAACGGCTAATGCCACGACCAATCACCCTTCCGACGCCCCAGTCGTTTGGGTCAAAGGAACCTCCAAAGGACTTGCCATGACGACCGACTGTAACAGCCGGTATGTCTATGCCGATCCATATAAAGGAACGATGATCGCCGTCTTCGAGGCAGCCCGCAACATTGTATGCAGCGGTGGCCAGCCCCTGGGCGTAACCAACTGTCTGAACTTTGGCAACCCCTACGACCCAGGCGTATATTATCAGTTTGTACATGCGATACAAGGTATGGGCGAAGCCTGCCGCCTATTGGGGACTCCGGTCACAGGAGGGAATGTCAGTTTTTACAATCAGCATCCTGAAGGCGCTGTCTATCCTACCCCAACCATCGGCATGGTCGGACTGCTGGAAAATATCCAACAGCGGATGGGGCTGGCATTCCAGTCTCCCGGCGATGCCATCTATCTGTTAGGAGAGGTCACAGACGACATCAGTTCTTCCGAATACCTGCACAAATGGCATCGGGTCGAACATTCCCCTGCACCCTATTTCGACCCGGCGGCCGCCCTCGCGCTGCATCAGGCGCTGTCGTCCCTGATACGCGATCAGCTCATACAGTCTGCCCATGACCTCAGCGAAGGCGGACTCTTTATTTCCCTGCTTGAAAGCGCGATGTCGGGCAGCCGGGGGTTTTCGGCCTCGCGACCTTCGGCAGGTCCAAGGGCCGATGCCTATTGGTTCGGGGAATCCCAGGGACGTGTGGTCGTCTCGGTGATGCCAACTGACGTCGACGCCTTTGAGGCGGCAGTTCGCCATGGACATCTGCCATGCCTGCGCATCGGGGAAGTGACGGCCGGTGCACTCCGGGTAGATGGATCCGACTGGGGGGATATCTCCGCATGGCAAAAGCACTACGACGAGGCCATCGGATTGCAGATGGCTGCCTTGTAAACACCAGCACATGGAAGTCGATTCGCAGAGACTGAATGCTAGGCTACCTGAACGCAGCGGCCCCTATACGATTGTGACAGGGGCAGCCGGCTTTATTGGAAGCGCCTTAGCGAAGTATCTGAACACACTCGGGAGTCGCCAGCTGATCCTGGTGGATGCGTTCACCCGTGCAGACAAGCAACCCAACCTGGCCGGCATCGAATTTGCCTATAAACTAGATCGCGATCTGCTGTTTGCCTGGCTGGAGCTGGAGCGGCCATCCGTCTCGCATTTTTACCACCTCGGTGCCCGGACTGACACGACGGAGTTCGACTATCGCGTGCATGAGCGACTCAACCTCCACTATTCACAGCAGGCCTGGCAGTATTGCACCCAGCATGGTATCCCCCTTGTCTACGCCTCTTCGGCTGCCACGTATGGCGATGGTGCACTCGGCTATTCGGACCATCATGATATGCCCGAGAGGTTGCAGCCCTTAAACCCATATGGCGTTTCAAAAAACGAGTTCGACAAGTGGGCCCTGTGCCAGTCCTCACAGCCACCCCATTGGTTCGGCCTTAAGTTTTTCAATGTATACGGCCCCGGTGAATCCCACAAAGGGCGGATGGCCAGCGTGGTCTTTCACGCCTTCCAGCAGATCCGTGCACGGGGCTTTGTAGAGCTGTTTTGTTCGCACCGTCCGGAATATCGTGATGGCTGGCAGTTGCGCGACTTCGTCCATGTCAGCGACGTGGTCGCAGTGTGCCAATGGCTGGCAGATCACCTGCCGGAATCAGGTCTCTACAACCTCGGGACAGGCCAAGCCCGCAGCTTTAATGACCTCGCCAAGGCCACTTTTGCAGGAATGGAATTGCCCCCAGACATTCGCTATATCGCTATGCCCGTAGACATTCGAGACAGGTATCAGTATTTCACGGAGGCTGACATGCAAAAGCTTCGACATGCCGGCTTCCCGCAGACATTCCGGACGCTGGAAGAAGGAGTCATGGACTACGTCCGGCATTCCCTGCTGCCCTCTACAACGCCCCACTCAACTTAGACAGACCTTCATGGAGATTTTCCTCGATACAAGGCTTGTACGTGCCGAACAACGGTACCTCTCCAATCGTGTGGGAGACGAGACCATCCTGCTCGACTTGCAGACAGGCGATTATATAGCACTCAACGACACCGCCGCCAGTATTTGGGAAAGGTTGCAACAGCCCCACACCGTGCAGGAACTGTCAGCATCCCTTGGCCTGACCTTCGATGTAGCTCCTGACCAATGTCTGGCAGAGACGCTTGATTTTCTCCGCGGGATAGAAGCCCTTCATTTGCTGGCACCCGCCTGAGCAGATACGGCATGTCCATCCGGAAACGCATACGTACATACAATACATCCACGCAGCTGGACCGTCAGCTCTTTGCCCTCACCATGATTGCCTGTCCCTTTTTTCGGGTGGCCCTGCTGGCCATGCCCTTCTCAAGGGTACTGGCATGGCAGGGGGTGCCCGGGGAGGAAACTACGGAGTTGCCCGACCCTGGCTCACTGGCCTATCGAAAGGCTATGCATGTGGCCTTGTTGCGTACAGCCCGCTACTTTCCATGGGCAGCCAACTGCTATGCGTTGTGCCTTGCGGGCAAGTTTCTTTTGCGCAAGCAAGGAATTTCCTCCACCCTTTATCTGGGTTTTTACAAGACCCCGGAAGGCTGCCATCAAGGGCATGCCTGGCTTCGGTCTCATGATACCTGGATTTCGGGTGGGGGGCAGCGGTATCTCTACTGCGTACATTCGTGCTATAGCTGAAAAACCAACGACCAGCAGTAATCGGCATGGGGATCTGTCTACATATGATGGTAAAGAATGAAGCCCCCCGGTTGCCACAGCTCTTCGCGTCGCTTGGAACGATGGTAGATGCCTGTGTGGTGTCTGACACCGGCTCTACAGATGATACCATCGCCTGCATATGTTCATGGGCTGATCGTCTAGGAATACCCTGTCAGGTGGAGAACCATGCCTGGAAAAATTTTGCGCATAACCGCAACCTCGCGTTGCAGGCTGCCTACAAAGCCCGGCGCGATGGCTTTCATGACTGCAGCTGGCTGATGGTCATCGATCCGGATGAGGTGTTGCAAGCGGAAGATCTAGCATGGAAGGCGGGCCTGATCCGTGGGGAGTCCTATTCATTGCATGTCCGCGCTGGCGGCACCTCAGTGTGCCGCCCTTTTCTGCTAGACATCACCGCTACGGAATGGCGTTGGCAGGGTCTTATCCACAACTGGGTGGAAAGCCTTCCGCCCGGTACACCATTTAGTTTTTTAGAGGGGGTCGCACTACAGTCCAGTGTATTTGTGGGTGCTAAGTCGCACGCCTACTGCTCACCTGTAGAGAAGGCCGAGGAAGACCGGCGGCTGCTTCTGGAGGAATTATCCGGCTCGCCCTTGTCGATGCGTAATGCTCATCGATGGTTTCAGCTTGCCTATGTTTGCCAATTGGCGGGGCGACATCGAGAAGGGATGGAACGATTGTCTTGCTTATGGGCATCTTCGGAGGTGCATCCTGAGATCCGTTATGCGTCCGCCATCCTGGCTTCTAAGTCCGTTCGTGCCACCAACGGTACGCATGACGAAGCGTTATCTCTTCTTCATCAGGCTCGCTTATGGGAGCCTCATCGTTGGGAGGCATCCTATTATATTTCAGGCCTTATGCGGGAGGCTGGCGATGCTGCGGCAGCCCTGGAGGCCCTTCCGGCAGTCGGTCTGATGCCGCCCCGGCTGAACGGTATTTTCTGGATGGAGCACGACCTATACACCTGGAGGGTGTCTTACGAGCGCGCCTTTTTGCTCTACCAGACGGGCCGGTGGCAAGAGGCTTCCAAGCTGGCGACCTCGCTTATGGAACGTTCCATTCTGCCACCTGCTGAAGCAGGATTCCTGCTTGCCTTGCTACAGCGGATAAGACAAGAGACCAGTACATCGAACTGATCGCTTCCAAGGCTTCTGCCTATGAGTACCATCTTTGGCATAGTAAGGCGCGAAGGCCCTGCCACCCGCGGGGATGCAGGTACGCGTATGTTCTCTGCCATGGATCACTGGCAAGCCGACCACCGCAGCCAGTACGAAGAGGGCGGGTTGTTGCTGGCGCATCTGCTGCTGCGCAACACGCCCGCACCAGAAACCAGCATCCATCATCTCGGACCGTACAGCCTTACGGCCGACCTGCGCCTCTACAACCGGGCGGATTGCCTCCGCCGTCTGGGCATCGACCCGGGCAAGGGGACTTTTATGCCGGACGGATTGATCGTCCTGCATGTCTTTCAGGCATTTGGCGTGAACGGCCTCGCAGAACTCGTCGGTGACTATGCCTTTGCACTCTATGACGCATCGACGCATACCCTACTCTGCGTCAGGGATTCGATGGGTGTGAGGCCTTTATGTTATAGTATCCTCGGGTCAGACCTGGTATTCGCCAGTGAGCCACGAGGCATCCTCGCTCATCCGGAGACCGACACAGCCCTCGACGATGCCTTCATCCTACAACTCATGGCCGGCCAGCCGCCAGACGCTGCGTCAACCTTCCGCCGGGGCATCCGCCACCTCCTACCAGGGCATATGCTGCAATGGCGGCCCGAAGAATTGCGCATCCATCCCCTTCGAAGGCTTACCATTCCGGCGTTGCAGCGGTTCCGCCATCCAGCAGACTACCAGGAGGCTTTCCGGGAGCAGCTGCAGAAGGCGGTTGCCTGTCGGCTGCCCAGCCGAGGTCCGGTAGGTGTTGAACTGAGCGGCGGGCTCGACTCCAGCGCCATAGCTGCCTTTGCCGCACCCTTATGCACTGGCGGAACGACACTGCACAGCTTTACGCTGGGAGGGCCGGAAGGGCTGCCGGGCGGGACCGTCACTGATGAATGGCAATATGCAAAAGCCGTGCTGGCACATTGCGGCATCTCCCAGCATCTACGGGTCTCCAGCGGCGGTTGGGCCTACCCTTCTCATGCGCAGGACCTGCACATCTCTGATCACGGAGGGGTCGATCTGATTAGTCCGTTCTGGCAGGAGCCAGCCTGGAGGCTGATGAGGCAACAAGGCATTCACACCTCCCTTTCCGGATTTTTCGGTGATGAGGTAGCCACCCATCCGGCCAGGCTCTATTACCACGATTTCCTCCTCGATGGTCGCATCCTTGCCTTCCTACAAGCCTGCCATGCCCATCGGGATTATACTTTGCCATTCCGAAGGCTCGCAAAAGCATGCCTGCCCGCAGCTATGAGAAGTTTTTTGCAACGTCGGACTCCCTTGCCATCCCAGGATGCATGTTACCTCGTTGGGCCACCTCCTAGGATGGATATCGGCCCTGCCGATGACAGGCCCTTCAGCCTTCGCCGGCACTTACTGCAGCGTGCCACCTCTGTCTATCCGCAACGTCGACTCCAGAATGAGTCGCTGGCAGCTATTCGCTACCGCATCGACATGCGGTATCCGTTGGCAGATATCCGACTGGTAGAGTTTGTGCTATCCTTGCCGCCGGAGGCGCTTGGGCATGTTGATATGGACCGACACCTATACCGCAGCAGTATGAAAGGATGGGTGCCAGAGGAGGTGCGGCTTCGAACTGAAAAGCATGTTCCGTTAGGGATCTTCCCTGTCCATGAACTCCGTAACCAACTCCCCTGGTGGAGGGCAGCCATTGCCGATATCAGAAGTGCTGCCGGCCACCCATTATTGCATCGGCTCGACTTTGCACGCATTGACCGTGATCTGGACCCCACCCAGGCGGAGAATACCTGGCAAGGAGTCTTTGTCCCGCGTGTGCCATTCCATATCCTTGCGCTGGCCAGATTTTTTGACGAAAGGACGGGGCCGTCCGGCCTGTCGGACGCCGTCCGGCTGGGAGACTATTCCCAGTTGACTTGAAAGTGTATCTTTACTACAAATTTATCAGAAGGTGGAAAATCCAAACCCTATCAATCAGATACAGCCCCCCCCGCAGGTGGCACAAGCCACCGTCAAGCCGACGTCAGAGGGGCGAAAGCCCTGGCAAAAGCCCCTGGCCAAGCGCATCTCCAAAAACTCGATACTCGACCTGGGACCAACACCAGGCACCCTGGAGAACATGACCTTCTCCTACAAGTCCATCTGAACGGCTACGCTCCCTGGCAAGTTCCATCTAGCCGCTAGGCTTGTGCGGTCTTGCGAGGCACTTCCCGGAGCCATGTCTCCACCGCATCCCCCGTCGATGAGAGGCTGATATGCGGAGGGCGGCTCATGCGGGCTATCGGTACGCAGTCTGCCATCATACCAAAGAGTGCTAGATGCGCGCGCTGTAAAGACCGTTCATGGATGAACTCACGGCGGTAAGTATGGGCTGCCAAGGCGAGGAAGGCACTGTTCCCTAGCAGCTCCTGGCACACAAGGTGCTGCAGGCTAGCGTCTGACTTCGACAACACGAGAATCCCACCCAGCGGGAGCGCTCGTCCGAAACTTGGATCGGACAGCCGCTGGCCAAACTTTTCCGTATCGGGCCAGATGCGGTTTTTTTTCTCGTACTGCGGGTCTGCCAGTGCGTCAATCGTCTCAGCGGTCAGCTTGAGCATGGGATAGGAGGGGTTCACCAGGATGGAAGAGGCGTCCTTGGGGTCAGCTTGCAGCAGGCACGTGTCATCTGTGAATATGGGAAACCCTCTTTTTCTCAGTTCGGCTGCGATGGACGACTTCCCGGCACCGCTCTCCCCGGCAAATAGCCATACCAGGTTGCGGTAAATGATACCTGAAGCATGTAGCAGGAACTGCCCGCGCTGCATCAAGGCAGCAGCCATGCAGACGGTGATGCAATAAATCCTGACCAGCAGAGGGTCTGCCTGATTGGCGGGGAAAATGCGGATATGCGTGCCATGGTCGACGGCATACTCGGCGATGCCAACCAGTCGGAGTGCGAAGGAGTGGGCGTAAAAACGCCAGGCATGCCCTTGAGACTTTGTCCAAGGCGTCGGGGGCGTTGAAAGCCATGATATCACGATCTCCGCTTCCTGAGGGGGGCAGGCTTGGAGCTCTGGGAATTCGATTTCTGAACGTATCTTGAAACCGTATGCCCTGTAGAAGTATGACTGGCCTTGGGGTTCCACCATTTGGATGGTCGCACAGGATGCATTCAAAGGTAGCAGTTATCCACGGCCGGTGGCATCAGCGGCACCCATGACTTCTCTGAAAGAAACAGCCCATTCCTATGGGCCGGAGGCGGCCACCCTGCTGCAGATGGCACGGCTTGTTGCTGCCACGCCGGCGGCGGCAGAGACTTTCCGTCTCCTGGAGGCCCCTATCTCTGCTGGTATACTGCACCGTCGCCTGACCGCACATGGCCTCACCGGCATAGGCCTGCCGGCTGGGCTGCTGCAGGAAGTCTTTGATTCGCAGACATATGCCGCCTGGGCAAGAGCAGAGCGACAGTCCGCCGCCTGGAATCTTCACCTTTTTGAAGAGCAGCGCCTGCTCGATGGTTTACTCTCTTCCCTAAGCCTTCCGTATATCTATGCCAAAGGCCTGCTATTGGGATGGGCTTTTCACGGTGACTTGACCACCCGTGCCACCCGTGACATCGATGTGATGGTCCGGCCTGCTGACTTGCCGGCCTTCCGCGGCCTGTTGGCGATGGCCGGGTACGAGGAAGTATATTTCTTCCCCGAGCAGCATCTGTGTTATGGACGATGGCTGAACCGGGAGGCTGTCTTTCGGAAATCGGTTTCAGATGGGGTATATGTGCATGTGGAGCTGCAATGGTCGCCGGTCTTGTCGTTTTATCGAATTCCAATCGCCGCCGATCAGCTCTTAGAGCATAGGCAATGGCAGCCCCTTGGCGGGGTACAATGGCCGCTTCCTA
>Ga0194126_10013425_pt1 | contig 10246 bp, 7 predicted proteins | sample TA2KigC150mmetaG_FD_148641 | JGI IMG/M metagenome (GOLD analysis project Ga0194126, IMG submission 148641) | Freshwater microbial communities from Lake Tanganyika, Tanzania - TA2015035 Kigoma Deep Cast 150m | ecosystem: Environmental > Aquatic > Freshwater > Lake | place: Tanzania: Lake...
GCGCACATTCGAGTGATCGACGCCGGCGTTGGCGCACACGAACCCCAGCCTGTGGCGGACAATGATCAGCCCGGGGCGAACGCGCAGCACGCTCCTCGATTCCGACAGGATGGCCTGCACCAGCCTGGGATCCTTGCGCGACTGTACCGCCAGCTCGCGGGCCTGCGCCGAGGGCTCGACCGTCGACAGGTTCAGCAGCCGCCCTTCGGCCTTCGACACCACCTTCTGCGCCACCGCCAGCACGTCGCCGGCCTCGAGGCGCAGGTCGGAAGCCTCGAGAGCGGTCAGGATGGCGGCGCCCAGGTCATCACCGGGGCGGATGAGGGGCAGGCCCTGGAGGGCGGTCAGGACCAGGCGGGCAGGCAAGGAGACGCTCAGTTCTTGCGCGGCGCGGGCTCGCCCGTGATGCGAATGCCGGCGCCGCGGATCTTGTAGCGTTTGTTGATCCCCAGCAGGACGGAGGTCAGGCCTTCGACCACGACGGCGTTCTGGAGCGGGCCGGCATCCCAGCCCTTGAATCCGGCTGCCTCGACCAGGTGCAGAACCTGCTCGCGCGCCGGGGCGCTGTCGCCGCACACGAGCACATCGCACTCGATCGGGTGGTCATCAGCCAGGTGAACGCTCGAGATGTTCTGGAAAGCGGCCACGACCTGCACGCCGGGCCCCAACAACAATTGAGCCTCCCGGCTCGCCGACCCCGCCGCCGGCATGCCGACGAGTGTGATGTCGCTGCCCAGCGGAACGGACACATCCACCAGGACCTTGCCCTCCAGGTGCGGCCGGAGCGGTTCGAGAGTGGCCTGTTGAGCGCTGTACGGCACGGTCAGCACGGCGATATCACAGGCCGCAGCCGCATCCTCATTCGTCATGCCCTGCACGACCTCGCTGCCCAGCCGCTCATTCAGAGCTGCGGCGGCAGCCTCGGCCTTCTCCTGGGCTCGCGAACCGATGAGCACCCGGTATCCGGCGCGTGCCCAACGGAAGGCCAGGCCGGGGCCCTCTTTTCCTGTGCCCCCCAGAACAGCCAATGTGAGGATCAAGTGCTCGGTCATGTCCCTCCCTTGGGGCTCAAGCGCCGCTCAATCGGGCGGCACAAAGCGCATGTAGCGATCCCAGACGGCGGCCGCCCGCCGGCGCGATTCGTCGGTCACGGCCGCCTCGTCCAGCGTCGTCAGCTTCCGCTCGTGCATCAGGACCCGCCCGGCGACGATCGTCGTCGTGATCATCGACTCGTGGAAACCAAACAGCACGTGCCAGGGCAGATTGCCCGCGGTAAGCGGCGTCGTCGGGTGATAGTCTACAAGGATCAGGTCGGCGTGGGCGCCGGGGACCAGACGCCCAAGCCGAGCCTGCGGGAAGAACGATCCCGCCAGCTCGGCGTTCCCCTGCCAGGCGATCTCGGCCACCAGGTTGCCCGGCATTCGCCGCGGGTCGCGGTTCCACAGCTTGTGGACCAGGTAGGCCGCTTTCCACTCCTCCCACATCGCATTCGAGAATCCATCGTTGCCCAGCGCCAGTCGAACGCCGGCGGCGCGCAACCTCTCGATGGGCGCCACGCCCACGCCGTTGTTCATGTTCGAACGCGGCTGGTGCGTCACCCACGTCTCGCTCTCGGCCAGCAGGCGGATCTCGGCCTCGTCGACGTGCACGCCGTGCGCCAGGATGGTGCGCGGGCCCAGGATGCCATGCCGCGCCAGGCGCGCCGCGACACGTTCTCCGGTCTTCGCCAGGCAGTCGGTCTCGTCCACCTCGTGCTCGGCCAGGTGCATGTGGAAGGGCGTCCCCGGCGCGGCCGCCGCCCGGCAGGCTGCCAGCGTCGGCTCGGACAGCGTCAGGCTGGCGTGCAGTCCGAAGGCCGCCGCCACCCGCCCTCCGGCGAGCGGCCCGGCCGCACAGCGCTCGAGGAAGCGCACATTCTCGGCGATCCCCGCCTTCGCCTTCTCGGGACCATCGCGATCGGTGACCTCATAGCACAGCACCGCCCGAACGCCGGCTTCCTCGACGGCTTCTGCCAACACGTCCAGCGAGCCGGCGATGGCGTTGGGCGAGGCGTGGTGATCGATCAGCGTCGTCGTGCCGTGGCGGATGGCATCGATCAGGCATACGCGCGCCGAGGCCCGCACGTCATCCAGGTCGAGGGCTTTGTCGAGCGGCCACCACAGCTTGTCGAGGATGGCCGGGAACGCCTCGGGCGCCGCGCCGGGGATGGCCATCCCGCGCGCGAACGCCCCGTAGAAGTGCGTATGGGCGCAGATGTTGCCTGGCATCACCAGCCGGCCGTTGGCCGAAAGCTCCTGCGCCGAAGCGTGGCGCGCCCTCAGGTCGGCCGTTGGGCCCATTGACGCGATGGTCCCGTCCTTCAGCAGCAAGGCCGAGCCCGGCAGCAGTCGAAGCGGACTCTCGCCGGTGACCACCGTCGCATCCGTGATGAGCAGATCGGAGCTCACGCTCGCCTCCCTCGTCGGCCTCAATCGAAGACCGTCGGGCGGGCCGGATCCCGTAGGCCGGCCAGCGCGTCCTGCAGATGCCGGGGCGCCGTGCGATGGGAAGACAGCGGGGAGGGCAGCGCCTCGACCGGAAAGAAGCGCACGTCGCTCGTCTCGCTGCTGGTCGCCAGCTCGCCTCCCACCGCCTGGCACAGGAAGAGCAGCTTGTAGGCATGGAACAGCGGCAGCGAATCCTCGATCCGGTTGGCGTCGTAGACGCCGATCAGCCGCTCGGCGCGCACGCGCAGGCCGGCTTCCTCGAAGACCTCGCGTTCGACGGCGACGTGCGGTTCCTCGCCCACATCGGCCCACCCGCCGGGAAGCGTCCAGCCCCCGTCGATGACCTCGCGCACCATCAGCAGCTCTTCGCCTCGGAAGACGGCCCCGCGCACATCGACCTTGGGTGTCACGTACCCCGGCTGGGCCGTGAAGGCCGTGCGCAGGTCGCCCAGGGGGAGATCGCCATGCTCGGCGACGATCTCGGCCGCCAACTCCAGGAGCTTGTCAGCCCGTTCACGGTCGTACTCGTTGCGGGCGTAGTGACGCGCCGTCTGCGCCAGCGCCTGCAGGCGGCGAGCCCAGTCGAGCCACTTCCGCTCGCTCATGCCGCGCCTCGCGCCCCCAGCTCCATGGCCAGCGCATCCTGGTCCACCGGCAGGCGGCGAATGCGCACGCCGCAGGCGTTGAAGATGGCGTTGGTGATAGCCGGCGAGGTGGGGATGCTGACGATCTCGCCCACCCCTTTGGCGCCGTAGGGACCACTGGACACCGGATGCTCGACGATGAGCGAAGTGATCTCGGGGGTCTGCACGATCGAGGGCATGCGGTAGCGCGCCAGCCGGTCGGTGAACACGACGCCCTTGTCGACGATGAACTCCTCCGTTAGCGCGTTCCCGATCCCCATGATGACGCCGCCCTCCACCTGGCCCTGCAGGCCGAGGGGGTTGAGGGCGCGCCCGAGGTCGGTGGCGGCGATGACCTGCAGCACGCGCACCTCGCCGGTCGCCAGGTCGACCTCGATCTCAGCCGCCTGGGCGGCGAAGGCGAAGGCGAAATGCATGTCGCCACCGGAACCCAGCGGTTGTGTCTCCGGCGCCCAGTACTCGTACGACGTGCTGGGCTTGCGCCCCTCGGCGCGCATCCACCCGGCGACCGTCCCCAGCGGGACGCGCCGATCCGCCACCTGGGCCAGACCTTCGACGAAGCGCACCTCATCCGGCGGGCAGTCCATGTGCTCAGCGACCGTGGCGGCCGCCGCCTGGCGCAGAGCCCGGGCGGCATGCAGCACGGCGTTGCCGGCCACGAACGTCTGCCTTGAGGCCGTCGTCGGGCCGCCGTCCGGCGTCAGATCGGTGTCGGAGAGCAGCACGCTCACGCCGTCCGCCGGCACCCCCATCTCCTCGGCCGCGATCAGCTGCAGGACGGTCACGAGTCCCTGTCCGATCTCGGCCGAGGCGGTGCGCACCTCAAGATGGCCGTCGTCGTACAGCTCGACCTCGGCGCCGGCTTTGTCCGGAGCCCCACCGCCGAGCCCGGTGTTCTTGTACGCCACCGCCACGCCCCAAGCCCGGCGGAGCGTCGGCGCCTCGGCCACCGTTCGGGCGCGGAAGGGATCGCCATCGCAGCGGCGGCGGAGCTCCGCCTCCAGCCTGTCGATGCACTCCAGCAACCCGACGCTCTCGGTCAGCCGCTGCCCCGTGTTCGTCTCCGCCCCGATCCGCAGCGCGTTGCGCCGACGGATGTCGATCGGGTCAAGACCCAGCTCGGCGGCCAGCTCGTCCATGACAGACTCGATGGCGAAGCACGACTGGGTTACACCGAAGCCGCGGAAAGCGCCGGCGGGAGGGTTGTTGGTGTACATGGCGTAGCAGTCGGCGCGCACGTGCGGCACGATGTACGGCCCGGCCGAATGCGTCGTGGCGCGCGTCATGACCTTGTCGCCCAGCGAGGCGTAGGCGCCCGTGTCGCCGTACAGCTCGGTCTGCGCCGCCACCAGCGTCCCGTCGCGCCGGGCTCCCAGCGTGACGCGGATCTGCGTTGCATGCCGCTTGGGATGGACGAGCAGGCTCTCGTGCCGGTCGTAGAGGACCTTCACCGGTCGCCCGGTGGCGCGTGCCAGCAGCGCGGCGTGGATCTGCCCGGTAATGTCTTCCTTCCCGCCGAAGCCGCCGCCGATAAGCATGCCGATGACGCGCACCTGCTCCTGCGGCACGCCCAGGCTGGCGGCGATCTGCTCCCGATCGGCGTAGGGGATCTGCGAGCCGACGTAGACCTCTAGGCGCCCGTCGGCCAGCGGCCGCGCCAGCGAGCACTCCGGCTCCAGGAAGGCGTGCTCGGTCATCGGCGTGTGGAAGGTGTGATCGAGCACGAGCTCCGCCTGGCTCAGTCCCTGATCCACATCGCCCTTGCGCACCTTGATGTGCTTGAGCAGGTTGCCCTGCGCGTGCACAGGCGGGGCATCCGGGAGGCGCGCCTGCACCGGATCGGAGACGACCGGCAGCGGGTCGTACTCGGCCTCGATCAGCGCCAGCGCCTGCGCGGCGATGTCGCGCCGCTCGGCGGCCACGATGGCTACGGCGTCGCCGACGGTCCGCACCTTCTCACCCACGCCGACCAGCACCGGCCAATCGCGCACCACCAGCCCGTGCCGGTTCTCCCCCGGAATGTCGTCCGCCGTGAGTACGGCCGCCACGCCGGGCAAGCGGCGAGCCCGTGAGACGTCCAGCCGGCGCAGGACGGCGTGCGGTACGCCGGCTCGCAGCGCCCGGCCGTGGAGCATATGAGCGAAGACCAGGTCGTCAGTGAAGATCGCCGTGCCGGTCACTTTGGGCACGGCATCCGGCCGCGGCTGAGTACTTCCGATGACCCGGCCGCCGGACCAGGTCTTGACTTCCGGTCCCTCGACGGGCTGCCCCGTGCGCAGGGCGCGCGCCGCCGCCTGAACCGAGCGCTCGATCGTCGGGTACCCGGCGCAGCGGCAGAGCGTGTCCTTGAGCGCCGCGCGCAGCGCTTCGGGGGATGGATCCGGATCGCCTGCCAGCAGCGCGGCAGAGGTCATGATCTGGCCCGGGATGCAGAAGCCGCACTGGACGGCGCCGTGCTGGGCAAAGGCGGCCTGCAAGGGATGGAGGCGGCCGTTCTCCGCCAGACCCTCAATGGTGACTACCGAGCGGCCCTGGGCGCGGAGCGCGGGATAGGTGCACGAGAGAATCGGCAGCCCGTCGATCAGGACAGTGCACGCCCCGCACTCGGCCTCGCTGCACCCGATCTTCGTCCCGGTCAGGCCGAGGCGCTCGCGCAGCACGTCGGCGAGCATCTCCGTCGGTGCGCATTCGAGGCGCACGACGATGCCATTGACCGTCATCTCGAGCGGCTGGAGAGGGCTCATGCGCCATCCTCCGGTGGGCGGCGGGCATCGTCGAGGGCGGCAGGCAGTGTCCGCTCCAGCAGGACGCCGAGCAGGTGGCGGCGGTAGTCGGCCGTGGCGCGGTGGGCGCTCGAGCGCAGCCGGCTCTCGGAACGCATGGCTTCCGAGACAGCGGCATAGTCAACGCTCGAGGATGGCTGGCCGATCATGGCTCTCTCGGCGGACTGCAGCCGCTGCGGGGTCGGCGCGCTGGGTCCGGCGGCGACGCGAGCATCGGCGATGCATGCCTGCTCGTCGAGCTCCACCCATACCGCCAGGTTGAGGATGGCGATGGCGACTCCCTGCGGACGCATCACGCGCCGGAAGGCCGAGCCCTGGTGGCTTCTCCGCAGAGGAAGGTAGAAGCCCACCAGGATGGTGCGAGCCCGGTCGAAGGTCGTCTGCCCGGGCCCGGCGAAGAGCGACGCGAGGGGTACGGTCTGCCGCCCGGCGTCGACGGTGGCCATCTCGGCCTGCGCGCCCAGCGCTAGCAGCGCGATCGTGGCGTCGGCCGCCGGGAGCGCGTGGGCGACGTTGCCCCCCAGCGTCGCGACGTTGCGCACCTGCGGTCCCCCGATCAGCGCGCAGGCCTCACGCAGGGCGCGGGCGTGCCGCTCTAGGCGATCGTCGGCCGCCAGGGAGGCGTGCGTCACGGCCGCCCCGAGGAAGAGCGTCTGCGCCTCGATGCGAACCTCGGCCAACTCCGGCAGGCGCGTGACATCGACAAGCGTGTCGACCGGGGCATGCCTGCCCTGCTGCAGATCAAGGAGCAGGTCGGTGCCGCCGGCGACCACCCGCGCTTCGCCTGACGAGCGGCGCAGCGCGGCCAGCGCGTCATCCAGTGTGCGGGGTGTGACGTACGTGCGCCAGTAGGTCATAGCTGCGAGGACATGGGAGGGACCGGGCGGCGCTTGTCGATGAGCGGGGCTGCTCAACGCCGCCGCAGGACCATCCTGCGGCGACCCCCGTCCCGAGGTCTGGAGAATTCTAGCACGGGCGCCGGGGGCGGACAAGCCGCCACGTCACCCTTGGCTCCTTCGGGTGCCGTATTCAGGGGCAGGTCCGCACCCACCACCTGACAGGTGGGAGGTCCACCTGTCAGCTGGTGGGGAGGGTCACCGGATGACGGTCGTCCCCAGCGGAACCATGACACCTACCCTTGCCCCGCACGTTGAGCTGGCATACAGTGTGGTTCGCCGGTCGAAGCAACCGACTCGCCGGCCTGGCAGCTACAGCGTGCGAGGAGACAGGATGACCGTCGCGTTTGCCCAGCGCACGGACGGACTGCGCCTGGAGGGTGCCTATCAGGTTCTGGCCCGCGCCCAGGAACTGGAAGCGCAGGGGAGACAGATCGTGCACCTCGAGATCGGCGAGCCGGACTTCCCCACGCCGGAGAACATCGGCCGGGCGGCGGCGCGGGCCATCGCCGAGGGCAAGACCCATTACAACCCTTCAGCCGGGATTCGGGAGCTTCGGGCAGCCATTGCCGCCGACGCCTCGCGCCGCCGCGGGCTCACCATCCTGCCCGAGCAGGTCGTCGTCAGCCCGGGCGCCAAGCCGAACCTGTTCTTCCCGGCGCTGGCCCTGGTCAACCCCGGCGAGGAGGTGGTCTACCCCGATCCGGGCTTCCCCACCTACGAGGCCATGATCCGGGTCACCGGAGGCGTCGGCAGGCCGGTGCCGCTGCTCGAGTCGAACGGCTTCTCGATCGATCGCGACGTCCTGGCCCAGCTGGTGAACGCCCGCACGCGGCTGATCATCCTCAACTCGCCCGGCAACCCGACCGGCGGCGTAATCCCCCAGGGTGATCTGGAGTTCATTGCCGAACTGGCACAGCGCCACGACTGCTGGGTGCTGTCGGACGAGATCTACTCGCGCATCGTCTTCGGAGAGCGCGCCGTCCCAACCATCGCCGCCCTGCCCGGCATGCGCGAGCGCACCATCATCCTCGACGGATTCTCGAAGACCTACGCCATGACCGGCTGGCGGCTGGGCTACGGGATCATGCCCGAGCGGCTGGCCGAACGCGTCAGCTTGCTCCTCAACCACGGGGTCGGCTGCACGGCCCACTTCACGCAGATCGCCGGCATCGAGGCCCTCACCGGACCGCAGGACTCGGTGGACCGGATGGTGGCTGAATTCCAGCGGCGGCGGGAACGCATCGTCGATGGGCTCTCACGCCTGCGCGGGGTCCGCTGCCGCAAACCCGAAGGCGCCTTCTACGTCTTCCCCAACATCGAGGGCACCGGCCTGACGAGCGAGGAGTTCGCCGCACGCATGCTGGAGGGCGGCGTGGCGCTGCTCCCCGGCACCGCCTTCGGCGACCACGGACGCGGCTACGTGCGCCTGGCGTTCACCAACTCGCTTGAGGCCATCGACCGCGCTTTGGAGAGTATGGACACGGTCCTCAGCTCACTGTAGCGTCTCGCCCCGGCCCGGAATCGCAGGCGGCCCGAACGGGCCGCCTGTCATCTCTGGGCTTCTCGGCGCTACAGGATCGGCGCGAACGGGGCCCGCCGCAGGAACCTGCCCATCCCCGGACGCCCCAGCCACCGCTCGCCGTCCACGATGCACTGCCCTCGCAAGTAGACCCTTTCGAGGAAACCCTCCAGCTCCCAGCCTTCATACAGGTTGTAGTCGGTGCGATGGCGGGCGTGCGCCACGCCGTAGGTCAGCTTGCGCTGGGGATCCCAGACCACCAGGTCGGCGTCCGATCCGGGAGCGATCACGCCCTTCCGCGGGTAGAGGCCAAAGATGCGGGCGGCGTTAGTTGAGGTCAGGGCCACGAAGCGGTTGGGGGTGATGCGCCCCGGCCCCACGCCCGTCGTCCACAGGATCGGCAGCCGGTCGCCGACCCCCGGCACGCCGTTCGGGATACGGGTGAAGTCCTCGCGGCCAAGCTCCTTCCCGGGGATGGCAACTGGCCGGCCCTCGTACTCGATCGGCTGCGTGCCGTCGAAGAAGAACGGGCAGTGGTCGGTGGCCACGACCTGGATCGACCCATCCGACAGTCCAGCCCACAGTGCGGCATTGTCCTCGGAGGACCTCATGGGCGGAGAACAGATCCATTTGGCGCCGTCCGGCCGGCGCAGGTGCTCGAGGGTGAAGAACAGGTAGGGCGGACAGGTCTCGCCCATCACCTGCACGCCGCGCGCGCGCCCGTAGCGCAACTGGTCGAGTTCTCCCGCCACGTTCATGTGCACTAGGTAGAGCGGCGCCTCGGCCTGCGCCGCCAGGGCGATTCCGCGCAGCGCCGCTTCGACCTCGCCCCAGGCCGGCCGGGTGAGGGCATGCCATTCGGGGGCCGTCTTCCCGGCTGCCAGCGCCTCCGCCACCAGCACATCGATCACGTCGCCATTCTCAGCGTGCAGCAGCGTAAGCAGGCCGTGACGGCCGGCGGCGCGCAGCACCTGGAAGATGTCACCGTCGGGGAGACGCAGGCGGTTGTTGTAGGCGGTGAAGACCTTGACCGTCGTCACGCCCTCGTCGACCAGGCGAGGGATGGCCGCCAGCGTGCCGGGTGCCAGGCGCGTGATGTTCACGTGGAACCCAAAGTCGACCGCCGCCTTGCCGTCGGCTTTGGCATGCCACTCATGCAGGCCCTGCAGCAGATCCCCCGAATCCGGCTGAGGGACGAAGTCGATGACCGTCGTCGTCCCGCCGAATGCCGCCGCCTTGTGGCCGGTGTAGTGGTCGTCCGACGAGACGGTGCCAAACATCGGCAGGTCGAAGTGGGTGTGCGGGTCGATACCCCCGGGGAGGATGAGCTTTCCGTCGGCTTCGACCACCTCGGCGCCTGGAGCCTCCAGCCCGGGAGCCACCTGGCGCACGAGCTCGCCATCGATCAGCACGTCGGCCGCCACCGAGCTCTCGGCATTCACGACCGTTCCACCACGGATCAGGATCTGGGTCATGCACCCTCCCGGCTCTACCGACACCATTATACGAAGGCCGGAGGCGGGAGATACCCTACCCCGGCCTTGCGCCTTCGCTCAGGTGCCGCGTTCGCGCAGCATGCGGCGCAGCCGCTCCATCTGGGGGGCAGATGGCAGCGTCAGGTCGGTCAGGTCGTCGGCCCGCAGCAGCCGCTCGCCAGTCGTGTACAGGAACACGAAACGCTTCCAGCGGGAGGAGAGAATCGGGCGAGGCAGGTCAAGCACCGCGCCCAACTCCACCTTGAAGTACGGCTCCTGTGCCCGCCGGTGTCCAGGCTCGTCGAGCAGCAGTGCCCCGCGAGCCAGGAGCTCGTAGCCGCGCACCGGAGCGGCGTGGCGAACCGACCAGCGCTCCTCGCCGAAGGCGGCCGTCTGATAGAAGGCCAGCCAGTCGACGCGCAGCGTGCGCGGCGCCGTGC
>Ga0194126_10013429_pt1 | contig 10241 bp, 10 predicted proteins | sample TA2KigC150mmetaG_FD_148641 | JGI IMG/M metagenome (GOLD analysis project Ga0194126, IMG submission 148641) | Freshwater microbial communities from Lake Tanganyika, Tanzania - TA2015035 Kigoma Deep Cast 150m | ecosystem: Environmental > Aquatic > Freshwater > Lake | place: Tanzania: Lake...
CAAATTTTTCTAAAAATACCTTTCACGGGACAGGGGAGACGATAGCAGCCATTTCAACCCCTTTTGGAGAAAGTGGCATTGGCATCGTCCGCATGAGCGGGCCCTGCGCCGAATCAATTATCAGACAGATATTCAGACCGAGAAATGACCAATCCTCTTTTATTTCACACCGCTTCCATCACGGAGAAATCATCGACCCAAGCAATGGCCGTTCTGTTGATGAGGTTCTCCTCGTTCTGATGAGAGCTCCAAAGACCTATACGAGGGAAGATATCGTGGAGATTCACTGTCATGGAGGATACCTCGTTCTCCAGAAGGTATTGGAATTGGCGCTGGTGCAGGGGGCCAGGATGGCCCAACCGGGTGAGTTCACAAAGAGGGCGTTTCTCAATGGGCGTATCGATCTCACTCAGGCAGAGGCTGTCATTGACCTGATCAAAGCCAGGACAAAAGAAGGCATCGATATTGCGAATCAGCAACTGAGGGGCTGGCTAAATAAAGAGATGGTGTTTCTCAAAGAAAGGCTGATCAACCATCTCTCCCTGATCGAAGCCCATATCGATTTTCCGGAGGAGGAGATTGAAGCAATTCCTCAGTCCCAAATGAAACAGGACCTCATCGATAAAGTGCAAAAATTAGAAGAATGGGTTTCCACCTATGAAGAGGGAAGAGTTTTTCGGGAAGGGATCTCCTGCGCCATTATTGGGAAAACAAATGTAGGGAAGTCAAGCCTTCTCAATGTCTTATTGAAACAGGAGAGAGCCATCGTCACTCCGATTCCGGGAACGACGAGGGATATCATTGAAGAAGTTCTGAATATCCATGGTATTCCAGTCCGTTTGATAGATACCGCAGGGTTGCGAAAAGCCAGAGATTTCATTGAGAAGGAAGGAGTAGCGAGGGCAAAAGAAAGGGCAGCAAATGCCGACCTCATCCTTCTAATCCTTGATGGAAGCCGGGAACTCAATGAGGATGATCTTGAAATCTTTTTTGAGATCAAAGAGAAGAAGAAAGTGGTCATTGTCAACAAGAAAGACCTTCCACAGAAAATTTCTTTAGAAGAACTTAGGAACCGATTTCCGATGGAGCAGCCGGTCTCGATTTCAGCCCTTAAAAATGAAGGGATCGAAGAGTTGAAAAAGACCATCTATGCCACCCTGATTCATAGAGAGGTCAGAATATCGCCGGAACACTTGATCGTGGCCAATATCCGGCACAAGATGTTGCTTAGCCAGATAAAAGAGAGCCTTTCCAATGCCGTTAAAGGTTTTGAGGAGGAGGTTTCTTTTGAGTTCATTGCCTTAGAAATCCGCTCCGCCCTCGACAGCCTAGGAGAAATGGTTGGCGAAACCACAAACGAAGAGGTATTGAGCAGAATCTTCAACCAATTCTGCATCGGCAAGTAATGTTTCACGTGAAACACCATTGCCGGGGACGTAGTTAAATTAATTAAATATCTTGACTCCCCTATCTAACTGTGATAACAAGTGTATATGGCAAGGGGTCCCAGGTTAGATGCTCCGGGAAGCTTACATCATGTTATTGTCCGGGGAATCAATAGAAGAAAGATATTTGAGGACGATAAAGACAGGGAGAACTTCCTTGCCCGGTTGGGGCAGGTGGTTAAAGAAGAGCAAGCCACCTGTTTTGCTTGGGTATTAATACCCAACCATGCGCATATCCTCCTTAGGACAGGCACGGCACCACTGGGAAAATTGATGAAAAGGTTGTTGACAGGCTATGCTGTCAGCTTCAATCTGCGACATCAGCGATCCGGCCATCTTTTTCAAAACCGCTATAAATCCATCTTGTGTGAAGAGGATTCCTATTTGCTTGAGCTGATACGCTATATCCATCTCAACAGCATACGAGCTGGGCTGGTGCAGGATATAGACGAACTGGACAGACATCGCTGGTGTGGTCATTCGGCTCTCATGGGAATACAGAATCGACCGTGGCAGGAGAAGGAGGAGGTGTTGTCGTATTTCAGCCAGAGAGAGGAGTTAGCCAGAAGGAAATATCGGCAATTTGTCTTTGATGGAATAACATTGGGGAGAAGGGTAGAGTTAACAGGAGATGAGGTTAGGCGGCAGGGTGGAAAAAAGCTGGCGGGGAAACCTCTAAGAAGGCTCGACCAAAGAATACTTGGTAGTGGCGCATTTGTAGAGAAACTTTTGGCTGAGGAGGAGAGAAAGGTTAGACAGCAAACTCCAATTAAGAGGAAATGGATCAACGTTAAAGAGTTTATAGATATTGTTGGCGAGAAGTTTGGGATAACCACGGAAGAGATTACAGGAGGAGGTCAGAGGCATTCGGTCAGCTTGGCGCGATCCGTATTTTGTTTTTTAGCTTCAAAGGATTTGGGATTGACGGGGAGAGATCTGTCAAGAGCATTAGGTCTTACGCCTGCCGCCATCCACTACGCTGTTCTACGAGGAGAAAAATTTTTAGCTGAGAATCAGGAAGTGAAAGTGGGTCTTTATGAATATTTAAATATTTTAACTACGTCCCCATGATACCGCATATCCTCCTCATCAACCCCTGGATTACAGATTTTGCCGCCTATAATTTCTGGATTAAACCACTGGGACTTCTTTATATTGCCGGCCTTCTCAGAGAAAATGGATTCCAGGTTACCCTGATTGACTGCCTCGATTTCTATAGCAAAACAAAAAAATTTGGGGACGGAAATATTTTTAAGACAAAGATTGAAAAACCTCTTTCCCTGAAATCGATCCCAAGAAATTACTGCCAATATGGAATACCGGAAGAAATGCTGTTGAAAAGACTTTCAATGATTGAAGAAAAACCAGACCTAATAGGGGTCACATCAGGGATGACCTACTGGTATCCAGGTGCCTTTAAAGTTATTGAAATTACAAAAGAATTATTTAAAGAAACCCCTGTTGTCTTAGGAGGTGTTTACGCTACCCTCTGTCATGACCACGCGCAAAAGAACTCCAGGGCAGACATTGTGTTTAAAAGTGGAAATGAATGGGAAGCCCTCAAGCTGATTTCAGATTTAACTCATTTTGAATTGAGAATTGATAATTGGGAATTGAAAATTGACGATTTATCTTATCCCTCCTTCGATCTCTATCCCCATCTCGGTTATGTCTGCATCACAACAACACGTGGTTGTCCTTTCCGTTGCACGTACTGCGCCTCACCCATTCTGTCAAAAGGTTTTGCGAGACGGGATCCCTTCAAAGTGGTAGAAGAGATTGAACATTGGACAACTAATTGTAGAATTAATAATATTGCTTTTTATGATGATGCACTTCTTGTCGATCCATCCAGACATTTCATTCCGATGATCAAAGAGGTGATCAAGCGTTCCATTCGATGTAACTTCCACACTCCTAATGCCCTCCATATCAGGGAGATTGATGATGAGGTTGCAACGCTTCTCTATCAAGGCCAATTTAAAACAATCCGACTTGGCTTTGAGACATCGAATGAAAAAGCTCAAGTCGAAACTGGGGGGAAGGTGGACAATCATGAGTTCCGGCGGGCGATCAAAAATTTTAAAAAGGCAGGGTACTCGCGTGATGAACTCGGGGTTTACATCATGGTAGGATTGCCAGGCCAGAGGGTAGGGGAGGTTGAAGAGAGCATTGCTTTTGTGAGAGAAACAGGTGCAAAACCAATCCTGGTGGAATATTCCCCCATCCCTCAAACTCCCTTTTTTGAAAAGGCCAAGAGGTTTTCTCAATTCGATATTGAAAAAGAGCCGTTATTCCAGAATAATTCCATCTTCCCCTGCCAGTGGGACGGGTTTACTTTATCTGATTTCAGGAGGTTAAAAGAGAAGATAAAAAGGGAGGAAATTTAATGAAACCCTATGAGATCATCAAAGATATTTTTATTGTAGGAGGGCCTGATATTACGGATAGTCGGGATGGATGCGTCTATCTGATCCATCTGGGTGAATTGATCCTGATCGATACAGGGGCAGGTTGGAGCATTGAGAAGATCATTGGCAATATTAAAAAATTGGGGTTAGATCCTAAGAATCTTAGTAAGATCATTTTAACCCACTGCCATATCGATCATATTGGAGGTGTTCCGGAACTTAAGAAAAGGTTCGAACCTAAACTGTATATTCACAAATTGGATGCGCCTCCCCTTGAGAATGGAGACCAGATGCTAACGGCGGCCACCTGGTATCAAACCACTTTTCCTCCCACGCCCGTGGATGTAAAATTCAATTTGACTGAAGAGGCGCTCACGATTGGCGAACAGAAGATCGTCTGCCTGCATACGCCAGGCCACACACCGGGATCAATCTGCATCTATTTGGACCGAGACGGGAAGAGGGTTCTTTTTGCTCAGGATCTTCATGGACCTTTACTTGAAGAGTTTGGTTCCAATCTCAAAGATTGGGACCGTTCAACAACGAGATTACTCGACCTCAATGCTGACATCCTCTGCGAAGGCCATTTCGGGATTTTTAAAACCAAAAAGGATGTGAAAAACTATATCCTCTCCTACCGCCGCCAATATGGGGTTGAATAACCTAACCCCATTGCAAACGTCCTCCTTTTGCAGTTGGGGATTGAGGGGTATGCAAAATATATTCTTGACAAAAGAGTATTTATATTATAGTCTTTTCTTGAGAGTATAATAATGGTGAGTTTATATGGCAAAATATCTGAAGAAAGTTCAAGTGTTACTGACCGAACAGCAGTTGAAAGACCTCGAAGATATTGCCTCAAAGAATCATAAAAAGCTCGGCACCCTCATCCGTGAAGCTATCGAAGAGTACCACCTCAAGAAAAATAAGCAGGAGAAGATTGCCGAAGCCGTAGACCGACTCCTATCACTTCCTGAAGTTCCAGCCCCAGAAGATTATCAGAAATGGGAAGCAGAATATCTTGAGGGGAAGTATTCATGTCGATAAGGGCGCCGCAAGCCTTTTTCATCGATGCCAATCTGATCATGTATTCCATCGGCAGCCCTCATCCCCTTCGTGAACCCTGCAAAAAATTCCTTGAAAAAATCAAGTCTCGAGAAATTCTCGGCGTAACGAATACAGAAGTTCTCCAGGAGATCCTCTATCGGTATTTCTCAATAGAAAGAAGAACGCTCGGCGAAATCGCCTATCGATCGATGATCGAATTCTGCACAGATATTTTTCCGGTAAGGGTTGTGGACACAGATAAGGCCCTTGAGATTTTAAAAAGGGTTAACGGAATCACATCCCGTGATGCTGTCCATGCCGCCACCATGATCCATAATGGAATAAAAGAGATCATCTCCACCGATCCTCACTTCGACCTCATTCAAGAAATCAAAAGAATCGACCCGTTAAAACTTAGTTGAAATGATCTTTGGTGAATTCGAAGTTGAGGAGGAATTGAAGAAATAAACACCTCAAAAGCGGCCTCTGGGTCGTGATGAAATAAATTTGACGAATTACTGAAATTCTGTTATTCTGAATTTCGAAATCCTTGATATCGGAGGGAATATGCGCCAAAATCTTTTGGTATCCAGCCGGGGACAAATTACTCTTCCTTCTTTAGTACGAAAACGCTTGGGCATCCAATCCGGAGGAATTGTGACCCTTGAGGAAAGGGATAATGTAGTAGTGTTACGACCTGCAGCCGTAGTCGAAATTGAAACCTATTCCGACGAAAATATTGCCCAGTGGGACAAAGAAGACCGTCTTGAACCTGCTGAGCGGAATGCCCTTTTAAAACGCCTGAGGAAGCGATCTTGATTCGCCCATTCCTTGATGCAAATGTCCTCTTCACAGCTGCACATAATCCTTCTGGAAAAGCAGCTCTCATCATTGACTTTGGAGCCCAAGGATATTGGAAAGTGATGTCCTGTTCCTATGCGATTGAAGAAGCCCGTCGTAACATTTCAATCAAATTTCCAGACTATTTGAAAAGATTCGAAGCATTAATGGCGACGGTTATAAAAGTCCCTTCCAGATCAGGTAGAAACTGTCCAGTCATTCTTCCAGAAAAGGACCGCCCTATTCTTGAAGCCGCCATCCATTGTAAGGCGTCTCATCTGCTCACAGGAGATATCAAGGACTTCGGCCCTTTTATGAATAATCCGAGCCTTACCGGTGGTGTTGTTATACAGACTGTCTCAGAATTTTTGGTTGGGTTTATGAAGTCAAAGAGTAAAAAAAGTAGGTAATACGATAGGGAGCAAATATGAAGAACTTTACCGAAGACCAAATAAAGCGCCAGGATTTTGTTGGGCGGCAAGCGCCTCCCCATATCTTTCTTTGCTTCTTGACAATATTATACTAATGTGTATAATGCACTTATGTATAATACAAAACAGCGACATCTTAGAGAAGGAGATTTATGAACCCTTTTAAATACGGGAAAATCGTCTCGGGCAAGGATTTTTGTGGTAGGGAACCCCTATTAAAGCAAATCATCGGATATATCAAGTCGTCACAAAATATTGCGATTAAGGGTGAAAGACGAATTGGAAAGTCTTCTACCATCTATGAAGCGGTCCAGAGATGTAAGGGAATCCAGTATCTGTATGTGGATCTGCTGGGCATAAAATCCATTGATGCGCTATGCAAGAGAATACTTCGGGCCATTGTTGTTTTGGAACAAAAAGCAGGGCTTTTTGACAAAATCATCAAAACACTATCTTATCTGAGACCTTCCATTTCGCTGGACCCCATCACCTTGATGCCGACCATCACTTTTGATGCCTCCGTTGAGTTGAAAGCGAATTCACTCCCGGAAGTGTTATCGCTCATTGAATCTCTTCATAAGAAAAACCGAATCGTCGTGGTTCTCGATGAATTCCAGGATATCCTGCAACTCGTTGATGCCCGGGAGGCCCTTTCACTGATGAGGAGCAAGATTCAGTTTCAGAAAGATATTCCCTATGTGTTTACAGGAAGCATTCGAAATAAAATGGATGAAATATTTACCCATCCTGATTCGCCTTTCTTTAAGTCCGCTATTCCCATAACGGTGGATTCCTTACCCTATACCGAGTTTTCGGACTTTTTAAAAAAGAAATTCTTGACAGGAAAACGGAGGATTAATGATGATGTATTGAAAAAAGTTTTTGAAATTGCGCATGACATCCCGGGAGATATTCAGCAATTATGCGAGGCTTTATGGACAGTAACTTCAAGTAATAGCGTTATAGGTACAGATAGACTGAAAGATGCCCTTGAGTTAATTTTCGCCAGGGAACAAAAATCTTATGAAAACGACAGGGGTCTCCTAACAGACTTCCAGATCAGATGCCTTCTGACAATCGCAAGAGAAGGTGGAAACAGGGTTTTTTCCGTCTCATTCATGAAATCTGCTGGAGTAAATAATCCATCCTCTGTTCGCAGGGCGATTAAACGGATGATTACCCTCAATATTTTATTCGAGAGGAATAACGAATACAGGTTTGTGAATCCTTTTTTCAGGGCCTGGATCAATTACAGAGGAAGATAGAAGGTGATCACTAACAGGGCAGGGCAGGTCATACGAAAGGGGTCATGATGCAAGGGTTTGGCGACGAACAAATAAAACGCCAGGATTTTGTGGACAACCAGATCTTTGATTTGGTGAACAAGCTCATTCCTTCAGAAAGAGTGATAGAATGGAATATCGAGATGATCGGAGATATCAGAGATGCATCCAACATTGGCTTGTTGATAAATATAAGGTCGTTGATGAGTTGGAATTTTATCCATGATAAAAATCTAAATGTAAATAGGGTTAGCCTATCATGACTCAGTCAAATAGGACAAAGAATTGAGGGAGGGTGGGGAGAATTAATGGAGGTGGAAATACTTCGTTACAAATATCTGACACCAAACTACGAACTGGAATCAGAGGTAAAGCGTTACAAAAGGTATTTTCAATAAACTGAGGTAACTGGGATGCTGAACTGGGAGGAGAAAATAGACAATGAAAAAATCTTTCAAAAGCTCGTCAATCATCTATTCGCACTGGAATGCAACTCCCCAGGTTTCATTCCGAGCAGCCCATACATCGGTGCAGATGGAGCTTGGGACGGTTTTTATGAAGGTCGCTACGCGCAAGAAAACCAGACAGGCATCTGGTCGATCCAATCGAAGTGGACAAAAAAGTCATTCAAGGAGGCCCACTCTTGGCAAAGGACAGAAATAAAGAAAGAGCTCAAAAATGCGAATAAGAATAAGGTTCAGCACCTGAGGATTGCGACAAACGCAGAACTCAAAGTTGAACAGGTCAGAGATTTAGAGGGCTTAAACAAGGGAGAGGTCGCTACATTAAAAGTTTGGCATAGGGAAAGGCTAACTCTAAGGGTAGAGCAGCAGCCCTTTTTGAAGTCATTGTTTTTTGAGTTGCCCCAGCACCCCAAATTTGTTCCCTCGAATCTGTATTTTGACCAGATTGAAAAGGATCTTCTTCCAGCTTCCAAAATTGAAAAATTCAAGGAATATGCAGGCCAAGTGAAAGGATTCTTGCTGTCGGAAAGCAGCATCTTGTTAATCCACTCTCCAGGTGGCTACGGAAAATCTCATTTGCTCCGGGACATTTCTCAAGAGGCGCATAAGATTGACCCTAATAGGCAATCATGGATGACCAGGCAGGGACACCGTTCAGTTGAAGACGCTATACAAGATGAGATAATCAAGGGAAGAAATTACCTTCTAATATTTGATGATGCTGACAGGTTCTTGGACGAGGCTAGATCATTAATAGCTTTTGCAAGGCATGAAGCCAGCGCTGTCAAGCTAGTTTTGACCCTGAGAACGTCAGGGCTCCGGCCTATCCATGAAATATTACGGCAATTGAGGTGCGAAGCAATTTATGGGGAGATTAGCATATCAGACTGGTCAAGAAATGATTTGGTGCAATTATTACGGATAGCTGCTGAACAGGGAACGGTAGAGGATGAAGAGATTCTGGCAGCCTTGTATCCAAACCCTTACCTCATGGTGTGGATAGGGAGGCAGAAAAGAAAAGCCCCCTCAATGGATTTTAAGAAAGTTAAGGAAAAGTTTGTCAATGATGTAGATTTTGAAGCAGACCGATGTCTAAAGGATGTATTCACAAGCTCTGAGATTAAGGAGTTTATTACTAACCTGGCTTGCATTGCCCCGCTTTCAATGAGAGATGAGATCTTGTTAGGGAAATTGGCTGAGAAATTTGGCAGGAAGATTGAAGTAATAAGAGGAAAGATAGACGCCTTGGTTGAAGCTGGTGTTCTTAGGACAGTAGGAAATTCAATAAGATTTAGTCCAGATATGAGAGGCGACGTATATCTTGCCTATGAATTGGAAAAAGCCCGTCATGAGGAGCTGAATAGACTTGTAAAAGATTGGCTTACTCTCTGCGCAGAAAAGCTCTTTGTAAACCTGGAAGGTGCTGCGAAGTATGGGAATGTGCCAGCTTTAGAGAAAATCTTCTCGGAGATTGTTGATACATGGACCAAAGAAGCGACAAAAACCCCAAGATTCATAAGGGATGAAAGGCTAAAGCTTTCAGAAACGGTTGCCCGCCTGGCCCCTAAAAGCTGTTTCAATTTAATGTATTCATATTTACATTCAGAGGCTCCTGTCTCACAAGATAAATACCTAAAATCTCTAGAGAGCGGAATGAACCTCACGACAGATGATTTTGGCCCAGTTATTATCACTCTTTTTAAAATACCAGACCTGAGAAAGGAGATACTTCCGCTTTTAGAAGAAATACATGCAAGGGAGATCGAAGGATTTTACGACAATTATAAGCCATTGACTTTGGTGCGACATTCTCTGTCGCCGTTGCACAACAGCCCAAAAGAAATATTAAATACGCTTGCGGTTTTTGTGGAATGGCTGAAAAATCCCAATCAATACAGGATTGAGCTTATCTCAGCTGGCCTGACCGAAATTTTAGCCGGTTCCCATGCTTATACCAAGTCTACTATTGGAGGGATAGAGTTTGGCGATAAGATTTTAAGACCAACCAAAGAAATTACCGAAATAAGAGATCGAGCAATGCATCTTCTAATCGAGATGCTTAGGTATCCCTCATCAGATGTACAGTTGGCCGCCCTAAAAGTTGCGGAGGGAATTGGCAGCACAAGAGGAGGCGTAGGACCTAGACGGGGTATGCCTCTTTCTGACAGGATAGCTAAAGATACAGCGGTGGCACTAGAGGAAATTGCGAAGCGTATTAACCCTGAAGCGGACTTTCAGCTCCTCAACAAAATAGAGAATTTATTTATAAGGTGGTGGGGCCTTGAAATTCCGGGAGCCGAAAAGGCTGCAGATTACTTAA
>Ga0194126_10013431_pt1 | contig 10241 bp, 4 predicted proteins | sample TA2KigC150mmetaG_FD_148641 | JGI IMG/M metagenome (GOLD analysis project Ga0194126, IMG submission 148641) | Freshwater microbial communities from Lake Tanganyika, Tanzania - TA2015035 Kigoma Deep Cast 150m | ecosystem: Environmental > Aquatic > Freshwater > Lake | place: Tanzania: Lake...
ATCCACTGCCGCCGCCCGATGCCGCCGCGATGGAGCGCTGGCGGGCGATGCGGTTCGGCCTGTTCATCCACTGGGGGCCGGTCAGCCTCAAGGGCACCGAGATCGGCTGGTCGCGCGGCGCGCAGGTCCCGGCGGACGAGTACGACGCCCTCTACAAGCAGTTCGACCCCGTGAAGTTCGACGCCCGCGAATGGGCCCGAATCGCCCGGGACGCGGGCATGAAGTACGTCGTCCTCACGACGAAGCACCACGACGGCTTCTGCCTCTGGGCGACGAAGCAGACCGACTACAGCATCATGAACACGCCCTTCGCGCGCGACGTAACGAAGGAGCTCGCCGAGGCCTGCCGCGCCGAGGGCCTCATGTTCTGCGCCTACCACTCGATCTGCGACTGGCGGCACCCCGACTACCCGCTCGGCAGCCCGGGCGGCAAGACGGCGAAGCCCGTGCACGACATGGACCGTTACACCGCCTACCTCAAGGCCCAGCTCGCCGAGTTGCTCCGCGACTGCGGGCCGCTCGGGGTGCTGTGGTTCGACGGCGAGTGGGAGAAGCCGTGGACCACCGCGCGCGGCGAGGACCTCTACCGGTACCTGCGCGGACTTCAGCCCTCGCTCCTCATCAACAACCGGATCTCGAAGGCCCGCGCCGGGATGGCCGGCACGAGCCGCGCCGGCGAGTTCGCGGCCGATTTTGACACGCCCGAGCAGCGCGTCGGTGCCTACCAGGACACGCGCCCGTGGGAGACGTGCATGACGATCTGCGAACAGTGGGCGTGGAAGCCGGACGACCGGATGAAGTCGCCGGCCGAGTGCCTGCACGCGCTGATCCGGACCGCGGGGGGCGACGGCAACCTCCTCTTCAACGTCGGCCCGATGCCCACCGGCGAGGTCGAGCCGCGGCAGGTTGCGCGCCTGCGGGAGATGGGAGCGTGGCTGGCGGACAACGGGGAGAGCATCTACGGGACGCGCGGCGGACCGTTCAAGCCGGCGCCGCACGTCGTGTCGACGCGGAAGGGCAACCGGATCTACGTCCACATCCTCGCGTGGCCCGGCGAGGCGCTCGCGCTGCCCGCGATCCCGGCGAAGATCACCGGGAGCCGCGTTCTCGGCGGCGGCGAGGCGGGCGTGAAGCAGACGGACGCTGGCATCGAACTCTCCGTCCCTGCCGCCGCGCGCCGCGCGATCGACACGGTCGTCGTCCTCGAGCTCGACCGGCCCGCGATGGAAGTGCCCGCCGTGGGCATCCCCGCAACGAAGGGAACAACGCCATGAACCGCCTGCCCCTTGCCGTCACCGCATGCCTGCTCTGTGCCGTCGCGGCGCGCCCGGCGCCGGCGCCGAAGGCCGGGGAGTCCGCCGCGGAGGCGAAGCCCGTCGCGTACGATGCGTCGGTTCCGCCGCCGACGCTGACCAACGTGGCGTACGGCGCGCACGAGCGGAACATCCTCGACTTCTGGAAGGCGGAATCCAAGACGCCCACGCCGCTGGTCTTCATCATCCACGGGGGAGGGTGGTCGGGCGGGGAGAAGGAGCGGGCGAACCGCTTCGCGGACATCGCGACGCTCCTGAAGGAGGGGATCTCCGTCGCGGCGATCAACTACCGCCTCATCAGCAATGCGGTGGCGGAGGGCGTCCAGCCGCCGGTGAAGGCGCCGCTGTACGACGCCGCGCGCGCGCTGCAGTTCGTCCGAAGCAAGGCCGCCGAGTGGAACCTCGACAAGCGCCGCATCGGGGCCGCGGGCGGCTCGGCGGGCGCCTGTTCGAGCCTGTGGCTGGCGTTCCACGACGACCTGGCCGACCCGAAGAGCGCCGATCCCGTCGCGCGCGAGTCGTCGCGGCTCCTCTGCGCCGCGGTGACGGGGGCGCAGACGACGCTCGATCCGCAGCAGATGAAGGAATGGACGCCGAACAGCCGGTACGGCGGGCATGCCTTCGGCGTCGCCGGATTCCCGGCGTTTCTCGAGAAGCGCGGGGAGATCCTCCCCTGGATCGCCGAGTACTCGCCCTACGCCCTGGCGTCCGCCGACGACCCTCCGGTCTACCTCATCTACTCCGCCCCGCCGGCGCTCGGACAGGAGCAGAAGGACCCCACGCACACGTCCAACTTCGGCGTGAAGCTGCAGGAGAGGCTTCGCGAGCTCAAGGTCGGCTGCGAACTGGTCCATCCCGGCGCGCCGGACGTGAAACATGCGACGCCGACGGCCTACCTCCTTGATGCGTTGCGGGGGCCGATCCCGAAGTAGGGGCGCATCTCGGGTCCTGCGCGGGGTGACGGCCGGGGGCGGGCGCCAACGTAGTCCTCACGCTCCGCGTGAGGACATCTTCGCAATCCGGATGGTCATCACGCGGAGCGTGATGACTACCCTGCGAGGCCACCGCCGATCTTGCGCGGGGTGATGGCCGGAGGGGCGCATCTCCGGTCCTGCGCAGCGTGACGAAGGCGCCCGCGTGATCAGGTCAGTGAATCGGAGAGGCGCCCCCGAAGCGGGGGCGGCCATCTTCAGGATTGACCGGGAGGCCGTCTTCCGGTACCGTCTGCGCTTCATTTCCTGGGCTGCCGGGCTTCGGAGTTGCCCGGCGGTGACAGAGATTCAACGAAAGGACAGCAGACCATGGCGATCAAGATCGGCATCAACGGCTTCGGGCGCATCGGCCGCCTCGTCTTCCGCGCGGCGATGGACAATCCGAAGATCGAGGTCGTGGGCATCAACGACCTGTTCGACGCGGAGTACCTCGCGTACATGCTCAAGTACGACTCGGTGCACGGCGTCTTCGCCGGCACGGTCGCCCACGAGGCGGGCAGCCTCGTCGTCAACGGGAAGAAGATCCGCGTGACGGGCGAGAAGGATCCGGCGGCCCTGAAGTGGGGCGACATCGGCGCCGAGTACGTCTGCGAATCGACGGGCCTCTTCCTCGAGAAGGCGAAGGCCGAGGGGCACATCAAGGCCGGCGCCAAGCGCGTGGTCATGTCCGCCCCCTCGAAGGATGACACCCCGATGTTCGTGATGGGCGTCAACCACAAGGCCTACAAGGGCGAGCAGTTCGTCTCCAACGCGTCCTGCACGACCAACTGCCTGGCGCCGGTTGCGAAGGTGCTGCACGACCACTGGGGCATCATCGAGGGCCTGATGACGACGGTGCATGCCACAACGGCGACGCAGAAGACGGTCGACGGCCCGTCCAAGAAGGACTGGCGCGGCGGCCGCGCGGCGGCGGGGAACATCATCCCGTCGTCGACCGGCGCGGCGAAGGCCGTGGGCAAGGTCATTCCCGCCCTGAAGGGCAAGCTGACGGGCATGGCGTTCCGCGTTCCGACGCTGAACGTCTCGGCCGTCGACCTGACCGTCCGTCTCGAGAAGGCCCCCGGCGCCGACGCCGCGAGCGCGTACGAGGCGATCAAGGCCGCGATGAAGGCCGCTGCCGCCGGCGAGTTGAAGGGCATCCTCGGCTACACGGAGGAGGCCGTCGTGTCGTCGGACTTCAACCATGACGCGCGCACGTCGATCTTCGACGCCGGCGCCGGCATCATGCTGAACCCGAACTTCGCGAAGATCGTGTCGTGGTACGACAACGAGTGGGGTTACTCGAACAAGGTCCTGGACCTGGTCTGCCACATGGACACGGTGAAGTAGGCCGCTTCCCGGTCTGAACGAAACGCGGCGGGGTCCCCGGATCCCGCCGCGTTTCTTCGTATGCGCCCGGCGGCTCGTCGCGGGCCGCGGGTGCCTGCTACCTGCCATCCGCGTCCAGGGCGCGATCGTAGAGCGCCAGGTTCCGGATGGCGCCCTTGAACTGGTAGGGGGCCTCTCCGGCCGCGGTGTACTGCCCGACCGAGAACACCGGGCCGTGGGGCGTCGGCGGGGCGGGCACCTCCGCTTCGGCCACGAGCTTCCCGTCCTGGTACAGCCGCGCGGAGCGTCCGTCGTAAACGCCCAGCAGGTGCACCCAGGTCCCCAGCGGCACGGTGCCGCCGTCGCAGGAGACGCCCGACAGGTAGAAGCGCCATCGTCCGCCGATCTTCTGAAGGAACCAGCCCGCACCGTTGTACGCCCCGAAGCCCAGCAGCACGGGCATCTGGCCGGCCTCGTCGAAACGCGCGTCCATCGCGAAACTGAACGGCCCGTCCATCACGCGGCCGTCCGACGCCGCCAGCGTCGCGAACCCGCCCCGCGAGAGGTCGAGCGTGCCGTTCTCGAGTCGCGCGTCCCCCGACAGCTGCAGTTCGCCGGCCGCCGACTCCAGCGTGAACAGGGGATCCGTGCGCGGCGGCATGGCGCGCGCTGTCGCCCAGCCTTCGCCGGGCGGGGGCACTCCCGCCGCGGGTCGGCGCGGCGCGTGAGCGACGACCGCGTAGCGCACCTCGCGTCCCGCGTGGAATATCGCATCGACGAACGTCGTTCCTCTCAGCGGTTCGCGGTTGAGCCGCCGGGGCGGTTCCGGGGGGCCGTCCGCCGCCTGGCCGTACACGTCGTAGGTCGTCAGCCCGGGCATGCCGGCCTCCGCCCAGCGCAGCCGCACCCGGCCCGCGAGCGGTTCGGTCCGCGGCGTGCCGGCCCGGATGGCGGGGAGGGCCCCCGGCACCTCGACGGCCACCCGCACCGGATCGCCGCGGCGGGGTTCGAAGGTCGAGAGCGGACACCCCGTGGGGTCCGGGGCGGCGGCCGTCGCCCCGGCCTGGTCTCCCGCGAACGTGACCACCGCGCCGCTCTTGCAGGTGCCGCAGGTCTCGGCCGGGTCGGAGACGAACACCACGGCGTAGTGGGCCGTGCCCGGCGGCGCGTTGGTGTCGCTGAAGCCGAAGCGTTCGGTCCGTCCGATGCGGGTCGCCTCGCCGGGCTCGAAGCCGGCGGTTTCGCCGCGGTGCACCTCGGCGATCAGCCCGATCATCCGCGCCGAGCGCTCCCAGTCCAGCCGCACGAACCCGTTCCCGTCCACCGACGCCCGGACCCCGGGCAACGGGTCCGGCAGCGGCTGCGGCAGCATCTGGCGGGACCGTCCCTCGCGGATGCCGCCCCCGACCCATTCGGCGCCCGGCATGTCCACGCGCGGCGCGGCGAGCTGGGCCGAGCGGGCGTCCCGGATGACCTCCAGCATCCGGCGGTAGTGCGGGTCGACGGTGGACGCGAAGGACGTCACCGGCGCGCCCTCGGGGGGCCAGGTCGTGGGCCAGGTTTGCGTCGGGAACGAGTCGAGTTCCTTCACGCCGTGGGCGTAGCCGAAGCCGTAGATCAGCCCCTTGCGGCTGAACGACGGATCCACCGGCCTCCCGCGGCAGAGCGCCAGCCCGTAGCCGCCCTCCGCAGAGGCCGACGCCGGCAGCGGCGCGCGCAGCACGCGGCTCATCTCCGGGCGGTCGAGATTGATCCACGAGTCGAAGCGCAGGATCTCGCCCTTGGCGTCCGCGTGGCAGCGCACGCACCCCGCATCCTTCATGACCGCCTTCACGCGATCCACCGCGTCCAGAAACGGCCTGGAGCGAGGACCGGCCTGCGTGTAGTCCCACGTTCCGAAGTAGAGACCGTTGGAGTCCATCCACGCGAAGACCTGTTCGCGCTCCTCGCGGGACAGCAGGTTCCGGTGCGGTTCCCTGAGCAGGACGTCCGCGAGGATGGCCCTGCCGCTTCCGTGGGAATAGGGGCCGAAGACCTTGCAGGACCAGTGCGCCGTCCCGTTCATGGCGCAGATGCCGCCGATCAGGTCGGCCGTGTACATCCGCTCGCGGCGCGCGGTGAGGTGCTCGTAGGAGATGTTGAAGAACTCCGTCCAGCCGCGCGAAAGGTCGAGTCCCGCCGCCAGGCCCTTCTCCCCGCCGTGGCAGCTTACGCACCGCGCGTCCAGGATTGGCTGGACCCGCTCCGTGTAGTCGAGATACCCGCCGCCCCACGATTCGTCCCGCAGCCGGCGCAGTTCGCGGCCATCGGGCCGGGGGGCGGCGGACGACGTGGGCCCGTACTCGTGGCAGCCCGTGCAGCTGCGCGTCGTGCCGGGCGCCGCCTGGACGAAGGTCCGCATGCCGCGCACCAGGCGGTAATCCCCGTCGAGCAGCTGGAAGTAGAGCGCCCGGCCGGAGGGCGCCTCGAAGTAGACCGATCCGTCCGGCTCCACCGGCACGATCCCGTGGAAGATCTTGGCGCTCCACGCCAGCGCCGCCGAGATGGAGAACGTCTGGTTCATCCACGTGCCGCCGGGGCTTTCGCTCACACGCGAGGTCTCCTCCAGGACGCGGAGCCACTTGACCGTCCCGCGCGGAACCTCCGGCATGGAGACGTGGACGTCGTTCACGAAGAACCGGCCCGTCCGCTGCGTGCGGTCGGCCAGGTCCGGGCCGGTGACCGGCCGCGGTCGCGGCGCCAGCGGGATCGGGTTGTGCAGGTCGATGGCCGGGTCGCTGTGCACGACCTCGCGGCGGCCCGCGCGGTCGATGAGCAGGAGGGCGTTGAGCCGGGGATTGCTGCGCCGCCGGAAGCCGGGGGTCTCCACCGGGATGGCCGGCGCGTTCGTGTCGGGGGGCACGCCGCTGAAGAGAACGACATTCCGGCCCAGCGCCCACGGGTCGCACGATTCGCCCCGGTCGTGCGTGGGACGGTCCGGCGATTCGAAGTTGAAGATGGCCGCGGGGTCGTTCCGGCCGATGCGCGCGTCGATCATCGCGATCGTGCCGCGGGGCGGCGCGTTGTGCGGCGCGAAGGTGGCCACCACCAGTCCGTCGTGGCCCGGCACCGGCTTGGCCTGCAGGACGGCCTCGGGAAAGACCATGTTGTTGGCGAAATACTCCATCTCGTGGCGGCCGTCCGGCAGCATCGTCCAGAGGCTCTGGATCACCAGCGCGTTGCGGTCGACGTATTCCCAGCGCCCGAACAGGATCCGGCCGTCCGGCAGCACGCAGGGATCGAACTCGGTCACGTTGTTCACGGAGAGGGCCTGGATGCCGCCGCCGTCGGCGTTCATGGCGTGCAGGATCGCCACGCCGTTGTTCGCGCACGGAACCAGGCCGCTGTAGCGCGTGGAGGTGAACGCGATGCGGCCGTCGGGCAGGTAGCACGGTTTCACGTCGTGGTGTCCGCCGCCCCGGCCCCGGTAGGGATTGCCGACGGCGTCGGGACGGGTGATGCGCCGCAGCCCCCGTCCGTCCGTGCCGATTTCGAAGATCGCCGACGCCCCCGTTTCCGAACCCTTGAAACAGAAAAGGAGCTTCTTCGCATCGTAGGACAACGCGGGGTCGAAATAGACGCCTTCTCCCGGCGTTTCGGCCGTCGAGGGGTCGATGACCGGACGCACGCGGTGCCGCTCCGGCGGGTCGGCGGGATTCTCCAGCACGTAGAGGCCGCCGCCGGGGCGCCACTGGTAGAACGTGTCGTAGATGTGCAGGCCCTGGTAATTGAAGCGCTTGCAGAACAGGATGGGGGCGACGAGCGCGGTCCGGTCCGCCGCTTCCGGTTCCGCGGCCGCGCCCCATGCCGCGCCCAGCGCGAACAGGGAAGCAGCGACGCCCGCTCTCGTTCGCGTGATCAGGGATCCGAACCCCGGTTTCGCCTTTCCCATGCCACGTACCCTGTCCATGCCAACGCCCGGGCGCAAGACCATTCTGCCGGCCCATGGCGCGCCTCGTCGTCGCCGCCGGGAACACCGCCGCCCCGCCCATGGCCTCGAGGCCGCGGTCGGCTGGACAGAGGGGGACGCTCATGATACCTGTCGCGGAATTTCAGGCCGGCGATCGGGCAGGGAATCGCGCCGGGTGTCCCGGCAACATGACCAGGAGATGACAGGATGAACAAGCTCACGGTTCGCGATGTGGACGTGGCGGGGCGGCGGGTGTTGAGCCGCGTGGACTTCAACGTGCCGATCAAGGACGGCAAGGTCGCCGACGACACGCGCATCCGCGCCGCGCTGCCGACCATCCGGTACGTTCTCGAGAAGGGCGGGGCGCTGGTCCTGATGAGCCACCTCGGCCGGCCGAAGGGCAAGGGGTTCGAGGCCGCCTTCAGCCTGAAGCCCGCGGCCGACAAGCTCGCCGAGCTTCTGGGCATGCCGGTCAAGTTCGGGTCGGACTGCATCGGCGCGGAGACGGTCGCGATGGCCCGGGCGCTCAAGCCCGGCGAGGTCATGGTCGTCGAGAACACCCGGTTCTACGCCGACGAGGGCAAGGCCAAGCTGCCCGACACGGCGACGGACGAGGAGAAGAAGGCCGCCAAGGCCGAGATGAAGAAGAAGCAGGCCGAACTGGCCGAGAAGCTCGCCCCGCTCGGCGACGGCGAGATCTTCATCAACGACGCGTTCGGCTCCGCGCACCGCGCCCACTCGTCCACGGCGCTGGTCTGCAAGTTCTACAAGCGGAACGTGGCGGGCTTCCTGATGGAGAAGGAGATCGACTACCTCGGCCGGGCGCTGGCCAGCCCCGAGAGGCCGTTCGTCGCCATTCTCGGCGGCGCCAAGGTCAGCGACAAGGTCAACGTCATCACGAACCTGCTCGAGAAGGTGAACTCGCTGATCATCGGCGGCGCGATGGCCTACACGTTCTACCGCGCCAAGGGCCTTCCGACCGGCAAGAGCCTGGTCGAGGAGGACAAGGCCGACCTCGCGAAGGAGATCCTCGCGAAGGCGGCGGCGAAGGGAGTGAAGCTGCTGCTGCCGGTCGACCACGTCATCGCCGACAAGTTCGACGCCGCGGCCGCGACCGAAACGGTCGGCGAAGCGGGGATCAAGGACGGCTGGATGGCCCTCGACATCGGGCCGAGGAGCACCGCGCTCTTCTGCGACGAGATCGCCCGGGCGAAGACGGTGGTCTGGAACGGCCCGATGGGCTGCTTCGAGATGGCCCCGTTCGCCGGCGGCACCATGGCGATGGCGAAGGCGATCGCCGCGACGAAGTGCCTCAGCATCATCGGCGGCGGCGACAGCGTCGCGGCGGTGAACAAGAGCGGACTCGCGGCGAAGATGACGCACATCAGCACCGGCGGCGGCGCGAGCCTCGAGTTCCTTGAGGGCAAGGCCCTGCCGGGCGTCGTCGCGCTGACGGACCGGTAACGGCGACCGGCCTCCGGCGCCCCGCAGCCGGCATCCCATGGCGGACCCATCCGCCGGATGCCGGGGGCGGGGCGCGGCTCGTTGGATCCTGGTCAGCGCTTCCCCGGCGTCGGGACGGCGTCCTTGCCCAGCGACTGAGGCGTGAAGCGCTGCAGCATGACCTTGCCGGACGGGTCGAGCAGGCTGACGATGATGCCGTGCAGTTCGTAGCCGGACAGGGTCCGGTTGCTCCCGTACAGCGTCGTGGACTTCGTCTCGGACTGGGTCGTCTCGACGCCCTTGATCTCGAAGGTGCGGTTCTCGTTGCGCGCGATCGGCGGCAGCTTGAGTTCCTCGGACGACAGGTAGGACTTGTCGCCATCGGTCAGGGAACGGCGGAAGTACTCGATCACGAGCCGGCAGTCCGGCGGCACCTCGCGATTCCGGCAGGAGACCGTCAGGCGGATCTTGTAGGCGACGGGGCCGGACAGGGTCTCGGACTGGCCGAGTTTCGGCGATCCCGCCGTCTTGCTTTGGTACATGCGGGACCGGTCCTCCCACATGGCCGCGTCGATCGAGTAGCTCATCACGCGTCCCGCGTCCTCCCCGGCGGGCGAGTACATGCGGAGCTTCCGGATCTCCAGGGCCGTGTCGACGGGAGGGGCCTCGGCGGCGGCCGGGCCGAGGACGGAGCGGTTGGGAACGGCCGCGCTCAGGGCGAGGGCGGCCCGAAGGCGGGGGTGGGTGATGACGCGGTCGCGTTCGGCCTCCACCGCGCCCTGGACGCCGGCCTTGTCGCCGAGCGTCATCTGAACGGCCAGCGAGCCGAGGGTCTGCAGGTGCCGGGCGGCGGCATCGACGACCTCGATCTCGTTGGCATGGGTTTCGTCGCGCGCCTGCGTGGCCAGCTGCTCGACGATCTTCCGCAGCTCCGGCGGCTCCTTGATGACGTCGGCGGCGGGGATGGTCTGCTCCTTCGCGTACCGGGCCATTTCGTCGTGCACGAGGGCCATGTCGCGGACCCGGCCGGCAATCTGGAGCGAGTTCCGGAGATCCTTCAGCAGGGCGGCGTAGGCCGCGCCGAGGGTCTTGGCGAGCTGCGCCGCGCGCCGGTCCATGTCCCGGATCCGGGCCTCGAACGCCTCGCGGCTCTTCTCCGCCTCGGCGGGGAACGGCGCGGGCTTCGCCGGCGCGCCGTTGGTGGCGGCGGGCGCCGGAACGGCGGGCGGGGGGGGC
>Ga0194126_10013433_pt1 | contig 10239 bp, 8 predicted proteins | sample TA2KigC150mmetaG_FD_148641 | JGI IMG/M metagenome (GOLD analysis project Ga0194126, IMG submission 148641) | Freshwater microbial communities from Lake Tanganyika, Tanzania - TA2015035 Kigoma Deep Cast 150m | ecosystem: Environmental > Aquatic > Freshwater > Lake | place: Tanzania: Lake...
CGCGTCGAGCAGGACCTCGACTCCCTTTTCCGCGGCGAATCGCGCCGCCATGCCGATGACCGGCCGCCGTTCCTCCACGCGGTGGTCGCGGGCGAAGGCGGATACCGCTTGCGGGGCGGGTGCCGGCAGATCGACCGGGGGAAGGATCGGGGTCAATTTCGAAGCGTAGCGGGAGAGGTAGGAGGAATGATCGGCGTAATCCCGTGTATAGGTCACGATATGATTCGCGAGAATCCCCGCCATGTTGTTCTGGAACTTGACGACCAGATTGACGAAGCGGTTGAACATCCCGGGTGGAAGCAGCAGGTCGCAGTGATACGTCAGCACGGCCGGCCGGCCGAAGAGCCGCCCGCGAAAAGCCACCCCGGGCGCATCGAACTGCGGAAGATGCAGATGGACCACATCATGCTCGATGACCAGCCTGGTGGCGACCAACCCGAATGTGGGTGCGAGCACACCCTTGCTCACGCGCGCGATCACCGGCACACGAATCACCCGCACGCCCTCCAGCGCCTCCTCGGAAGGCAGCGAGGGATCGTATTGTGTCGTCATCACGGTTACCTGATGGCCGCGGCGCGCGAAGGCGCGCGCCAGCCGCTCGGCATAGATGGTCAACCCGGAGGTATGCGGGCGGTAATACGTTAGTACGGTGAGTATCTTCATGAGGCGGAGGGATTATATCGCAGCCATTATCAGGGTCGGCGCGTGGAATCTCCGGGGAGAGAAGGAGGAAAATCGGTCCCCCAGTATCTGAAATCCCTTAATGTGTATAGACAAATAATAAAATTTCCAGCAACTTTCGAGATTCGAGGGGTTAATACCAGTGTAAGTTAGATCATAAATTCTAAGGAGAGTGAAATGGCAACAAAGAAATCCCAATCGAAGGCCGCCGCGAACGACATGGGCGCATTTTGGAAGTGGCTGTACGTGGCCGGCATCCTGGTTGCGGCCGTAGCAGGCGCAGTCGGATTCAAGAACGACATCCTCTCGATCGTCCTTGCGCTGATCGGTGTGTTGGTCGGTCTGTTCTACTTCGACTCATCCGACCTGATGAACTTCGGCCTGCGCTACGTGATCGTGACCGCAGCGGCCGGATCGTTGAGCGCCTTCCCTGCCGTTGGACCCTACATCACCGGCTTCTTCACCGCTTTTGCCGCCTTCCTCGGCCCGGTGGTGCTCGGCATGGTTGTGACATTTTTCTGGAAGAAGTACTTCGGATAATTCCCCCGAATCAAAAAACCGCCGATTGCTCGGCGGTTTTTTGATTCAAAACAGATCACGATTTTGCCTCACCCACCCGAACAATCTCTTCACCCCTTCATCCACTCCCACCTTCGGCTTCCAGCCCAGTTCCCGTTCCGCCTTCGAAACATTCGCATAGAACACGCGCTGATCGCCGGGACGCCAACCCGCGCGCGCCACCTCGATGGATGCGCCAAGCAGCTGCTCCAGTTTCGGACCGAACTCGGCCCACACAGACATCACATTTCCCGGCCCGCCCCCGATGTTGTACACCTGGCCTCCGGCGACAGGGACCTTTTCAATCACAAGATCATACGCATCCAGCAGATCGTCCACATGCAGGATATCGCGCACCTGCTTTCCATCGCCGTAGATGGTGAGCGGGCGCCCCATCACCGCGGCGATAATGAACCACGCCACCCAGCCCTGGTCTTCGATCCCAAACTGCCGCGGTCCGTAAATGCAGGACTGACGCATGACCACCGTGGGCAGCCCGTAGATGCGGGCATAATCGCGCGCATACTGATCGCCGGCCCCTTTCGAACATCCGTATGGTGAGTGGAAATCGAGCGGCTGTGTCTCCGGGCAGCCGTTGACCAGGTCCCGGTAACGCCAACGAGTGGGCTCCTCCACCAGGGGTACGTCCTCCATCCCGCCGTAGACCTTGTTCGTGGAGGCGTAGATCACGATGGGATTCCGGCCGGAGAGGCGCGCTGCCTCGAGCATGTTGAACGTCCCAATCGCATTTGCCTCGAAATCCTCGCGCGGGTTTGTGACGGAGGTCGTCACCGCGACCTGGCCGGCCAGGTGAACGATCACATCCGCCTCCGCGGCCGCCTTGGTCAGGCGGTCTGCCTCGCGCACATCCCCCACGACCAGTTCGAAGGAGCTTTCCCCATTTTCCTGTCTTAACCATTCCAGGTTGCGCCTCGCGCCGGAGCGCGAGAGATTGTCATAGATCGAGACCTGCTCGCCGCGCTTCAGCAGGCGGTGAACATAGTTCGAACCGATGAAACCCGCGCCGCCAGTGATCAGATACTTTTTCCTCATGGAACGCTGCAGCCTTTGAACCCTACCATCTCGTGGAAACGGACCGCCGGCGCGGGAAAATTACAGAAGCAGAGGCTCCAAAGACAAACCCACCCACATGCGCCCACCAGGCGATCCCGCTGGTATCCACGCCCTCGAACGACAGCAGGCCGGAGAACAATTGCGAAACGAACCAGAAGGCAAGGTAGATGAAGGCGGGCACCTCCACCAGCGTGAAAATGAAAAGGATCGGCACCAGGCTGGCGACCCGCGATTGCGGGAATAGCAGCATATACGCTCCCAGCACGCCGGCGATCGCGCCGCTCGCCCCGACCACCGGGATGCCGCTGGCTGGCAGCAGGGCGATCTGCAAGGCTGCCGCGGCGATCCCGCTCGAGAGATAGAAAATCAAATATGGGATTCCACCCAGACGGGCCTCCACATTATCCCCGAAGATGAACAGCACCCACATATTGGTCAGGATGTGAAACCACCCGCCGTGCATAAACATGGAGGTGAAAACCGTCCACCAGGCGGCCTGCGGACCATCCTTCAACTGTTGAGGGATCAACCCCCAATCGAGGATGAAAGCTTGCAATCCAGCCGGGCTCAGGCGTGACTCGTACAGGAAAACCAGGACGTTGACCAGGATCAACAGGAGGGTCACCAGCGGGAAGCGCCGCGTCCGCAGGGTATCGTACAGGGGAATCATCTTACACTTTACTCCGCGCCCGGCTGCACCCTCAAATTCCTCAATTGATGGTAGATCCCCGAAAGGGTCTGGCCTTCGCGCATCAATCCGATACCACCGATCACGCCGCTGTTCAAATAGTTGTACATGCGCATGGTCAAGGCCGCCGCCAGCGCGGTGGATTCATCCGTCGTGAAGCGCGTCAACGCGAAAACCACCGCGCCCTCGAACGTTCCCACCGCGCCGGGCGCGGAGGGAATCGCCCCGCCAAAGGCCGCCATGCCCAGCCCGAAGATTCCCCACACCCATCCCGCCTGGGGGAAAAAGGCGAGGGTCATCAAATAATAGGAGATCAGGGCTATCGCCCAGTTGAGAGTCATCCAGAAGAGAAAGCGGAGGAAGAGCCAGCCGTCGGTAAGCACGCCAAGCCCCTGCAGGAACGACTCAAGAAAACTGCCGCCGACCCTCTGCAAGTACGGAATGCGCGTGCTGAGCCGGTGGAAAAAATCCAGCGCCCATCGGTTGTTGCGCGCCAGAATGTACATCATCGCCAGTCCAAGGACCATCGATCCACCGATGATGTATCCCAGGGTGGGCGAACTTTCCGCATTGACGACGTACGGCAGGGAGAACAAAAAGATCATGGCGGAGAAGATCAGGTCCACTGTGCGCTCGATGACGATGGTGGGAAGGATCTCGCTGAATTTCAACCCCCCCGATTTGCGGCTGAGCAAAAAGGCGCGCCCGATCTCGCCCAGGCGAAAGGGCAGGAAGTTGTTGAGCAAATATCCTTCGCCTTCGGTAAACAGCACATCCCTGTACGTCGGCCGGTCGCGCAGCAGGGTCATCCACACTCGGGCGCGCACAAACATCCACACAAATCCCAGCACCACTGCCACCACAATGAGGCGGTAATCTGCTTTTTGCAGCGCCTCGAGCGTGTCGCCGAAATCAACAAAATACAGGATCACCGCGATCAACAGGATGCTGATCGAGGCGCCGGGCACCCAGCGTTTGACATCTTTCATATAAATCAACTTTGTCCTGAGCGGAGGTCGAACAGACCGCAGTCGAAGGACGCTTCGACTGCATGCCTCACTTCGCTCGGCATTCCGCTCAGCGCGACCATCATTCCTCCTCCAGTTTCAGGACCGCCATGAAAGCCTCCTGGGGGATCTCCACATTGCCGACCATCTTCAAACGCTTCTTGCCGCGTTTCTGCTTTTCGAGCAGTTTCTTCTTGCGGGTGATGTCGCCGCCGTAACACTTGGCCAACACATCCTTGCGCGTGGCCTTTACGTTGGCGCGGCTGATGATGCGCCCGCCGGAGGCAGCCTGCACCGCCACGTCATAAAGCTGGCGCGGGATCAACTCCTTGAGCTTGGTGATCAATCGCTGTCCCTTGTGATAGGCATCCTTTTCGTGGACGATGGCCGCCAGCGCGTCCACCGCCTCGCCATTGACCAGGATCTCCAGTTTCTGCAGCCTGTCCGGGCGGTATTCCAGGAACTGATAATCGAGCGAGGCATATCCCTTGGTGCGTGATTTCAACAGGTCGAAGAAATCCACGATGATCTCGGAGAGCGGGATCTCGAAATCCAGTTGCACGCGGTGCGGCGCGGGATACTCCTGCTGCTTGAAGATACCTCGCCGCTTCGTCACCAGTTCCATGATGGGACCGTAGTACTCGGTGGGCGTGATGATCTCGATCGTCATCCACGGTTCGCGCACTTCGACGATCTTGTTCGGGTCCGGCAGTTCCGCCGGCGAGTCCACGGTCACGACCGAGCCGTCGTCCATCACCACTTCATATTCCACCGAGGGCGCGGTGAACAGCACGTCGAGCAGGTACTCGCGCTCGATGCGTTCCTGGATGATCTCCATATGAAACAGGCCCAGGAAACCGGCCCGAAAACCAAACCCCAGCGCCTGCGAAGTCTCCGGCTGATAGGTCAGCGAGGCATCGTTGAGCTGGAGTTTTTCGAGCGACTCGCGCAGCGTTGTGTAATCATCCGCCTCCACCGGGTAGATGCCGGCGAAGACCATGGGCTTGGGATGGCGGTATCCCGGCAGGGGTTCCGCGGCGGGGGCCGCAGCGCGGGTGACCGTATCCCCCACGCGGCACTCGTGTACGGTTTTGAGACCGGTGGCAATGTACCCCACCTCCCCGGATCCCAGCGAGTCGACCGGTTTCATGCCGGGCACGAAGATCCCGATTTCCACCGGTTTCATGTCCGAACGGGTGGCGAACATGCGCAGGGTCTCGTTCGAACGGATCATCCCCTCAAAGACGCGCACGTAGGCGATCACGCCCTTGTACGAGTCGTAATGCGAATCAAAGATCAACGCACGCGGAGGGAGGTCGTCCACGTCCACGGGCGGAGGCACGCGCCTGACGATCGCCTCGAGGATTTGATCCACGTTGATCCCCTCCTTGGCCGAAATGCGGATGACCGACCCCGGCTCGACCCCCAGCAGGCTGCCGATGTCTTCCGCCACTTCGTCGGGGCGCGCCGAGGGCAGGTCGATCTTGTTGATCACGGGAATGATCGCCAGGTCGGCTTCCAGCGCCTGGTACAGGTTCGCCAGCGTCTGCGCCTCGATGCCCTGCGTGGCATCCACCACCAACACCGCCCCCTCGCAGGCTTTGAGTGCGCGGCTGACCTCGTAGCCGAAATCCACGTGGCCCGGTGTGTCGATCAGATTGATTTCGTACTTAAAATTATCCTGCGCGGTGTAATACATGCGCACCGCGGAAGCCTTGATCGTCACGCCCTTCTCGCGCTCGAGGTCCATGCTGTCGAGCACCTGCTCGGTCATCTCGCGCTCGGAGATGGCTCCGGTCAATTGAAGCAGGCGGTCAGCCAGCGTGGATTTGCCATGATCCACATGGGCGATGATGCAAAAATTTCGAATGTGGTCGGTCATCGATTCGCGTGCGGGAGTATACCATTTTATTAATCACACCCTTTCAGGTCGCAATTTCCAAAGAGACGACCCAAAAATAACAAATCTGTCATGCCCGCACCCGAATTTTCGGTGTATAGTGATTCACGACCTAAACGCAAAGGTCACTGGAGGGCAGCATGTCAAAAGCCTCAAAAACAAAAAAGACGCTTTCCCGGGTGGATCGATTCCGGATGTGGATCAAGAACTTTGCGAGCAACATCTTCGCTGGTCCCTATCTGCCCGTTTCACTGACCATTTTCTTCGTCCTGACCGCTGTGACAAACCTCGCAGTTGTACTGATGAGCCAGCCCCTTTCATACTGGAGCGGCGCGGACACCGGCACCGGAATGGACATCTTTGGGGGAACACTCACATATGGTCCGGTTACCTTGATCGCCTTGGGCACAGGTTATCTCATCGTTGGAATACTGTTGTTGAGTTTCGTCAACTACCGCTGGAGTCTGGTCGGTTGGGTCACCGCGGAATTCGCCCACATTTATTTCATCCAGCAAACCCTGAACGGCTGTTATGTGAGCCGATGGATCCCATCCATCAGTGAATTCTGTAAGCTAATTAAGGACGTCGGCTTCCTGATGCCGGCGGTCATTTTCATTGGTATCCTGCTGGTTTTCTCCTTCCAACCGGCAGAATTTTCACTGGCAAATAAAAAGGCCGAAAAAAGGGTCCTGAGTTTCAGTGGAGCGCTTTCCATTGTATGGGTCCTTATCATGATCGGCGGAGTGTTATGGTCCGTTCGAAAACCCAGCTTTGGCTGGATTCCAGTGGAGGTGAAGGACAAACCCGGTCCTCTTCAGGATGGGGAAGCAGCCTATGACTCGAGGCGAAACAAAATCGTTATGTTTGGCGGCGCGACCGGTTACATCGGCAACAATCAATGGGATTACAAGAATGACACCTGGGAATGGGACGGACAGACATGGACGCGGATGTCTCCGGATGTCTATCCGCCTGCGCGGCTGGACCACGCGCTTGCGTACGACGAAAACAGAGGTGTGATCGTTATGTTCGGCGGGCTTGGTCAGAGCGGGCGCTTATCAGATACATGGGAATGGGATGGACGGACCTGGACAGAGAAAAAATCAAGGGACCATCCCTCGCCTCGTTCCGGACACGAGATGGTCTATGACCCCGTCCGCAAAAAGGTGGTGCTTTATGGAGGCTATAACGACCCGACCTTCTATAACGACGCCTGGGAATGGGACGGGACGGATTGGAAATGGATCGATCTCGATGCAGACGCGCCGGCTGCAAGCGTGTTTGCGTTAAGTTACAACACCGATAAAAATTTTGCATTCGGGTTATTGAGCGGAACGCCGGGCGGTACATGGAAGTGGGAAAAAGATACCTGGACCAAGGTCTATCCAAATCACGAGCCCAGTAATCGTTCGTCAACCACGGTGGTGTACGATCCCACCCGAAAACTCTTCTTCACCTTTGGCGGGATTGCCGGCAGCGATCCCACAGATGATACGTGGACCTTTGACGGAACAGATTGGGCGGAATATTCACAAGGCGGAGTGCATCCCTCGGCGCGGTCCGATATGACCATATGGTATGACCCGTTCCGAAAACATGTGATGTTATTCGGCGGGCACAACGGCTCCACCATGTACAACGACATGTGGGAATTCATCCCCGCAGAAAAGTAGGGATGGGCTGCCATGCAAGCGAACCCGACGAATCGAACATTATCGCCTTTGTGGCTGAATGATTGGCGCGCCAAGGTCAAAACTCTGGCCGGGAACATTTTTTCCCCGCCCTATCTGCCGGGGAAGTTCATCATTTTCTTCCTGATCACAAACGTTACCCACATGGCGATCATTTTTATGAATCAGCCGCTAAACTACTGGACAAACAAAGCGGCGGAAAAAGGCATTGCCTATAACGGTTCGCCCATGGATTTCAGGCCGGTGGACTGGGTCATCTTCGGAGCCATCTACCTCGCCCTCGCGCTCTTTTGCCTGACTGTATTCAACTACCGTTGGAGCCTGATCGGTTGGTTGACAGCCGAGGTGATCCATCTGGATGGAATCCAAAGCTGGCTGACTGACTGTTCTTTCGGCCGCTGGTCGCCAACACTGGGAAAATTCTGCGGGTCCTTCGATGAAAAGTGGTTCTGGGTCATATGCGGTTTGATTTTCGGGTTGTTCATCGCCTCATCTCTGCATCCCTCTAGTTTTTCATTTCAAAACAAACGGGTGGAAAAGGGCCTCTCACGCGTATCGGTACTCGCCCCGGCAATCTGGGTCGTTTTCCTGATCGGCGGAGTTGTATCTTCGGCACAAAAACCGGGAACGTATGGCTGGGTCCCGGTGGACGTCAAACACAAACCCGGACCTCTTTCAGAAGCAAGAGTCGCGTATGATACAAAGAACAACGAACTGGTCCTGTTCGGCGGTGTATCTGGCTATCTGGGCAATCGGTGGGATTACAAATCGGATACCTGGGTCTGGGACGGGAAGAGATGGCTGAATGTATATCCGAGCATCTTCCCCTCTGGACGAGTCAACCATGCCATGGCATACGACGAGAACCGAGGCATGGTCGTCATGTTCGGTGGCTACAACGACAACGGAGCGTTGGATGACACCTGGGAGTGGGATGGATTCACATGGGCCAACAAGTGCACCTGCAATCATCCTTCCGCGCGTTATGGACATGAAATGTTCTATGATCCGTTGCGCAAGAAAGTGGTGCTGTACGGAGGCTACGACGGAAAAACGGAATACAACGACGTCTGGGAGTGGGACGGGGAAGGATGCAAGTGGAACAAGCTCGAAACAGGCGGCGATATCCCCATCGCAAATTACTTCACGGTTGCCTACGATCCAGAGCGGCAATCCATGCTTGCATACTTAAACCAATTGAGTGCCTCCCCCGGGGGCACATGGACGATTAAGGGAGACACTTGGAAAAAGCTGCCGGCTACCAACATACCGGGCAATCGCAGCCGGACGACCATGGTCTATGACCCAAACCACAAGACTTTCGCTCTCTTTGGGGGCGAATTACACGGATTGAACGTCAACGATACGTGGTTGTTCGATGGAAAGAATTGGTCCCAGTTTAAGACAAGGATTCAACCCTCGATTCGGGCGGACATGGTCATGTGGTACGATCAAATCCGCAAACACATCATACTCTACGGCGGACAAAACGGAGATGCGCGCCTGAGCGACATGTGGGAATTCGTCTTTCCGGGAAAGCAATGAAGAGACACCAATAAAACAGGACGGCTACTTTTGAAAGTGGCCGTCCTGTTTTATTTATTTCACCAGGGTCCTTAATACGGTATGCAGGATGCCGCCGTTGCGGTAGTAGTTCACTTCGACCTCGGTGTTCAACAACGCAGTCGCCTTGAACACGGCCTCTTTCCCATCCGCTTTGCGGGCTTTGACCGTGACCTCGCTTTGCGGCTTAATCCGGTCGTTCAGGCCTTCGATATCATACACCTCACTGCCATCCAATCCGAGGGATTCGGCGTTTTTTCCGTCCAGGAATCGCAACGGCAGCACGCCCATGCCCACCAGGTTCGAGCGGTGGATGCGTTCAAAGGATTCGGCAATGACCGCCTTCACGCCCTGAAGCATCGGTCCCTTGGCTGCCCAGTCGCGGCTGGAACCGGTTCCATATTCCTTGCCCGCCAGTACGATGGTCGGCGTGTTCTCACTTTGATATCGCAGAGCGGCATCGAAGATGGACATCATCTCGCCGGAGGGCTGATGCTTTGTCCAATTCCCCTCCCTGGGATTGACCATTAAATTCTTCAAGCGGATGTTCGCGAACGTGCCGCGCGCCATCACCAGGTCGTTGCCTCGGCGCGTGCCATACTGGTTGAAGTCCCTGGGTTGAACCCCGCGCTCCTGCAGGAACCGGCCCGCAGGGGAATCCGGCGCGATGTTGCCGGCCGGAGAAATATGATCCGTGGTGATCGAATCACCAAACAGGCACAGGGCGCGCGCGTTCCTGATCTCGCGCAGGGCCGGCACCTCCAGAGTCAGGGATTGGAAGTAGGGCGGATGATGGATATAGGTGGAGGATTCGTCCCATTCGAAGAGATCGCCTTCCCTGACATTGATCTCCCGCCACATCTCCGAGCCCGAGAAGACATCGGCATACTTCTCCTTGAACATCTCGGCTTTGACGCCGGCGGCGATGGTCGCGTTGATCTCCTGTTGGGACGGCCACAGATCGCGCAGATACACCGGCGCGCCATCTGATCCGAAGCCAAGCGGTTCCTTATTAAGATCGATGTCGACCGTCCCTACCAGGGCGTAGGCAACGACCAGCGGCGGAGAGGCCAGGTA
>Ga0194126_10013437_pt1 | contig 10237 bp, 8 predicted proteins | sample TA2KigC150mmetaG_FD_148641 | JGI IMG/M metagenome (GOLD analysis project Ga0194126, IMG submission 148641) | Freshwater microbial communities from Lake Tanganyika, Tanzania - TA2015035 Kigoma Deep Cast 150m | ecosystem: Environmental > Aquatic > Freshwater > Lake | place: Tanzania: Lake...
ATTTTATTGTTTGATAAAATATTTAATAATTTAATTTCACCTCCTTCAAATTAATTATTAAATAAGGTAAAATTGCATAAGTATATAATTTAATAGGACAACGTTGTATTATTGTTTTTAGATTATATAAAAAAAAATTATAAAAATCAATAGTATTTTTTGGCCTGGTATTTTTAAACCTGCCATTATCATTTTTTTAATTTATCACAAAGTTTTTTAAGAAAGGATTTTTTAAAATGCTGAAAATCAAAAGAGATTTAGATTTAATATATGATAAAAGTGAGTCTTTTTTTTATAAAAAAGAAGTAAAAAGTCCATTGCTTGGATTTTTCATCCTGGGCAGAAATTATATGCACACTTTCAGCAGGACGTATAAAAATATTTCAGACAAGAAAGTACTGCAGCCTGAGGATATCAATATAAAAGATTTTGTAAAGGACGTAGAGGATATAATTAATTTAAGTGAAGATGTGGCTGAAGATATTTTTTTCCCTGTTTCACCATTTCAATATGTCACCTGGATGGAAGCAATAATAGGCTGCCCAATATTTGTCGGAAAAGAATCTCTTTATTCCGTGCCTTTTGCCAGGAATTTAAAAGATCATGATTTTTACAATGTTTCAGTTGTTAAAAATAAATGGATGGAAAAGCTGACAGAAATTTTTAAGATACTTTTAGATTTTACAGGCGATAAGTACCCCTTATCATGCTCCACTCATATGAGGGGCCCTGCAGATATGGTAAGTGCGGCAATGGGGCCAACAGCACTCTGTCTTGAATTGAATGATAATCCTGAAAAAATGAAAAAACTGATAAATTATTATTCTGAATTATTTATTGAAACGGCCGCTATACAGCATGATATTGTAGCAGATTCCAAATTCAATAAGGGCTACACTGTGAGCGGTTATGGAATACTGACTCCTTTAATGTGCCAGCATGTCCAGGATGACGCAATTGCTATACTTTCTCCGGGCATTTATAGAGAATTTTTCCTGGAAGCACATCAGAAAATAATAAGCAGTTTCCAGTCATCTTTTTATCATATACACCCGGTATCATTATTTATAATCGAGGAACTGGTTAAAATAAAAAAGCTGGATATTATTGAAATAAACCGGGAACCTGTCCCTATCGGGCCGTCAATGGATATACTTCTGCCATATTTTAAAAAAATCCAGGAAAACAATATATCAGTTTTTGTCCATTTCACTGATGTCGACTTCAGTATTGAATTGATAGAAAAAGAAGTAAAAATCGTTATGGACTCTTTAAATAAATCGGGACTTTGCATAAATATTTGCATAGACAATGTTAAAGATGGATTAGTTAAAAAGGAGGCCGTTAAAAAAATTCTGGAAAAATATTGAAATTTTTTAATATTTAAAGAAAATTTCTAATTTTTTTTTGACTTTAAAGGCTTTTTAAGTATAATTAAACGTGTTCCTATTTCAAGTTAAGAATTCCCTGTATTAAATTATGGAGGAAAAATGAATAATTCTAATAATGTTAAAATCCAAAAAAATAAGAAAATTCCGGCCAAGGATATTCTCAGGAATTTTTTTTTAAGCCGCCAGTTTCTTCTAATCGTAGTTATTGCAATTATGATTGCAATAACTTCTTCTCAAAGCGAAGCTTTTTTTACAATGGCTAATATTTCAGGGATACTATTTTATTTTTCAGTTTACTCAATAATGGCTATGGGGCTTCTGGTTTTATTCATATCCGGTGGATTTGATATGTCTATAGGAACACACCTTTCTTTTATTGGAGTTATACTTGGGATTTTGCTTGGCAATAAAGTACCTGTTCTAGCTGCAATACTTATCACATTAATGGTCGGAATTTTTAATGGTTTAATAATGGGTATGCTTGTTACAAAGCTCAAAGTAAATGCTTTTGTAACGACACTGGGTGCTCTTTTTATTTTCAGGGGACTTGCTTTTATAATAGGCGTAAATAGTAAAGTGGCTCTTTCTTCATCAAGTGTACCTTATTTTAAAGATTTTCCTGCATCGTTTTTGAATTTAGCAGGCGGTAAATTCTATGGTTTTGAGTATATAAATTTTTACGCATTTGCAATAGCGCTGCTGTTCTTTTTCCTTATGAAAAAAAATACTTTTTTCAGGCAAAATTATTTCTTAGGCGGAAATCCAAGGGCCGCAAGGCTTGCAGGAATTAAAACCAATTTTTTAATTGTATTTAATTTTATGCTTGTTGGTTTAATGGTTGCTGTAGCAACAATTCTCAGGGCATCAAGGATTGAATCACACACATCAGTTGCAGGCAGCCTGACTCTTGGTTTAACCATAGTGACCTCTGTAATAATAGGAGGTGCAAGCTTAAAAGGTGGCTCGGGTTCTGTTACAGGCACATTATTAGGGGTTTTGCTGCTTGTATTGATTGTAAATTTTGTAAATATAACATCTGCACCATCAGTTTACAGCAATATAATTCTTGGCAGTATTCTATTCGCTTCAATTTTTATTGACCAGGTAATTAAGATTTGGGGTTCTAAATTATTTAAGAAATATTTAAAAAAAGCTTAATTTTTAGCATTTATGCTTTCAATTGCAGTAAGATAGGAGGATAAAAAAAAGTGAAATTTCTTAAAAAAGCTTTTGCAATAAGAGAGACCGGATTATTTATAATAGTGTTCATCTTTGCCCTGACGCTTTTTTTTACAAATCCTGCTTTCAGTAGTTCAATTAATATTTTTGGTGTTCTTACAGGAATAACAATCAATTTAATTATAGCTGGAGCAATGACAGTACTGTTTGTGTCTGGCGGATTTGACATGTCAGTGGGCGTAACGATGGGATATTGTGGTATGGTCGTAGCATTATTACTTGTGAAGCATAATATGCCCATTCCTCTGGCAATATTGATAACTATTTTAGTTGGTATGACAATTGGGGCGGTGATAGGTTTCTTTATTGCTTATATAGAAATGAATCCATTTGTGGTAACTTTAGCTGCATGGTTTATAATAGAAAGTTTTAAATATATTATTAACGGCGGAAGTAATATCACTGGAATACCTTCAAACTTTTATACAGTTTCTTTTAGCAAGGTACTAAATGTTCCAACTATTATAATTTTTGCATTTATATCTGCAATTACTTTTGATCTACTATTGCGAAAGAATACTTTTTTCAGGAAGTATTATGCAATAGGCGGCAATGAAAAAGCTGCAATTGTTGCAGGCATTCCAATAAAAAAAAAGAAACTCATATCTTATGTGCTGGTTAGTGCCATGGCTAGTATAGCTGGTATTTTCTATACATCAAGATTTATGGCTGGCTATAATGAAGCTGGAGCAGAAAATGCATTCCAGATTATAACAGCAGTAATTATTGGAGGAGCAAGTCTGAAAGGCGGGAGAGGTTCTGTCACTGGAACTTTTTTAGGCTTGATTTTTATGGCACTTGTCTACAATGCACTGGTTTTGTATGGTTTGGACATACTGTGGAATAGAGTTGCAATAGGATTATTGTTAATACTGGCAATACTAATTGATGAAAATCTTGTTCAAAGGCGCAATCCAGTAGGATAGACTTAGAAAAATAAAGTCTTTTACTTGAAATCATAAATTTTTTAGCCTGTTTAAGTCCAAGGAGATTAATTGAGAAAAAAAAGAAGTACAAAAATTTTTATGATATTTATAATAACTGTAGTTTTTCTTCCTGTATTTTCCAGCTTACTGCTGGGCTGTTATGGTTCTGGTAATATTTCCGGCTCCTCAACAGTAACATCAATAGTTACGGAAAAAAACAATGAACCACTGCAATCTGAAAAAGAAACAGGCAGTGAAGATAATGTGCAAGACGACACCGATAGCCCTGGTGAAAGTGTAAAAAATGATAAAGAAGATATGGAAATAGAAATAGATCAGGAAAACATAGAAGCAGACCTTGTAAAACAGTTAAAAAAATTCATTAACGCAATAAACACCGATTCAGAGTATTCATTTTTTGACAGCTATACACAAAAAATGCTGAAAAGTGAATCTGAATATTTAAAAGGCGGCAATGATTTGTATAAGCTTTTAAAAAACAATTATAAAAGCTTGAAAAATCCAATGATAGAAAAAATAAGGCTTCATAAAAATAGGGCTGCGGCATATGTAATATTTGATAAAACAATTGACAAATCAATTAACAGTGTTTCGAATTTCCAGTTTATTTATGAAAACAATTCCTGGAAATTGGATTTTTATTATAAACAATATTTTATTATAACCCCTATAAGTCCGGTTCCTGAAACTATGTTAAGCTACCCTGAAGACCCGGAAATTTCCATAAAATTCAGGGTAGAGTCATTTTTTCCGATTTCAGAAATCATTGTGCGTATGAATAAAAAGAAACTTGAGCCAAAGCTTACTGGTGATAAATATGATAAATTTGGCTACATTACTGTTCCTTTCCCCCAGGAAGAAGTCCCTTATATTTATGACCTTGTTCTTGGAAAGAATGACACAGTGGTTTCGGTAACTGATGTTTTTGGTGAAGAAGCAGAGTATTCATGGGTTTTTTATGTAGAATCAATATCAACTTAGGTAATTATAATATTTAAAATATTTTTATATTGTATTTTGTTTTAAGAAGAGGTCACATATGTTAAAAAGTGAGTTTATTTCGCAGGAGAAAAAGTCCGGGAAAATTCCTGACCTTGGTATAGGTATGATAGGTCTTGGTTGTATTGGAGAATCTCACCTGGACGGCATTTTAAGAATGCCTTACATATTTTCAAAACCTCCAGCAAAACCTGTACTGATTTCTGCATGTGATTCCAGTAAAGAAAGGTGCCTTGATGTATATAAAAGGTATGGGTTTTTAAATTATACTGCTGATTGGCGCGACTTAATAAAAAATGAAAATATTAAAATCATTTATAACACCTCACCCAACAATATGCATGCAGAACCATGCATTGAGGCTGCAGGAGCAAAAAAACACATTGTCTGTGAAAAACCCCTCGGAAGAGACAGCAAGGAAGCAAAGACTATTTACCGGATTGTCAAAGACTCATGTGTAAAAAATGTCTGCAATTTTATTTTCAGAATGACACCTGCGCTTGCTTTTGCAAAAAAACTGGTCGATGAGAACAAACTGGGTAAAATAATAAGCTTCAGCGCAACACGATTGATTGATCATCTTATAGACCCGAAAACACCTTTTTCCTGGAGGCTTGATAAGAAAATTTCAGGCAGCGGCGTCATCGGCGATTTGATGTCGCATATTATAGACCTTGCAAGATGGATATGCGGGGAGCCCGTATCGGTGCAGGCGATTAATAAAGTTTTTATAAAAGAAAGACCAGTTGACTTACACAGTGCACTGAAATCTCCCGTAATAGTTGAAGATGATGCTGTAGCAATTATGGATTTTAATAATGGAGCAACAGGTTACCTGGCAGCGTCAGGGGTCCGTGCGGGAAGAAAGGTTTTTGCTGATATTGAGATTAACGGTGAATTTGGGACCATAAACTGGAATTTTGAAGAAATGAACAAACTCAATATATATTTAAATAATGAAGACAGACCCGAATTCAATGGTTTTAATAATATTGATATAAACGGCAGCATTTATCCGTATATAGACAGATGGTATTATCCACCAGCAAGGCTTGGATTTAATGATCTTTTTATACACACTGCATACAACATTGCATATGCTGTTGTAAATGATACAGACCTTCAGGCAGGCACTGCTACATTTGAGGACGGGTATAAAAATGCTGTTATATGTGATGCGATACTTAAGTCTGGAGAGACAGGAAAAGCAGAAAAAATTATTTATTAAATATATTTATTTTACTTTAATGCAAGGGAGGAACATTGATGTCCGATCAGAATAATTATGTTATAGAAGCCAAAGGACTGGTAAAAAGTTTTGGCGCTGTTTTAGCACTTAATAATGTGGATTTTGAATTAAAAAAGGGTGAGCTTCTCGGTCTGGTTGGTGATAATGGTGCAGGGAAATCGACACTAATAAAAATAATTGCAGGTGCATTGGTTCCTGACACTGGAGTTATCAAGTTTGAAGGCAGGGAAGTAAAGATAAATCAGCCAAGTGATGCATTTGCGCTTGGGATTGAAACAATTTACCAGGACCTTGCTTTATTTGAAAATCTAAATTTTACACAGAACATATTTGTGGGCAGGGAATATGTCAGCAGGGGTGCCGGCAAATTGTTTTCCTGGGCTGATGACAGGCGAATGAGGAAAGAGGCATTTGACAGAATTAAAAACATATCAATTAATCTTCCGGAACTTGACCAGAGAATTGAAACCTTATCCGGCGGCCAGAGACAGGCTGTTGCCTTTACCAGGGCAATATTCTGGGGTACAAAAGTGATCATCATGGATGAACCCACAGCAGCTCTTGGTGTCAGGGAATCAGCAAAAGTGCTGGAAATAATAGAAGAGGTAAAAAAGCACGTAAAGGGTGTAATACTTATAGCGCACAATATTGAGCATGTTATTAGAGTTGCCGACAGGGTAATAGTGCTGAGGCATGGTGAGAGAGCGGGAACGGTCGATTTTAAGGATTATGCAGATGAAAAAGGGGAATTAAAGCATGGGGATTTACATAATGAAATAGTGAAATTAATTACAGGTTTTTGATTTTATGATAGACCGGCATTTTTTGATTTAACAGAGGTTTTGATGGATTCGAGGGAACGTTTTTTAGAAGTGATGAATTTCAATCCAGGTGTCAAATCCTTAAAATGGGAGATGAGTTACTGGGGCGGAGCATTGAATAACTGGTATCGCGATGGCCTTACAAAGAAGCATTATCCAAAAATAATTGACAGCTATTTAACAATAAGTGCTTCTTTATACACTGCAGCATATACACATAAATGGCAGGGAGATCCACAGCAGGACTCCAGCGAAAGAGAACTTCCTTTTGGAATTGCAGTTTGGGGCGGAACAGAGACATTCCCGCAGCATGGGTGGCCCCTTGATGCAGATGTCAGGGACTGTTTCGGTATGGATAAATCTATGATTTTAGTTGACGTCGAACAGTTTTTTTATCCTCATTTTCCAATTGGAAAACTTGATGAAGGCAAAGACTGGCTTATATATACGGACCTTGATGGCATAACATATAAATTCTTGCGAAATGAGGGGACACAGCCCACAGCAATTTCACATCCAGTAAAAGACTGGAAAACATGGCTGGAAGTAAAAGAGCAAAGGCTAAGACTTGATAATATATCCAAAAGATTTCCCAAAAACTTCAAAGAGCTACTTAATGATTATAAAAACAGGGACTATCCGCTGGCACTTGGCGGATATCCTCTTGGAATTTTTGGAATACTTGCGCATTTGCTGGGCTATGTGAACCTGTTTTATTTTTACTTTGACAATCCCGGATTACTAAAAGATATCTTAAATACTTTTACAGATATATGGATTGCTGTCTGGGAGGAAGTTTTAAGCATGACAGATGTGGACGCTGTATATTTCTGGGAGGACGTATCCACCGGTAAATCTTCAATGATATCGACTGCTTTATTCAAGGAGTTTATGACACCATATTATAAGAAAATCATAGATTTCTCAAAAAGCAAAGGTATAAGTATTTTCATGGTAGATACAGATGGCGATTTTTCCGAACTTATTCCCCTGTTTTTAGAGGCAGGAGTAACAGGGTTTTACCCGATGGAAACAGGCGATGGCCTTGATCTTCTTGAAGTGAGGAAAAAATATCCAAACCTTCAGATGATGGGAGGCATACCAAAACTGGAAGTTTCCAGGGGAAGGCAAATAATAGACAGTCTGATTGAAAATACGGAAAAGATTTTACAATATGGCGGTTATATTCCGCATTGTGACCATTTTGTTCCTCCTGAGGTATCGTGGGAGGATTTTAAATATTACAGAAATAAACTCAATAGACTGATTGACAGTTTCGGCAAGTAATAAGATATAATATAAAATAAATAAGTTATTAATTATTACCTGATTTAAAAACCCTGGCATAATAAAGCAAATAGTAAATTTAGTTAATACAATGACATAAACAAATAAAAGGATGGAAAATATAAATGAAAGCTGCGTTTTTTAAATCACCGTATAATCTGGAAATTGTCGAAGCAGATTTACCCGAAATTGGTAGCGATGAAGTACTAATTAGAGTAAAATATGTCGGCTTATGCGGGACAGATCTTGATATATACGAAAATAAGGCTCATTTTGAAGTGAAATATCCCACAATAGGCGGACATGAGTATACGGGCATTATTGAGAAAACAGGAAATAATGTAAACAATATTAAAGTTGGTGACAGGGTTGTGGGAGATGCGCTTTTAAGCTGTGGCAAGTGTGTTAATTGCACAAGCGGCGATTTTTACGATTGTAAATACCTTAAATCTGTCGGGACATCCTGGCCGTTTCACTACGGTGCTTTCAGGGAGTTTACTGTAATGCCTGAAAGGCATGTTTATAAAATACCTGAAGGCCTTTCAATGCTTGAAGCTACACTTACAGAACCAGGTGTGATTGCCAGGGCCTCTATGGAAAAAATATGCATAAATGCCGGGGATATTGTCCTTGTAGCAGGAACCGGCGCAATCGGCATGTTTGCGGCCCAGTATGCCAGGCTCAAAGGCGCAGGTATGGTAATTTTAACAGGAAGGAATGATATAAAACTACAGATAGCAGAAAAAACAGGCGTTGATTTTACAATCAATATAAAAAAAGAGGACATAAATAAAAGATTGTATGAGATTACTGAAGGAAGACCCGTAAATGTTTGTGTCGAGGCTTCGGGAAATATAGAGGCCCTTGAACAATTAATAAATCTGGCAGGCCGTTCCTGCAGGCTGACTGTTCCAGGAAGCTATCATGAGAAATTAAAGGAAATGGATTTCGGGCTCCTGGCTTCAAAAGACATTATTATAAGCGTACTCGGCACATTAAACAGGGATGATTTTAAAACTATGCTCTGGCTTATAAAATGCGGAAGGATTGATACAAAATCCTTGATTACAGAAATATATGATTTGGACAATCTGGAAGAAGCAATAAAACTGCATTTAAGCCCAAACAACAGTATAAAGACAATAATCAGGGTTGATAAGGGCCCGATTTAATAAAAATATCACTTAAAAAATTTTAATTTAATCAATGAATTTAAGATATTATTAATTCAATTACTGAATTTAAGAAACTGTGAATATGAAACTGGACAATAAAGATATCCCTTTTATAGGAGTCGGGATGCTTGGTTATGGTGATATGGGAATGGCGCATTCAAATGGGTATCGGCAGATGCCTTATGTGTTCTGGCCCCCGCCGGCAATTCCGGATCTTCTTATGTTATGCGGCAGGAACGAAGAAAAAGTAAAAAACGCTGCAAAAAGATTTGGTTATGCAAAATATTGCCTGGACTGGAAAGAGCTTGTAAATAACCCTGAAATACAGGTATTTGTAAATGTTGGACCGAACAATATCCATATGGAGCCCTGTATTGAAGCTGCCAGAAACGGCAAACACATTGTCTGCGAAAAGCCCCTTGCAAGGAACAAAGAAGAAGCAAAAAAAATGCTTGAAGCTGTTAAAAAAGCAAAAGTGAGAAATATATGCAATTTCAGCAACAGGTTAATACCGGCACTTGCACTGGCTAAAAAATTATTAACTGAAGAAAATTTTGGAAAAATATACCATTTCAGGATTAATTACCTTATGGATTATTACACGTATCCGGAAATGCTTTTTGGCTGGCGAATGATAAAGGATATTGCAGGCAGCGGCATTACTGCAGACCTGTCCATCCATTCTATTGACCTTGCAAGATGGTTATGCGGTGAACCTGTATCAGTTACTTCTGTTATTAAAACATTTATTGATGAAAGATCTTTATCCAGGGATTCAAATAAAAAGGCAAAGGTGGATACAGATGATTACTCCCTTGCAATACTTGAATTTAACAATGGCGCTGTCGGTTATCTTGAATCTTCTGCTGTAGCTACCGGAAGAAGGGCTTTTATTGGGGTAGAGCTGAATGCAGAGAATGGAAGCATTTACTGGAATTTTGAGGATATGTGCCATCTTAATATATATTATAAAAAAGATAAGAATAAACTTACAAAGGGATTCCATAGAATAAGTGTGACGCAGGATTATCACCCATACTATAATGCATGGCTGCCATTTGAGGAAATACCAATGGGCTTTAACGCTACTTTTGTGCATACTGCATTCCATATAATTGATGCGGCAGTC
>Ga0194126_10013438_pt1 | contig 10236 bp, 11 predicted proteins | sample TA2KigC150mmetaG_FD_148641 | JGI IMG/M metagenome (GOLD analysis project Ga0194126, IMG submission 148641) | Freshwater microbial communities from Lake Tanganyika, Tanzania - TA2015035 Kigoma Deep Cast 150m | ecosystem: Environmental > Aquatic > Freshwater > Lake | place: Tanzania: Lake...
GTGGCGGCTCGATTCCGTTTGTTTCATTTGACACAACGGAACTGCTCTCCGATGGCATCTGTGCGGACAGTGTTGAGTTCCTGAGACCGTGAGCCAGGATGGATGCTCTAAGTGCTTCCCAATCATAGTTTAGGGTATGTGGTACAATTTCGTCTACATCTTTTTTATAGGTATCAATAGGGAGGATACCTTCGGCGTATTTAGTGCGATGGAAATACCCACACTTTCCTTTCTCAATGGCAAGTTGATTAGATGCCTTAAGCAGATAATATTGGAATGCCTCAGTCAAACCATGAACAAGATGTGCAGCAGCACCATCAGAATATTTAACTTGATGACGAGCTAACCAGTGTGCAAGACCGATGTAACCAATGCCCAATGAGCGGCGATTCTTGGTGGATTCTCTGGCAGCTGCCACAGGATACCCCTGATAGTTAATCAACTCGTCCAGCGCCCTCACAGATAGGTCACAGAGCTCTTCTAGGTCATCAAGATGCTTGATCTTACCGACGTTGATAGCAGAGAGAATACACAGGGCAATCTCACCCTCTGGGTCATCAATATGCTGCAGTGGTTTGGTAGGTAGTGTAATCTCTTGACAGAGGTTACTCATCCAAACTTTATCCTTGAAAGAAGAATGCTCATTACAGTGGTCAATATTCATAATATAAATGCGACCTGTCTCAGCACGTTCTTTAAGAAGGTCAAGGAAGAGTTCTTGTGCTCCAATAGTTTTTCTTGGAATAGACTCATCTCGTTCATAAACCATATAGAGATCGTCAAATCCAGCAAGACCAAAAGCATCAGACAGACCAGGAACGTCGTGCGGACTGAATAGTGAAATGGTTTCGTTGCGGATGAATCGTTCATAGAACAACTTGCTGATTTGAATGCTGTAGTCTAACTTACGAACGCGGTTATCCTCTGTTCCTTTATTATTTTTTAGTACTAGGATATCCTCTATTTCTCTGTGCCAGATTGGGAAGTGGACTGTCGCGCTTCCGCCTCGTATACCATTTTGCGTACAGCAACGGACAGTCGCTTCAAACTTTTTGAGAAACGGTATAACTCCAGTGTGAGCCACTTCGCCCCCTCGTATTTTGCTGTTGAGAGCACGGATGCGACCTGCGTTGATGCCGATGCCCGCCCTCTGTGCAACGTATCTGCCAATAGCCATATCACTGCTAAAGATACTATCGAGGGTGTCATCGCTATCAACAAGGACACAGCTAGCAAATTGTCTAAGCGGAGTCCTAACTCCTGCGAGGATGGGAGTCGGCACGTTGATTTTGTGCTTGCTGATTGCGTCATAGTATTTCCTCACATATGACAGACGAACTTCTTTGGGATATTTAGCGAAGATGGTGGCTGATGCCAACATATAAGCGTATTGTGGTGTCTCAAAGACACTTCCAGTGCTTCTGTCTTGTACAAGATACTTGTCATTAACCTGTCTAAGGCCCGCGTAGGTGAACAAATAGTCTCGGTCATGGTCAATGAAACTATTGATTTTATCCCACTCTTCATCAGTGTATTGACCACTCAGACTCTTATCATATACACCAATGCGAATACCCTGATATAGATGGTCTCCTACTGAGGGGAAACCGTTTTTCCAATCAGCTCCAAAGACTTGCTTATATAGACCGAACAGCAGAAGACGAGCAGCAACAAACTGATAGTTTGGAGACTCAAGTTCAATAAGGTCACTAGCTGACCTAATAAGGATTTCTTGGATTTCATTAGTGCTGATGCCATCATAAAACTGAATGCCAGACTGTATTTCAACTTGCGATGGTGATACTCCTGCGAGTCCACCACACGCACATTCTACCATGTTGTGAATCTTATCAAGGTTAAGGGATTCTGTAGAACCGTCACGCTTTTTAACTTTGATACCGTTACTCATATTTTCTTCCAAAGATTAAGTTTTACTTTTGCTTCTAAACCTTTATAGGTGTTACATTTTACCACAGATTGAACATCATGTCCAGCGAGAAACATATCATTAATATCTTTCTCTTTGATATTGTCTGGCCAGATTACAATGCTTTCTCCTTTGTCAATACACCTTTCGTATCGTTGTACGATTTGTTTGTTTCTTGGTTCGTTGTCGTAAACAAATGTAATACTAGGGTAGTGTACCCTATCAAGTACAACATCAGCGCCACACATCGCCAATCCATTAGACAAGAAAAGAGAGTCGAACGGACCCTCTGTAACGTAGATGTTTTCATTTTTGTTTATACGATCAAGTCCAAATAGTTTAGGATATTGCTTATCCAAGATGGTAGTGATATAGCGAAGGCTTGCATTCTTGTTAAGAGACCTTGCTTGATATCCAAATACATTTCCATCTTCCGAGATTAGTGGGAGTATAATACGTGCTTCTTTAATTGTGTTTTGATTATTCTCCCAAGCGTTGAAGTCTTCTGCGTAATAGAAGTTTGAGAAATGAATCTCTGGTATCTTTCGGTTGAGCAGATATTGCTTTGCTGGGTGTGTAGTATTTAGCGATTCGATACTTGACAGTTCGCTAAAAATATTTTTCTTAAATACTGGTTTGGTAACAAACAGTTTTAAATCAGGTGTCTTTACCTGATAGTTTTTACCAGTCATACCCTCTTTGTATCTCTCCATGACATACTCATCGTGGAGATTGACACTCTGATCCTTCAGAAACTGAGAGAAGTTGCGCGTGACTCCACAGTTGTGGCACTTGAAAACAAAACTATCTCTCATAGAAAAGAGATAGCCTCGTGCTTTATTCTGCTTCTTCGCTGAGTCACCACAGTAAGGGCAACGGAAGTTGTAAGTGCCTTTCTTTTTTTCTGTAAACTTTTGAAGTTGGGGAGAGACCAAACCAATATACTTGGTATCAATATAGTTCATTTCGATTGTTGGATGGGCGCTCCTCTTACTGTAGCATCTAGTTTTTCTATTGTCAAGAGGTTACCAAAAAAAGATGCCGATCCAACGACTACCACAGCAGCAGTAGCAATACCCATAGTTAACCAACGAAACTTTGAAAGGTCTTCAACTTTCTGTTCGAGTTTTACTAACTTAGAATTAATACCTTTAATTAATTCTAAAATTGCTGCGTCTGCTTTATCTACTTGTTCTAATCTATTTTCATGACGCTCAAGAATGAGGGCAACTGCTTGGTTACCCTCACTGATTTTATCAACTGCTCTCTCAAGTTTGTCAAGCATCTCCTTGGAGAGATCTTCGTATATTTGAAACTTGGCTTCTAAAACTTCTATGTCTTTACCAACTCCAAACATGACTTCTCCTATTAAACGTTGCGAACAGCAAAGTCAAGAGCTTTTTGATAAGTTGTTGCACTCATGTTTAACATGACTCTAAACTTATCTCTATTCTCTGGTGATAAACCTTCATAGGTAGCAAGAATTCGTTTAGCATCAAACATGCCTATTCTACCTGCTGTGCCATCATTGAATACAAGATTAGCAAATGATGTTTCTGGATCTCTACCGTATGCACTGCCCTCTTGTGCTACTTTTAAAGCAGTAGTAAATACATCTACACCACCAGCAGAACCAGTTCTGGGGATGGCACCAGTCACAGGGCTCTTATTCCAATCAGTAGACATTTCCATCTCCGAAATAACATTACCTTGAGGGTCAAAAGAATTTTTTTGAACACCAACTTGCTTGGCAGCTTTTTGTTGCTTCTCTGCTGCTTTCTTCTTAAAGTCCGACATACGAGCGCGTAGAAGAGTTTGCATCTCTCCTTGCTTGTCTTGCATCTTTGTCTTAGCATCAGTGCGCTTTTTTTGAAGCTCCTTTTTTGCTCTCATAGATTTCTGAGCAGTAATTTGTTTCTGCGCTTTTTCAGTATCAGAAGTTGCTTCAGAAATAATTTCTTTAATATCTTCAGACATTTTAGTTTTCCTCCTAGTCATTACTCTTTGGATTAGTTTTCTAGCACCTTTTTTGCGACCATCAAGTTTTTCATCTTTGGTCTTTTTCAAGTTTTTCTTTTTCTTTGCTGTGTTAACAAAGACAAAGGCAGGAGGAAGTGCTAGTGAAGATCCATCACCTGCCATCATTTCATTTATATTAGCATTAACATCTTTAGACATTGTTCATCCATATCCTTTTTATCTACTTCTTCTGGCAATCTATTCAAAAATACCATAAATGCTTTTAATAACGGCCAGTATTGAGATTCTATTTTATAGAATAACAGCAACGTCGCCGCATTATTGAATACATTATACAAAGTAATAATATGATTTAATATTAAATGATGTTTCAACTCACCTGTAGTTTCATAACGTCGAAATAATCTCTTTATATATTTAAATTTTTGAAGGTCTTCTTCAAAGTCATCATATGTTACAGACAATGGATTGTCATAGTTTTTAATAGCAAATAACAACCAGTTGTCTGGTGTCAACTCATGAAAAATCATACATTATCAAGCGTAAGTTAATGAAGCACTATCAGAGATGACCTCTTCAGTTCCACCTTCAGATGTAATCTTCACACGGAACTTGTAACCATTCCAAGTTGCTTTAGCAGCAGCAGTGAGTGTGAGAGTGTCTGTAGTAGCACCAGTAAACACGCCTGTATTGGTGATGTTCGTCCAAGAAGTTCCTGTTGGAGTTTGACGCTGCCATTGGAATAGCAGTGTTCCAGGAGTGCCAGTTGTAGAAGTGGTAACTGCAAAAGTTCCAGTAAACGGAGTGGCAGCGCCAGTAACATTAGCGGGTTGACCAGTGATAGTTACAGCAGATGCTACATCAGCAGCAGGGTTATCTTCTGTTCCACCTTGAGCGGTGCCATAATCACCAGCGTTAGCAGCGGTCTGATTAGCAAACGCAATACACTCTGCCTTATGGCGAGTGTTTCCATCTCCATCGGTATAGGTTCTGTACAACCACCAACCTGGCCACTTGAGACCACGAACCTTGTTCTCATTGAGAGCAGCTTCGGTGTCATCAACGAAGATGAAGTTTGTTCCTGATGGATAATGACTTTCGTGAAGAAGGCGAGCAGCAACTTCTTTTGGAGGAGTTCTACGAATAGCATTAGCAGCGGTAACAGTTCCAGTTGAACCAGCATATACCACTTTTAATTTTAGTGAAGTTGCTGACACTACCGACTCTACAACATATTGAACGCCGTTGAGAGAAAGAACATCACCATTCTGAACAAAGTTATTGGTTGCTCTATTTGTGAAATCACCAGTCGTGGTTACAGTTGTGCTACCATTAGTAACAGTTAGATTATTTGCCAACGCCTTTGCGTCGATTGTTCCGAAAATTGCCATCGGTTTCCTCTATAAAAATTTCGTATCCTAAAAGGTATTTATAAAAAATGAGATGCCGCAGCATCCCACCAAAATCCAGTTTTAAAAAATAATCAGCAACCTTTCATGAGAGCAGTTCTAACTGTCGTTGCAATTACGTTGTCAATGTCATTATCTGTCTTCTCAACATATCTGTCAAGTAGATCACATACAAGTTTTTTAGTATGGCAGTTATTGAGTGCTACAAAGATAATTGGTTTTACTAGTTCTACGATTGCGCCCATTGTTATATTCTCCAAGGAGTTTAAAACTATTTATGCTTTCTTTTTTGCCATGGCGGTAGCAGTTCCATACATTACATCTTTTGCTTTATCGCCATACTTAGATTTAAATGAACCAAACTTTTTTTTCATACCCTTCACAAACTTTTCTTTCTTAGCAGTTTCTGCTTTAGAAAGTTTCTTTTCTTCCAAAGATTCAACTTCTTCTTTCATTTTCTTTTTCTTGGAATCATACTTAGAGTTTTTGGCGTCTGAAGAAATCTCGCTACTTTCCTTTTCACCTTGCTCAGTTGGATTATCGTTGATTGATGGCATGATTTCGATCTTTGCTTTCTTGCCTTCATCTACAGCTTTTTTTTTAGCTTTGCCGTATCCCTCTTGAACTTCCGCTGCCTTCTCCCACATTTCTTTCACTGACTTCTTACCTTTTCTTGCACGTAGAAGTGCGAAGTCATGAGCATCTACCTTGCCGTTTTTGTTGGCATCAATCTTCTCCTGATTGCCTGGCATGTCTTTTCTTTCTGTTAGATCTTCTTCGCCATCCATTTCATAACCAGCCTTCACACAGTTATCAACTGTCTTGCCGCCTTTTTGTTTGGTGCCTGCTAACTTATATCCTTTCCAGCAAGCTTTACCATCAAGACCTTTTGCTTTTTCGATGATGATAGTTTCTCCATCTTCCATGACTACTTCATAAGTAGTCCCATCTAGTTCATCTGCCATAAGACCCTCTGCGCGATTTTGCTTTGAAGAGTTACAATCTGCATCACCGTGAACGGGGCATGATTTGCCAGCTCCTGTGTGATTGCACTTACTTTTCTCGGTGAGTTCTGTTACAGACCTCTCAATCAAGTGTTTTGAAAACTCATCAATCGTCATTTTTCTTTTGTCGTTTATTCTTATTTATAAATGCTTTAACTTTTTCCTTGTCAGATAATTTTTTTGTTTCGCAACCGAAATATTCTTTAATATCTTTTACCCAGGCACGAAACATTTTGCCCTCTGTGGTCACAGCAATAACATAGTTAACACCGCGTCTGTGAATCTTTCCTACTTCTCCATCAGAATTTTTAACCCAGTCACCCTCAGCAAATACTTTGCCAAGCATGTAAGACTTCTGTTGTGATTGTTGTAAGATGTCTTTCAGTGATTTCATAGTGTTTTATTGATATTTATTTAAAGTTATCAGGTAATCTTGTTCTAATCTCATCCATAAGTTTTTTGCAGTCAGTATCTTTTAATGCAGTGGGGATACCTTGCCTAAATGTTTTAAAATCCGCAGCAAACGCAGCTCGTCTCATTTTAGTTCCAGAGATTGCAAAAGTATCTCCATCAGCATCACGGTCTCCCGATGAAATGATATCTACTTCATTAAATGAAAAATCTTTACCATTATAGTTCTTAATCCATTGCATCGCTTGCACTCTATCAGACCCAACAACAAAATATGCATTATCATATCCTAATGATTGAATCTCTTTAAGAATACTAACAGGGTCTTTTGCAGTGGCACTACTGAATATTTTGCCCTTATGTTCTGGCAAAGATTTATTCATGTATGTTAGTTTAACATCTGGTGGCAAAGGATTGTTGCCTTTCTTATCCACTGACTGACTAATGTATATGCGATAGTCATTGAAACCAGCGATTCTTTTTAAGTTAGCAAAGTTATCTGCATGACCAGTAGTGCATGGTTGAAATCTACCAAATGTAAAGTAACAGCTTTTGTAATCTATTAAACTCATTTTTTCCAGTTCTTTTCTATGGTGAAATTGTTTTTGCTAAACTCAATACGATTAACCAACTTCACCATATCTCCATCTTGATGGAGAACATAACCTTCAGGAGTAGTAACTTTGTATCCCCCATCAATCTCAACAAAAGTTCTAAATTGTTCTAATCCATCCAATTTTTCAATGATGAATAACTTTGCTTCCTGAATAGTTTTATACAAAGCAACGAATGCTTTAAATTCTCGTTCATGATCTTCTAAGTATTTAATACCACTATAAAGAAAATCTCTTTTCTTTGTTTGAGCAGCAGCAGTTTTAACTGAGCTTATTTCTTTATCCATCTTTTCTTTATAGAACATGGCAAATGATTTCAAAGTGTCTTGCACATTTGTAATCGTTCTCGCTGCTCTGATTTCTGCATTGAAAAATGGTTTTAGATACGAGCCAACAAAAAATTTTGCATCTCCTGTTGTTCCAGAATTTTCTACAAGATAGTCATGAAAGTCAGAAGAAGTATCGCACATTCTTTTTATCTTATCAATATATCTATTGAATGTTTGTTCTTCTGGTGCAGTAAATGATACTTTCTGAACTTGTGTATCATTAGAAATTACTGCTACATCTGCTACAACATTAAAATTTGATATTTCAACTTTAGGTCTGGCAGACATATCTGCAAGATCTGGACCACCAGCATAGTGAGTATGAAACACAACTCCTATTTTTGCTTTGTCAACTATCTGTCCTATGGGATGATCTTTCGGTATACCATAAGTAATAGTATTTGGTCTGAATATTATAAGTTCCTCGCCGTCTACTCGTTTAGTTTTTTTGTCGTCAGTAAATAAAAGATCTCCCTGAATAACTCCAGTAATACCAAGTTTAGAAAAATACTTCAAACAATCTTTAAGTTTTTTATTTAATTCACCTTCATACATCGAATCAACATCATCTGATGTATAACATATTTTGGGATCTTTTTTGTTAAACACTGATTTAGTTCCGACAAAAAAAGTTCCTGTCATAGGATCTTTACCACAAACCACAGATGGAGCTCCATCCCATTTTGTTTGTAAAAATCCATTTGTTGATTTCTTGCCGATCATATCTTTTAATTCGGTAAGAAAATTTACTACAGCAGCACATCCAGACGAACCATAGTTTAATACTTCATCTTCTAAATGTTCTAAGTGTTTTAACTTTACTACATTTGCCATTATTCAAGTTTATAGTTTACTGTGCCATATCCAGCATCAAGTTCATCAATCGTAGATTTAGCTCCATCAAATATAATATTAACGGTTGATGATTTTTTAACATTAAAATATACTTCACCTGTATTTAGAAACTTAGTATCATCCATATGCAACTGGAAAAATGATTTTCCAGCCATAATACTTTTCAAACGATTTTGCAAAGCGGGAGTAGTTGATACTTCTATATTTAATCTATCCGATATTATTCTGGAAAAAACTGATGATATTGATGTTGGCAAAACCCGTCTATTGTTAAATGTTGATAATTGTGTATACCCACTTTGAGATTTTAAATCATTTACTTTAGTAACTATATCCCTATAAAGGCTAGCAGAATCTGCCGATAAATTTCCCTGTTTCAATTCTCTAAAAAATACTTCTGGATCTATAGTACTATTCATTATTTCTTTAACTCCACAATAGTACAATGCTTTTCTACCTTTATTTTTATAGTCAGATACAGATTCACATGTTCGTATCAATTGTTTTACAATAGAATCTTTTGGCAAATTAACTATACCGCTTTCCGATTTATTATCTACTACAAGTGGCATAATATTATTCCATATAGAAGCGAACGCACCCCTACCAAACTTACTTGATATACATGCTCTACTGCCATTCGAATAAATGAAGGCAGAATCTATACCACCAAATGAAGGATCATCAGGAAGAACAAATTTACTAAACCCCTCATGAATAATTCTTTTACTAAAGATATCAGAACCATATCTATTTTTCAAAGCAAAATATCCTGGCAACAACTCACCCAAATAAATACCAAGCAATTTTTTATCTTTTTCATGTATGCCTGGAATCCAGTTAAACTTATTATTGACTTGACTACCAGTGACTCCCATGTTATCGATAAAAAAATCAGATACTTGTTCCAATACATGATCAGGAACAGCTGCAGAAGATTCAAGTCCAGAAAGAATAGATGTTCCCATATCATCAGCACTTTCAAATATTCTACAAGCAACATTTGCCTGCCCATTTAAATAATCTAAAGTTTCTAATTTAGTTCCCTCAGCTAACTTAGAAGCTGTTGTACTCCAACTTTTCCAAGAACCTTCTTTGGGTTTATGAATATTACCAATAGGAAAATATCCACTCTTCGCACCATTATCATAAACTATTGCTAAACGAGAATTATATTCATTCCCACCATGAACTGTGATAGAAGACCCGTCCGATAATCTTTCAGATGTTTTTGTATCTGGTCCTGGAGAATAAACATAATTAGTATCTTTAGTGGTTTTAGTATCTGCCTTAACAGTTGTGTTAACTGTTTTATTTTTATAATACTTCTCCCAAGCACTTTTACCGCTACTTGCTGGCATAAAAAAACCTCCCTATAGGAGGTATTTATTATTAAAGGTCGTTAGCGACTCGGTTTTCACTTCGCTCAATACTAAAGGTTCCTTCTGGATATCGTGCCGTTAGTTTTTCAAAATTCATTTGAAGGACTTGTTCAAGTGAAATATTTAAACCTACACATGCTTGAGCAACATACCACATAACATCACCAAGTTCACGCTTCAAATGAAACAAGTTTTCTTGATTTACTGGTTTACCTTGGAAGACAATCTTCTTCACAATCTCAGTAAACTCTCCAGCTTCAGCAGACATTCCTACAGCAGCAGTAAGCAATCTCTCGGTAGGAAAATTTTCTCTCTGAAGTTCTGC
>Ga0194126_10013440_pt1 | contig 10236 bp, 13 predicted proteins | sample TA2KigC150mmetaG_FD_148641 | JGI IMG/M metagenome (GOLD analysis project Ga0194126, IMG submission 148641) | Freshwater microbial communities from Lake Tanganyika, Tanzania - TA2015035 Kigoma Deep Cast 150m | ecosystem: Environmental > Aquatic > Freshwater > Lake | place: Tanzania: Lake...
TTACAACATCAAATATATTTTTTAAGTATTTTTAGATTATATCTCGGCTTCTAGCACAATTAAAAAAGATTAAAAAGATTTTACCAATAGAATTCTTAAATGGAATTTTTATGATATAATAAATTATTGATTATGGGAAAATATGATAAAATACTTGCAAAAATATTAACCGGGCTTTCAGATAAAGATATTTCTTTTTTGGAAATATGCAATCTTTTAGAATACTTGGATTTCAATGAACGTATAAAAGGAGACCATCATATATTTTATAAAGAAGGAATCAGGGAAATTATAAATTTACAGCCTAAGAAGTCAAATGCTAAAGCTTATCAGGTAAAACAAGTTAGAAGTATAATTGTCAAGTATAAAATCAAAGGTGAATGAAATGTTTAAATACGAAATAATTATTTATTGGAGTGATGAGGACGAGGCCTTTATTGCAGAAGTTCCTGAGCTGCCTGGTTGTATGGCAGATGGAAAAACACATGATAAATTGCTTGAAAATGTTACTCAAGTAATAAAAGAATGGCTGGAAACTGCAGAAGAACTTGGCCGTGAAATTCCTAAACCCAAAGGTCGTTTAATATATGCATAGCTTATAATTTTTTTATTAAATGATGAAAACTAAAACCATTTATTTTCTTACTAAAAATTTAATCCTTTAAAATTGATTTTATTTTTTCAAGCAAAACTTTTGGCTTTACAGGCTTATCAAGAAACATTGTGACAGGCAGCCAGGAATTATCTATATCCTGTGAGTTAAACCTCCCGACATATATGCCTTTTTCATTTATAACCGAAAGCATTAATATAGGTGTATTTTCCAATCTGGAATCTTTCTTTATCTCTCTTGCAATCTCAAATCCGGCTGAACTGTTTTCAGGGAAAATAACGTCCAGGATAATGAATTATATTTTAAAAAACACCTTATTTTATCAGGAACAAAACAAATCCGTGACAATTATATGGTATAATCAATAAAAAATGCCCGGAGAAGGGTATTTATTTTGAAGAAAATATTTTTTAAGTTCTGGTAGATGAGAGAAACTAATAAAATACATTTTACTGAAATAGAATCTACAAATGACTATGCCCTGAAAAATATGGAAGACATACAGGACGGCACAGTAATTTATGCAGACGTCCAGACAAAAGGCAAGGGTAGAAATTCCCGGACCTGGGTTTCAGAGAAAGGCAATCTTTTTATGTCCCTTGTCCTAAAACCTGAATATAACCTGGGTAAAAAAAATTCACTTTGCGCAATAGTGCACTATACTGCAGTAGTTTTAACAAGAGTTTTGGAAACAAAGTATTCTGTTAAAGCAAAGATTAAATGGCCGAATGATTTGCTGGTGGATAATAAAAAAATTGCCGGCATACTAATTGAGGCTGTAATACAGGGCAGTAATCTGCAGGGCATAGTGGTGGGCATTGGCGTAAACTTGAATATGGAAAAAGATTTGCTGGAAAGACTGGACCAGGCTGCAACATCATTAAATTTATTACTTAATCAAAAAATAAGCAGGGATAAATTCCTTGATTATTTGCTTGAGGAGTTTTTTTCGCGCTACGAAAAATTACTGGAAAAAGGATTTTCATTGATTAAGAAAGAGTATATTCTTAAAAATATGTTTTTGGGTAAAATGGTAAAAGCAGTTGTTTTTGGTAAAATGTATCATGGCCTGGCAAAGGGACTGGATGATGCGGGCCAGCTTATTCTTGAATGCGGAGGCAGCAAGGAAGTTATAAGTGCGGGGGATATTATATGCTGATTGAAGGCTTTATCATCGTAGTTATTGGAATGGCAATTGTATTTTTATTCCTTTCAGTGATGATACTGGTAATGTATGGCATGAAGGCCATTAACAGGCTATTGCCTCATCATCCTCAAGATGAGCTGGATGGCAGTGCAGAGAAAAGCCTGGAATTTGAAGCCATAGCCATAGCTGCAGCTGCTGCAAAAAAACAAAGGAAAAATAAAAATTATGGTTGCAATTAAAAAAACAAAAAAAACAATAGAGGTAATGGACCTGTCTTTTAGGGATGGTTTCCAGTCTGTATTTGGCGCAAGGGTGATTACAAAGGATTATCTTCCTGCAATTGAGGCTGCAAGGGAAGCCGGTATATGCCATTTTGAAGCCGGGGGCGGAGCAATGTTTTAGTCCCTGTATTTTTACTGCAATGAAGATGCCTTTAAAAGCATGGAAGCCTTCAGGAAAGCAGCCGGTCCCGATGCAAATCTACAGACACTTGCCAGGGGAGTCAATGTGGTTGGCCTGGAATCACAGCCAAAGGAAATAATAAACCTTCATGCCCGTCTTTTTAAAAAACATGGCATTACAACTATAAGGAACTTCGATGCTTTAAACGATGTCAATAACCTGATTTACAGCGGGCAATGCATAGTTGATGCTGGACTGAAACATGAAGTAGTTGTAACTATGATGGGATTGCCCAAAGGTTGCAGCGGGGCCCATGATCCTGAATTTTATAAAAATGTGCTTAAGAGTATCCTGGATGCAGGTATTCCCTATAGCTCTGTCTGTTTTAAAGACGCTTCAGGGACTTCAACGCCTTCCACGGTTTTTGAAACAATAAAATTTGCAAGACAGATGCTGCCTAAGGGTACACATTTGAGATTTCATACGCATGAGACCGCAGGATGCAGTGTCCTGTGCCATAAGGCAGCACTTGATGCCGGGGCAGATGGAATAGACCTTGCAATGGCCCCGGTTTCCGGGGGCACATCCCATGCAGATATTGCCACAATGTGGCACGCTTTAAGGGGAACTGAGTATGACCTTGGGATTGATATAGATAAAATTTTAAAAGCTGAAATGGTTTTTAAAGAATGCATGAAAGATTATTTTTTCCCGCCTGAAGCCCTGAAAGTTGAGCCCCTTATTCCTTTTTCGCCCATGCCGGGTGGCGCCCTGACTGCAAATACGCAGATGATGAGGGACAATGATATAATGGATAAATTTCCTGAAGTCATTATGGCAATGGGTGAGACTGTAAAAAAGGGAGGATACGGTACAAGCGTTACACCTGTTTCGCAGTTTTATTTCCAGCAGGCTTTTAACAATGTAATGCTGGGTCCATGGAAAAAAATAGCAGACGGATACGGCAAAATGGTTCTGGGTTATTTTGGAAAAACACCTGTACCTCCTGATCCTGAAATAATTGAAATAGCTTCAGAACAGCTGGGACTACCCTTAACAAAAGAAAGCCCGCTCGATATTGACGAAAAAGACCCGAAAAAAGGGATAGAAGCATCAAAGAAAATGCTTGTGGACAATGGCTTGGAAATAACAGATGAAAATATTTTTATTGCTGCAACCTGCAGGGAAAAAGGCATCGCTTTTCTCAAGGGTGAAGGCAAAGTGATGGTACGCAAGAAAAAAAAGAAAAAGGCAGAAGCAAGCAGCTATATTGTAAGTGTAAATAATAAGGAATATAAAGTCTCTTTTGAAGGCGATAAAGCTTTAGTCAATGGTAAAAAATATGATTATTTCATAAAAGAGGAAATACCTGGCAGTGAAGATAGTGATTATCAACCAACCGGGGATTCAAAAAAGGAAGATTTGTCAAAAAATGCTGTGATAAAAGCTCCAATGCCTGGCTCAGTCTTTAAAATCCTTGTAAATGCCGGCGATATTGTGCAGGAGGGCCAGATAATCATGGTTCTTGAAGCAATGAAAATGGAGACTGAAATAAAATCTGCTGTTTCCGGGGTTGTATATTCTATAGCTGTGAGCGTTGGGCAAAAAATATCTTCGGGACAGGACTTAATTACTATTAAACTTAAATAAAAAATATGAATTTACTTGATTCTTTTTATGCTATATGGGCCTCCACGGGCCTTGCAAATTTTCATTATGGGCAAATAATAATGATTTGCATAGGCCTTCTTCTTATATGGCTGGGGATTAAAAAAGGCTTTGAGCCGCTGCTGCTTATACCTATCGGGTTTGGCGGCATTTTAGCAAATATCCCCATTGTAGATATTGGAGGCACTGGCTTTTTAGGCATGATTTATGACTTTGGCATCCAAACTACAATCTTTCCGCTTTTGATTTTTATGGGTATAGGCGCAATGACTGATTTTGGACCACTTATAGCTAATCCGAAAGTTGCCCTGCTTGGCGCTGCGGCCCAGTTCGGTATATTTTCCACATTTTTTGGCGCACTGCTTCTTACCAGGTATCTTGGTTTTGGTTTCAGCATGAGCGATGCTGCCTCTATTGGAATAATTGGCGGAGCAGATGGCCCAACAGCTATATTTCTTGCTTCAAAACTCTCACCAAAGCTCCTTGGCGCTATTGCTGTGGCTGCATACTCCTATATGGCCCTTGTCCCTATAATACAGCCCCCCATAATGAGGACATTGACTACAAAAGCCGAAAGAAGAATTGAGATGAAGCAGCTAAGGGCCGTTTCAAAAAGGGAAAGGATTGCATTTCCCCTAATAATTTTTATTTTATGCATAATATTACTTCCTGCTGCAACGCCTCTTATAGGTATGCTTATGTTCGGTAATTTGATAAGGGAATGCGGTGTGGTGGAACGGCTTTCAAAAACTGCACAAAATGAACTGATTAATATTGTAACTATTTTGCTGGGGCTTTCAGTTGGTTCAAGATTAAAAGCAGAGAGTTTTCTTAAGGTAGAAACACTGGGGATTATTTTACTGGGCCTTTTTGCTTTCTCTATCGGCACTGCTTCTGGTGTTATTCTTGCAAAAATCATGAATAAATTATCAAAGGATAAAATTAATCCTTTGATTGGCGCTGCAGGAGTATCTGCTGTGCCAATGGCTGCAAGAGTTGTAAATAAAGTCGGGCTGGCCGAAAATCCGAATAACTTTTTGCTGATGCATGCAATGGGCCCAAATGTCTCTGGAGTCATTGGGTCGGCAGTTGCAGCTGGAATACTGCTTGCCCTGTTTTCATGAGTAAAAAAACAATTGCAGTTTAAGAATAATATAGTTTTTCTTCCGAACAAATATAATCCTTTAATTCTTTAACTGGCATGCGGAAATAAAACATAATGAATTTTATGCACTTGTGACCCAATACATTATAAATATGTTAAAATAATCTTATGAAAAAAACGTGGATTCAAAAAATCCAAGATAAAAAGACATTTCCTAAGATATTAAAACTTGATAAAAGTTTTCCCTGCTATAATGCTGTTCATAAAATGGGTACAAATGAAGGAGATCCTGTGATCCTGGTTAATGCATCGGAAATCTGGCCATTAATGGCAGAAGTTCCTGAAGGCAGTTTAACCACTATTTCAGAAATTTGTAAAAAAGTTGCTAAGCAACATAAAGTTAAGGGATGTTGTACTTTGACTACTGGTATTTTTATAATGTCAATTGCTAATGCCGTGGAAGAAGCAGTCGCAGGTGGCGATAAATCTTTATTTACGAGAATTCCTTACTGGAGAACATTGAAAGCAGGCGGGTTTTTAAATGAAAAATATCCACGGGGACTTGAGGAGCAAAGAAATCGACTGGAAGACGAAGGACATAAAATAATAGTAAGGGGTAAAAAATATCAAGTAGCTGATTATGATAAATACCTTTTCAAGTTTTAATTCAATGATAAAAGAAGAACAAATATTAAAAAGATATCTCACTAGTATTCTTAAATAAAAGATAAAATATAATAGATTATATTATAATTATTATAATATAATATTAATTAAAAATATGATTAATTTTAAAATTTATTTATTTAATATTTTATTGATAATCTAAAAATTTTAAGAAAGAGGGGCATTATATGAGTAGGTTAGTAAAAGAAAAAAGAGAAATCAAAAATTTTACAAACCTCATAATTAGATGTATCGCAAATGTAGAAATTTCTCAATCTGATGAAGAATCCGTGATAATTGAAGCTTTACCTTCATCAATAAATAAGATTAAAACAGTAATAGATAATGAAAATCTTACTGTTGGATATACATGGATTGGATATTTATGGCCACGGAGAATAAATCTTTATATTAAATTAAAGAAGCTAAATGGAATATATGCTTACGGTGCAGCAGATATTAAAAGTGAGCTGGTAAAAACAGATAAAATTAAATTACAGATAAGTGGAGCAGGTAAAATTGTAATGGCTCTTGAATCCAAGGAAATGGTTGCAAAAATATATGGAGCAGGTACTTTATTACTGACAGGATTCACAGATCAGGAATCAGTTAGAATAAACGGTGCCGGAGACTTAAATGCTGAGGGATTTAAAGCCCGTGACGCAAGTATAATAATATCAGGAGCCGGAAGTGCAAAAATTGATGCAGAACAGGCTCTTGATATTAGAATTAGTGGAGCAGGAGAGGTTTATTATAAGGGTAATCCACAAATAAACCAGAATATAAGCGGTGCAGGTAAAGTTTATAAAATCTGATTCAATGTCTTCTTATAGCATATTAATATCTTTTAATTTTTTCAGTTTCTGTACTTTTACTTGGCACAATTTGAAGTCTGCAATTTGAGATTATACAGATAACAAGAAATTATGGCCATCAATCCGGTAATTGATAAAATTGAATACCTTGAAAAAAACTACGATGATATTATATCCAGTTTGCTTGAAACCGGAGCCTGCTCAACTTATGAAAAAATAAAAAAGGATTGCGGAATAAAGATTTCTATGCTTGATAAACTAATTGATTTGGGTAAAAAGTATAAAGAGGTATCAAGCAGCATTATAAAGACTAAAGATGAATTTATATTAAGCGATTACTATAAAGAAAAAGATTTTATTGAAAAAGAAATATACAGTGTTGTTGAAAATGAAAGCAGGGATAAATTAAATGATATACTGCTGGTAATATCAATAATTGATGAAAATGAAGACGCAGGTGTTTTTATTTCTGACTTAAGTAATATGTATATAAAATTCTGCCAGTCAAAAAACCTTAAAACCAATATAATTTCAAAGCAATATTCACAAAAAGGTTATATCAAGGAAATAAATTTAGAGGTAAAGGGGCCTGGCGCTGGCAGTTTATTTAAACATGAAGGCGGCCTTCATACTGCAATCAAAAATCCTGGTAAAAATAGAAATCCTCTAAAGCTGGGCATTTACATACAGGTGCTTCCATATGTGGACAAAAAGGATATTATATTAAAGCCATCAGAATTAAAAATTGAAGTTTATCATTCAGGCGGACACGGCGGACAATCAGTAAATACAACTGATTCAGCGGTCAGGATTGTCCATCTTCCCACCGGCCTGAGCGCTGAAAGCCAGAATGAAAGATCCCAGCACCAGAACAAAAAGCTGGCTTTAAAAGTTTTAAAGGCTAAATTGCTAAGGCTTGAAGAAGAAAGGATTATCAAAGAGAAAAAAGTTAGAAGGAATTTGATGCTTTTTGACTATATAAATAAGGATGAAGTAAGAAAATATGATTATATAAAAAACATTGTTTTTGATTACAGGCTTGATGTTAGTTTTAAAAACCTGGGAAACATTTTAAGGGGCAATATGCAGGACATAATGGATGGTTTTTTAAAAAGGGATGAAATGTACATGCTTAAGGAGATGTTTTCAATTTAGAAAATCATGGATTTTTAAGATGTTTATTTGCTAAAATTATTTTTTTAGTCCAGCATTTGTTTATTCAATAAAGTTAACAGGGAGAATATATATGGAAGCAGACGACCGTTTAGTTAAAATTTGTATTGATGCAGGAGCATATAAATCATATATTATTGAAACTGATAAAATACCTTTTGATGAAAATCTGAGAAGTTATTGCGAGATGAATTACTGCGGACATTATGGAAAAAATTATGCATGCCCACCTGGTATAGGTGAAAGCAAGGAATTAATTGCAAAAGCAAAAGAATATAAAAAAGCCCTGGTTTTCCAGACTGTAACGGAAATTAAGGATTCCTTTGATTTTGAGGGAATGCAGGAAGCACAATCAAGGCATACAAAAGCTGCAGATAAAATCAATGAGCATATAAGAAAGCTATTTGATAATTACCTCCAGCTTACAGCAGGAGGGTGCAAGGTTTGCAAGGTATGTGCGCAAGTTGATGATAAGCCCTGTAAATTTCCAGATAAAGCGATTTCATCTTTGGAAGCTTATTGCATGAATGTATCAACACTGGCAGGCCTTTGCAATATGAAATATATTAACGGGCAAAATACTGTTACGTTTTTTGGCGCTTTTTTGTTTAACTGATGCTCGCAGCTATGGATCTTTAATCCAGTATTTTTAAATCTATTTGGACTGCAATATAAAGCTGCATACTTTTTATAATAAGGAAATTATTAATTCAAAAGAAATAATGCAGATAAAAACCTTAATTATTAAAGGTTTTTAACGGAATATATAATTAAAGGCTTTATAAATATTTAAAATGCCGGGTAATTAAAAATTTATTACCAAAGGAAACAAAATTGAAAAGAAAAATTATTATTTTTTTAACATTTCTCTTATTATTAATTTTTGCATGCAGTGTTCTAATTATAAATGGCTGCGCCAAAAATAATACTGATGCTATAACTGAAGCGAGTCCGGAAACAGGCCCTGTCAAGGATAATAACAGCACGTTGCCTTCTGATGAAATCGATACAGAAATTACTGAAGAAACAACCGGGCCAAATCATGAAACTATGCCTGAAGAAGAAATACTTGCAGAAGCTGATAATATTTTAAAACAGCAGGAAAAACCTGTACTTCTTTTAACTTTACTTGATAAAAATATTAGCGGACTGGGCAAAGAAAATGCAAATAAAGTACTGGATAGCCTGCAAGAGCTTTTAATAATACATGAGACTAAATACACCGATAGGCTGCTATTTGAAAAAGATGGTACCTACCAGCAGCAGCTTAATGATTTTGTGCTGGGACTTTCCCAGGGTATTGCAGGCGAGCTTTCAAGGGAACAGGTTTTAAGCATTCAAGATCTTGAACTCAAGGATTTTCTTTTAGAAATTTTTGATAATGGTTATAAATTAATAACAGCAGAGGGTTCATGGTATCCGGTAATAGATTATTCAAGATTTAACCCTTACCTTGATTACTTAACTGATGATTACAGGGCATATTTTACCTTTAAGAAAGCAGAATCAGATAAAACATTTGCAAAAGATGCAGCCCTTATAATAACCTGGGATGAACTTGCCCAGAGAGTGCTTTCTGCTGAAGACTTCCTGATAAAATTTCCGCAAAGCAGTAGATATAATGAGATGGGGGATAGCTATTTCAGGTACCTGATGTTTTATTTTACCGGGTTAAACAATACTCCTGCGTTTGATTATGATACCAGTAAGTTTAAAGAAGAGGTTATTTCAAGCTATAAAAGCATAATCTCTGATCCGGGAAATAGCTTATTTTTCACAGTTGAGCTCATAGATAAATACCTGGATGTAATTGCCATTAATAATAACACCATGAATGAAAATGCCAGAAGTTACATAAGGGATGCATACGCCGAAGTTGAGAAGAAATACGGGATTAAAAATCCATATACCGGCATGTAGTTCTACAGCTATTTGATTAAAAACTCTAATTCAATAATTCATCTACATTTAATAATTGATTATTTTAACCATTAATATTAGATATATAGATGGGTCATTTAATTTAAGATTCTCTTAACAACGTTTACTATCGAATTTTTTGATATCTCTTCATAATCTAAAAGTTCTGAAGGTTTACCTGCCAGCGGCAGTTTTTTGACTGCAAGCATAAAAATTTTACAAGGAAACTCAATTGAGCTGGCAACTGCCTCGCCAAGCCCGCCTTCCGGGTAATGGTCCTCAACTGTAATTATATTTTTTGTTTCAGCAGCAGCATTGTTTACACTAAATTTATCCAGTGGTTTAATGCTATACATATCAATTACCCTTATATATATTCCTTCTTTTTTAAGTTCTTCATAAGCTTTCAATGCTTCATGCAATGTAATGCCTGCTGCAACCACTGTCGCTTTATCATTCTTGCTCTTCTTTAATATTTTACTGCCCCCAATTATAAAATCTTCCTCAGGCGGATATATGATTGGCGTGTCCATTCTTGTAGTTCTTATATAAACATTGCCAAAATGAGCTGCCGCTTTTTCCACCAGTTTCATTGTTGATGTGCCGTCACACGGGTATAATATTACAGAATCCGGCACTGACCGAAACATTGCTATATCTTCCAGCCCCATCTGGGATACGCCATCTTCTCCTATAGATACCCCTGCATGTGAGCCTGCAAATTTTA
>Ga0194126_10013443_pt1 | contig 10233 bp, 9 predicted proteins | sample TA2KigC150mmetaG_FD_148641 | JGI IMG/M metagenome (GOLD analysis project Ga0194126, IMG submission 148641) | Freshwater microbial communities from Lake Tanganyika, Tanzania - TA2015035 Kigoma Deep Cast 150m | ecosystem: Environmental > Aquatic > Freshwater > Lake | place: Tanzania: Lake...
TGCTTGGCGATCTGGATATTCTTCTTTTTACTTTCTGTGGTAACCAGAAGAATCATCCCATCTATAATGGTGTTGACGTCTTCAAACTCCAATTTGGGGTTGGAGGGTCTGGCAAAATCGAGGAGTTCATTGACCAGATTCGAAATACGTTCCACCTCTCCTGCAGCAATGTTCAGAAAATGATTTCGAAATTCTTCGTCCTCGAGCCGTTCCGGTAACAATTGAGTGAGCGTCTTAATGGCAACCAGAGGATTGCGGATTTCATGGGCCAGGCCGGCCGTCAGTGTACCAAGGGAAGCAAGACGGTCCGCCCTTCGAATATAAGACTTTGACCTTCTCAGGTCTTCATAGAGTCTTGCATTTTCAATGGCAATGGCCGTCTGGTTAGCCAGAGTGGTTAGCAGTTCAATATCCTCTTGAGAATAGATATCTTTATTCAATTTATAACCAAGATTGAGAATTCCTATCAGTTCTTTTTTGGAGATAAGCGGTATGCTCACTTCGGCTTCCACCAAAGCCATCTGTTGGATGACATCTCTTAATTCCTGAATATTTGCCCCCTTAGCCAATTCCTCTCTCACTACGATCTCCCCCATTCTTTGCAAATAATGGGGAAGAGGGGATCCTTTCGAGAGGAGAGGGGGAGGGGAGGTCAATGTAACATTTCTCGACTCGAATAAATCATAAGTCCCTTTTTCATCATTCAGAAGAAAGAAGGAGGCTTTTTCCACCCCCATGGTCTGGGTAATGGTCTCGATGATCCTTTTTGAAAGGGAGTGCAAATCGAGGATGCTGACCATGGCTTTGCTGAATCTCCCTAATGTTTCACGATAGTCATAACGATCTCTAAAAAGGAGATGCTCCACTGCCTTTTCAGTCCCCGGTTTGATCCTGTGAAATAGGAGAGCCGCCAAAAAAAGGACTGAAAACATCATCACCGTAAATAAATAGTGAATCTTCCCAAAGAAAATCTTCTGACCAAGGAGGATTAAAAGAAATGAGGGGACAAACAGAAGCAACAATAAAAGGACATAAGTCGTCCCTTTCTTAAAGACAATATTGATATCCATAAGACGGTGTTTAATGATAGAATAGGCGATAAAACCAATCATGATCATAGAAAAAGATGGGCCAATGGTACTATATTTTGAGGTTCCAAATAGGGGAAGGATCAAATTAGCTGTAACACCTGAAATGGCCGTAAATAATATACCTAAAAAGCAATACTTAATTTGTAATCTGCTTATCCCTGTGGCTCCTTTATAAGTTTTGATTAGAGAAATAAATCCAAAAATGAGATATATTAACAAATATATTGAAAAAAATGGATGAATCGGACCATAGTTAGTTTTTAACCCCGAATCAACAAAAGCTACATCTTTCAGAATGAGATCTGTAAATGATAATCCACAAAAGACCAAAGTTGGGAGAAAGATGAGGAAGACTTTATATGGATTCAAAATGTGCCGTTCTCGGGCGAATGTAATTGAAAAATATAAAAAGGTCGAGGGTATAAAGCTCGATGTTGTGAAAGTCAATTTCCCCCAAAATAACATGTACGAGGTATCTCTAAAATAATAGACCATGAAGACGCTTAAGATCCAACCGCCTAATGCCCAGGTGAAGAAAGAAAAAATTAGATTCACTTTTTTATAGGGTCTGTTCTTAAAAAATACTAAGGCCCCTAATCCGGAATTCACCAAGAATGAAAAGAGTAAGAATATTGAATTGAAAAACAAGTCTTTTCTCCCAAAAGATTAGTGTTTTTAGAGATTTTCTTTTCCAACAGCCAACACTGTGTGACTTCCGCCAAATCCATGTGCGTTCATGAGAGCAATATTTACTTCGTATTTTCTAAAATGGCCTGGGACATAATTTAGATCACACCCGGGAGCAGGTGTATTGTGATTGATGGTAGGAGGAATCACATTTTTGTTTATGATTAAAAGACAGGTAATTAATTGGAGTATTCCTGTAACTGAAAAAGATTGTCCCGTCACAGGCTTAATGGAAGTTACCGGAATTTGATATGCTAATTCGTTAAATACCCTCTTGATAGCAGATGTTTCATTGATATCATATTCTGGTAATCCGTTTCCATGCGCGTTGATATAGTCAATATCTTTAGGACTTAAATGGGCGTTATTGAGGCATTTCGTTATTGCTCTTGCCAATGTATCTCCGTCATTCTCAATTTCAAACATGTTATGCGCTTCATTTACGGAAGCATGTCCTAATATCTCTCCATAAATCCTCGCTTTTCGATCTATCGCATGTTGAAGTTCTTCTATAATGACTAAGGCACCACCCTCCCCAAGTACTGTTCCGTCTCCTTCAATGTCGTAAGGTTTCAATGCCTTATGCGGTTCGTTGCTTTCTCTCGAGAGGAATCCACTTGCGCTGAAAAGGGCTTGAATATAAGGTGTAATAGGTGCTTCACCAGCCCCCACAAGCATTATATCAGCCTCTCCCAATCTAATTGCATTATAAGCTAAAGAAGCTGCATCAAGACCTGAATTGCACCCAGCAGCGACTGTCGTATTGAGCCCTTTTAGTGCAAATTCGATGCTGATAACACCTACAGCAGAATGAGTACAAATAGCTTGAGTTGAATATGGACTGATTCTCTTTATTCCTTTTTCCAGAAAAATGTTATGTTGGATTTCAATAATGTCCCCTCCACCGATACCTGTTCCAATAAAAACTCCACATCTATAAGGATCTTCTTGATTAAAATCTATCCTTGAATCCTCAACAGCAATTTGAGAAGCTGCGAAGGCAAACTGTGCAAACTTGCCCAATCGCTTAGCTACTTTAGGATCCATATAATCCATGGGATCGAAATCCGGAACCTCAGCGGCAATTTTGCATGGGTAGGAGGAAGCATCAAAGTGTGTAATTCGCCTTACTCCGGAGCGACCATGGACTAAAGAATCCCAGAAGTTATCCACTCCGATCCCGTTGGGGGCAACGACTCCCATGCCTGTGATGACGACTCTTCTTTTTTGATTGTCCATTTTTCTCCTAAAGGTTTTAATGAGTTAACTGACTTAGGTATTATTATAGACATTTTTGTAATTTGTCAACAATTTTGTACATCTTCTCATTCGCGAAATTAAACAAAAAAGATGAGGTGTAAAAATTGCTTTCAATAACAGCAGGTTACAAAACACCTTGAAGGTCATAAGGAATTATGCTATTTTTTAGAACAATACAGATTTTCCAATTAAAGGAGAATAACATGCACATAGATGAAAGTAAGAAGTTCGATAAGCGAAATATCGAAAGGAATATCAAGGATGATGTAATCACTTTGAAGGATTACGAAACCTACCTTTCCAGATTGTCGGATGCGGGCGATAAGATGTTTCTTCCCAAAGAAGACGCTGTTGAGTATGAAGAGTTTGAACCTTCATCAGAGGATGAGGGTCAATCCAAGAGGAAGGCGTTCAAGAAGAAGGCAAACAAGGGAAAATAAGCATGCCTATTTTTGAGTATCGATGCAATCAATGTCAAAAGGAATTCAGTCAGTTGTTTCTAAACTCGCGAGAAGTTAGAAGGGTTAAGTGCAGATATTGTGGCAGTGCGGACCTCAAAAAATTAATATCTTCCTTTTCGGTTCACCAGACCGAAGAATCACGCCTGGCCAGTTTCGATACCTCCAAACCCAGGGGAGATGACTTCTATAAAGACTCGCGAAATGTCGGGCTCTGGGCAAAAAAAAGGATGAAAGAGATGGGGGCGGATTTGGGCCCCAAAATGGATGAGATCGTTGAAAGAGGAAGAACTGGGAAGATTTTAGAGGACTATGATAAATAGGTAATACATTAAGGTCTATCGGCTATGGTAACGAAGCCCGTATCGGCTGACGGTAACGGGTAAGGTTAAAATAATTCAAAGCGACAGGCGTGGCCTTTTATAGACGAAACGGGCCTCGTGACCCTAACCGTATCATAAACACATTAACAATATGGAAGACAGAGATTATTATAAGATTTTAGGTGTCTCAAGGACGGCTAACGAGGAAGAAATAAAAAAGGCTTATCGGAAAGTGGCAATGCAATTCCACCCCGATAGGAACCCGGGGGATAAGGAGGCAGAGGAAAGGTTTAAGTTTGCCTCAGAGGCCTACGAGGTTCTAAGAGACCCTCAAAAAAGAGATATCTATGACCGATTCGGAATTGAAGGGTTAAAAGGGGTCGGTTTTACCGGTTTCAGGGGCTTTGAGGATATTTTCTCGAGTTTCAGCGATATCTTTGAAGATTTTTTTGGATTTGGAACGTCTGCACGACGCCGATCAAGACCGCGTCAGGGGGCTGACTTAAGATATGACCTGAAGATATCATTCTACGAAGCGGCCTTTGGCAGAGAGGATGAAATCGAAATCCCCAAAAGGATAGCCTGTGACGTCTGCAATGGCACAGGCTCGCAACCCGGAACTCATTCCGCTCAATGCCCAAATTGTAAAGGGACTGGACAGACCATTCGTTCGCAGGGTTTTTTTACCATCAGTACGACCTGCGGACACTGTCACGGTGAAGGCAAATATATTCCTCACCCCTGTAAGGAATGCCGTGGCTCCGGCTGGGTCAAGCAAACCAAAAAGATCAAGATCAAAATACCTCCTGGTGTTGATAACGGCTCGAAATTAAGGATACGGGGGGAAGGAGAAGAGGGTGAAAGGGGTGGCCCACCAGGAGATCTTTTTGTCTTTCTATTCGTAGAGCCCCATGAATTCTTCGTAAGAGACGGCGATGACATTGTCTGCCAAATCCCAATCAGTTTTTCACAGGCCGCATTAGGAACAGAGATTGAAATTCCCACCTTGAATGGCAAGAAGAACCTTTCAATTCCAAAAGGAATCGAAAGCGGAGGACTTTTAAAAATCAAAGGAGAAGGTTTCCCGAAAATAAGAGGCCATGGAAGAGGTGATCTCATTGCCCAGATTTTTGTAGATCTGGAAGAAGTTCTTTTGAGCTAAATAGTAAAGTTTACATAATATATCTTATCAGACATTATTAAGGGGGGTTTTTGGTTAATAAACATGCTTTAACCGGAATCATTCTCTCTGGCGGCAAGAGTACCCGTATGGGCAGGGATAAAGCCTTCATTGAAATTGATGGCACCCCTATTATCCAAAGGATTTATGATCTTTTTCAGAAAATATTTAACGAAATTATAATTGTCACTAACCAAAAAGAACTGTATTCTGATTTTAAGGCAAATATCGTTAGCGATCTCATTGAAAATTATGGGGCCCTTGGAGGGCTCTATACCGGACTTTTTTATTCATCCAACACATATTCCTTTTGCGTTGCTTGCGATATGCCTTTTTTAAAGGTCTCTTTGATTCAATTTTTGGTTCAACGCACCGATGCATATGATGTTATCGTTCCTAAAACAGCCGATGGACTTCAACCTTTACATGCCATCTATTCAAAAAATTGCTTGCCATCCATTAAACACCTTATTGAGATAGGAAAATACAAAATTATAGATTTCTATTCTTTGGTCAATACACGAATTGTTGAGGAACCTGAATTTATCCATTTAGACGTAACGAAAGAATCCTTTGTCAATATTAACACACCCGTAGAATTGAGCTTTCTTAAAGAAAAAAAGAAAGCATCTTGAGATGGCAAAAAAAATAATCCTTTTTACATTTTTATCTTTTATATTTTATTGGCACTTCTCCAATCCGGTAACCTACGGCAGGACTCTCGGTGAAGATGAAAAGTTGATCAAAGTTGGAGTCGGTGCATTCAATGACGGTTTCTTTGATATTGCTGAAAAACAATTTTCCCAATTCCTGAGAGAATACCCAGACCACGGGAAATTGCATGACATCTGCTATCTTTTGGGTAAAACGTTTCACCACAGAGATAAACTGAAAGAATCCAGACCTCTCTTTTTAAAGATCGTCAATGAGAATAAAAATTACGAACATACCGATTACATCCTGTTTTGGTTAGCGGATATCGAAATCCGATATGGAAACAATGAAGGAGCCCGGAGATACCTTATAACTCTACTCAACAAATACCCCAAATTTGAATACCTGGACCGAGTCTATTATTCTCTTGGACTGATCGAATTTGAATCGAATCGCCCCTCCCAAGCAGAATCCCATTTTAAAAAGACCACCGCTCTCTCCAGAGACCAAGCACTCATCCAATCCTCAAATTTTTGGTTGGGAATTCTATCTTTTAAACAGAACCGCTTCGAGGAAGCCACAGGTTATTTTAAATCAGTGATACCAGATCTTAAACCAGGCTCCTCCTTTTTTATGAAATACGCCTTTCTCTGGATGGGGGAAATGCAGTTGAAATTAGGGAAATTGGAGGAGGCCAAGAACATCTATCGGTCCTTCTATGAACAATTCAAAGAGGAGACCTTCGCCCAAGAGGTGCATTGGAAGTTGGGTTATTGTGATTACCGATTGGGCAATTTGAAAGAAGCCATCTCCACACTTCAATCCTTTAAAAATCAATTTAAAGATTCCCCGCTCATCCTATATACCCATTATTTACTGGGGGAAATATTTCTTCACCTCAGCGACCATTCTTCGTCGATAAGAGAATTAAGTACCATCTTCACAAAATCAAAGGAAAATCCATTATGGGGAATTGCCTTTTTATCTCTCTTTTGGAACCATATTCAACAGAATGATCTTTTGGGGGCCAATAAAATATTTCAGAGGCTGCAGAAATTGAACCATTTTGAAGATGAAAAGGCGATCCTCCAGTGGGCAAACGCAGAAATGACCTTTGTGGAAGGGAGAATATCAGACGCCCTTCTTTACTATTTTAATATTCTGAATACGAAATATAGAGAAAAAGCTCTTTGGCGGATTGGAAAAGGCTATTTTTTTGAAAATAAATTCAGAGAGGCCATCACCAATTTCGACATCTTATTGCTTGAGTTTCCAAATTCTCAACATACTGAAGAGGCCCTTTTCTTGAAGGGGGAATGCCTTTCTCAATCTGGACATTGGCCTCAGGCTCTGGAGGCTTACGGACTGGTCGTCCAAAAAGAGGTTAATCGTCATTGGAAACTCTTCGCCTTGACTCAGATGGGAAACATCTATCTTTCACTGAAGGAGAGTGCTTTGGCCGAAAAGACCTTCAAGAGTATCCTCCGTGATTTTCCGGAGCATCCCCTTTCCTCTCATGCCGCCTTCCGTTTGGGCAAGCTCTTTTTTAAAGAAAATAATGTTTTGGAAGCGATCCATTATTATTCGATGATTCTCAAAGGGGGACGGCTCGAATTGCTGGGTGGAGCTTATTTCAGTTTGGGGGAAATATTTTACCAAGAGGAGAAATACGACAAGGCTTCCAAGAGTTTCGAGATGGCGTTGCAATATCTCCAGGAAAGCTCTCCCTGGTTCTTTTTGACCCATCTGGAGATCGGGAACCTCCATAGGAAAAAGGGCAAATATGACGAGGCCAGGCGATCCTATTTGACCATCTTGAAACAGGCGAAAGACGAAGAGATCAAAAGGGCGGCTACTGAACTGCTCCGGCAAATCGGAACCGAAAAGTGAAGCTCCCCGTGCTTCCGCACGGGGCATCTTAACATCTTCGGCGAAACCCGCCGAAGCATACCCTACTACGCTCCTTCGGAGTCGCATTCATGTCCCGTCCGGGAGGACGGGGCATTCTGCGTAGGCGGGTAATTTTCTTGACCCATGCATCAATGACCGATCAGAAGAAAAAGAATGGGGAGGGATGGGATCCGGTAACGATCCGAAGGATGGAGGTCGAAGATGTGGAAAGGGTTCTTCCTATTGCTGCTGAAACGCCATACAACCCCTGGTCAAAGAAGATGATCCTGGAGGAGATGGCTCACCCCTTTTCATACTGTTTTATCATCCGCCAGAGAACGGGATCGAGAGAGGCACTTCTTCTGGGGTTTCTCTGCTTTCGCCAGATTGGAGAGGAGTCTGAACTCCTTAACCTCTGCATCCACCCAGAATTTCGTCAACAGGGATTGGGGAAGAAGCTGATGTCCTTCTATATTGATTTTTGTGAAAAAAAGGGGGCGAATAAATATTTTCTTGAAGTCAATATCTCCAATGCCCCTGCAATCCATCTCTATCATTTGTTTGGTTTCCGTTCACTGGGGAAACGGAAAAATTTTTATCAAGGGAGACAGGATGCGCTTTTGATGACACGAAGTGTTTCCTGAATTGAGGATGGCCATTCAAGCCAGCGGAACCATTTTAGAAAATAAAAGGCTCAAATCGTCCTACTTCCTCATGAAGATGGATTGCCCTTTGATCGCCAATGAAACAAGGCCAGGGCAGTTTTTAATGCTTCAGATTTCAGGGGACACCCACCCTCTTCTTCGACGCCCCTTTAGTATCTATAAAAGTTATCCAACATGGCATCCTGAAGAAGAGCAAAGGGGACATCTCATCCTCCTTTATAAAAAAGTGGGAAAGGGAACCGAAAAGATGACATCCTTTCGGAAAGGAGAAAAGGTGAATCTCATCGGGCCTCTTGGAAATGGATTCACCCTACCTCCCCTTCCCTCATCTGCCACCAGTATTTTAATCGGTGGAGGAGTGGGAATGGCTTCTCTTTCTTCCCTTGGACAAGCGTTGCATTCCGGGAAATTACATGTTTTCATCGGGGGAAAGACAAAAGACGATATCTTATGTGAGGAAGATTTTCTTTCTGGAAAATCCACTCACCTCTTTATCGCCACAGAGGATGGGAGCCGTGGTAAAAAAGGAACGGTCATTGATCTCCTCCATGATGAAATAAAAAGATTTGACAGGGACCAACCCCATTATGTCTATATTTGCGGACCCGAAGGAATGCTGAAATCAGTATCCAAGGTCATCAAATCGAAGATATGGAATGTACAGGTTTCCCTTGAGGCACGCATGGGATGCGGGTTCGGAGCCTGCTGGGGGTGTGTGGTGAGGACGAAGGACGTCGAAATGACTTTCCACCGAGTCTGTAAAGATGGACCTGTCTTTCGCTTATCAGAAATCACCTGGGAATAAACCCCGTTAGAAAGTGTGCGACTTTCCCACGGGACGGCTTAGACGAGTATTTAGATATTTGGCTTGCATAAAAATCCCCCGGCTATAAGCAACGGGGTTTTCTAACGGGGTAAAGATGAAATCGTCTTGTCATCCTGACTTATCTGTCCGTATCGGAAAACTGCGGCTGAAGAATCCGGTGATCGTTGCCTCGGGGACGTTCGGATATGGTCAGGAATTTGACAATTTCATGGACTTGAACCAACTTGGAGCCATCATTCCAAAAGGGATTTCATTGAATCCCATGCAAGGAAACCCCCCTCCAAGGATTTTTGAGACAAATGGAGGGGTTCTAAATTCCATCGGTTTGCAAAATCCCGGCCTTCAGAACTTCATCAAAGAGAAATTGCCTTATTTAAAAAAGATTAAAACGACCCTCATCATCAACTTCTTCGGAAAGACTCAACAGGAGTATGTGGAACTATCCAAACGGTTAGATGACCTTCCCGGCATTTCCGGATTGGAGATGAACATCTCCTGTCCCAATGTCCAGCAAGGAGGAATCATTTTTGGCACGGATCCACGAATGACCTACCGACTGGTTTCAAGGGTGAGGAAATCAACCCAACACCCTCTCATCGTTAAACTTTCACCCAATGTGACCGACATTGCCCTTATGGCCAGAAGTGCAGAGGAAGGTGGCGCCGATGCAGTCTCCCTGGTCAATACCTTCAAAGCCTTAGCCATCAACATCCAATTAAAGAAACCGGAACTGGGCAATATCATCGGAGGTCTCTCAGGGCCTGCCATCAAACCGATTGCCCTCCGAATGGTCTGGGAAGTCTTTCAAGCGGTAAAAATTCCAGTTATTGGAATGGGCGGGATTATGAAAGCGGAGGATGCGATCGAATTTATACTTGCAGGAGCCTGTGCGATTCAGATCGGAACAGCCAATCTGGTCAATCCGAAAACAGGGGCAGAGGTGATCGAAGGGATCAATCAATACCTTGTTCAAAATAAGATCAAGTCCATCAAGCACCTCATTGGGGTCTTTACAAAAGAAAAGGGAGGTATGCAACGCGCATAAACCTCCCCTTCTCTCTCAACCCAATTGGATCAAACCTGATCTTTAACAATCTTAGGTGAAATAAAGATCAACAAGTCTCTCCTCTGATCCGATTTTGCTTCTCTCTTAAATAACCACCCCAGCAAGGGGATTTTGCTGAAAAGAGGAATGCCTT